>Ga0307513_10009443_pt1 | contig 12336 bp, 18 predicted proteins | sample 15_EM_MG_FD_202174 | JGI IMG/M metagenome (GOLD analysis project Ga0307513, IMG submission 202174) | Populus trichocarpa ectomycorrhiza microbial communities from riparian zone in the Pacific Northwest, United States - 15_EM | ecosystem: Host-associated > Plants > Roots > Unclassified | place... | reverse complement strand
AATGGGATTTGAACAAGGGGATCGTCAAGCGTTCTATCTCGTCTCAGGGTGGCTCTATATGGTCAATGGCTGCCAATCCCGCCTCAACCAAACTAGCCATAGGATGTGAAGACGGTTGCATCCGCATCATATCGCTGGAAAACGATACGTTCTTGGTGGAACGGAAGTTCGACGCAATCAAAGCCAGAATATTGAGCATCGCTTGGGGACCACCGACACAACATCAACCGCGGAAAATGGATCCCGCCCATGCCTTCGATTCCGATACCGACGAAGAGGATGAGAGGCGGTGGGTCGATACCTGGCTGGTCGCTGGATGCTCAGATAGTGCTATCCGGAAATGGGACGCAGTGACCGGTCGAATATTGGATCGAATGAGTACGGACCGCAGCCGAGTTGATCGAACCTTGGTTTGGGCTGTGGGAGTGCTTTCGTGAGTAGCATGGATGATTTGCAGTCTCCCGTGTGTTCAATGACCGTTCTCTCAGAGATGGCACCATCGTGTCTGGTGACTCTCTCGGGATGGTCAAGTTCTGGGATTCGGTCACCTGCACCCAACTGCAAACCTTCACTGCCCACGGAGCCGACGTCCTCGCACTCGCCATAGGTCCTCAGGGGGACTCGCTCTATACTGCTGGAGTTGACCAGAACATTACCGAATTCCTCGCGGTCAACGTCGGGACGAACGTATCTGGTCGAAGCACAGGGAACAAGCGGTGGATCCAGTCCTGCTCCCGCTGCATGCACTCTCACGATGTACGTTCATTGGCGACATGGCCTTCGTACGTTCCCATCGTTGGTGGTTCTAAGGAACGCTTGACTACGGCCCCTATCCTTGTGTCCGGTGGATTAGATATGTCACTCGTGCTATCGCCTATCGCCACACCGTCACCCCATGACGCCGGTGTTGAGAATGTCGTTAGCCATGGATCAATCGCGACCTTCGAGGAGGGACATTACAGACGACTCCAATTCGTCCAAAGAGCGGTACGAATTGCCCATAAAGCACGTATATTGGCGTGCATGCACGACACGACGGTGTCTCTGTGGAAGATAGATCGTGAGATGGTCCATGCCGAAGGGGAGGAGCCTTCAGAGAGTTGGACAAAACTTGCAGAACTGGATCTCAAAGTAAAGACCAACCTCACTGCGTGTGAGCTGTCTAGCGACGGTGCGTGGCTTGCGATAGCAGATCTCTACGAAGTCAGGCTATTCAAGCTTAAGGACGTGAGTGGATATTCAACTTTTGCTCTTCAGTTATGGTGAATTACTGCTTTAGATGGACGGTGTTTTGCAGCCTCGTCGTGTGCGTGCATTCAGCGATGTGATCAAGTCCCACTTTGGTCTTGAAACCACCTTTGGAGCTACTGCCTTATCCTTCAGCGCCGATGGGACCAAGCTCATCATCGGCTTGTCGCAGAGTGGGCTTGTTGCGGTTGTACATCTCCACTCTGCCACTGATCCCAGGGTTCTACGGGTTTTCGATCATCATCGCCAGATTGACGCAAGGACACGACTAAGGCAAGGCATGAAAAGTAGGAGAGACGCAACGGATATCGACTCGAACATTTCATCCACCGAAACAGGTCTTGACGCCGTGATCGTGCACTTGGCGACTAGCTACGATGGTCAATGGCTAGCGTCTACCGACCTGCGAGGATGCACCCATGTATTCAACTTGGACTCGATACAGGTACAAGTGATCTGGCATCAGTGCCGTCAACCAAACTCATTACCGTATTCCAGTACTACTGCTCTTTACCAACTTTACCTCTTCCCGTACAGGCAATATCCTTCGATCCGAACTTTCCTCAGCTACTTTTTCTTACACTTCCCAACAATACCATTCGGGTGTTCGATGTCGAAGAAAAACTCTTCCCCGAATGGTCTCGACCCCTCACACAGTCTGTTACACAACGCCTCACACAGCTTAATGACCCAGTGATGGGTATCGCCTTTCACCCCACCAGTACTTGGTCGGGTATCAGCGCACCCTCAGTCCGGACTGTCCTGCTCTGGGGTGCTTCCTGGATATGCAAATTTCGCATAGGGAATGACGTTAAGGCGCAGAGAGCACCTCGAAAGCGCCGAAGAGGACAAGATAAGGATGAAGACGAGGAATCCGACCATGAACCTGAAGCAGTTCCTTCCGGACTCGATGACGGGGAAGCGGGTGAAGGGAAAGAAACGGAGATGGGCCTGGAAGTGTGGACGAAATACCGCAATATGCTCGCCGTGGATTTCTTCGATTCAAAGGAAATGGTCATCGTCGAGCGACCATTCATGGACGTTATGTCCAAACTACCACCAGCATACTTCAAATTCAAGTACGGTACATGAGCTGTGTGCTAATATAATTTTTTTCTTGCTTTCGATCTTACATGGATGACAATGGGGTATCCAGAATCTGGCTTCACCAGTGAGCCAAAGTGCGCTTGCGGGAACAAGGAGAACATAAGCGTATGTGCCCGTGATAAATTGCCAATGGCCGTGACACTGAAGGGTGATCCGTCAACTCGTGACCCTGACGATGGCGCTGCACCTGGCTGAGAGCTCAGCTGGTCCCTTTGACTTTCCTGTAGTGATATAATTACTCGCAGGTTACCGTGTTGGGTCCAAGTAGCTCCTTGTTCTGTAATGGGATTGGTCAGACCATAGTCTGGTGAGTGGGAAAGGAACGAACATTGATTGAATGTTGCATGATGTCAGGAACAGGGGCGTTTTGCCACAAATAATCAGACAAGCAACTTATAAGCGACGCAAAACCTTCATTAAATCAGTAGGATGCAGCAGCTCGAGAATAGTGGCCGATCGTAAGAGAGATGATGATGTTTTATTTGGCTTAAGCAGCTGAGCGTTGCCCTCGTGTTGCCCTCGTCGAACCCTTTCGCATAGCTGCCGCAGAGCCTGTCAAACGATATCACCGCATCCATGCGCCCTCCCGCATCTCCAGGGCTAACCCTTCATGCGTGCCGCGAAGCGCGCTGCGCCCGGCGAGTTCCGCTGCGAACCTATGGGAAATACATCAACGGTAACGGTAAGCGAAGGAGCGGGAATAAGGACAGTCAACAAACCTTAAGCATTCATCCAAGCGCCATCTCCACTCCAATCCTGAGAAGTCGATTTTTCGTTTGCTCGTGTTCATGGGTCCTTTGGGTACAGCGGCTTCCCCACCTGGTACATATGGCTTCCCGGGGAGAAGATGCCTGCGTCAATTTTGTCTTATCAGCATGCCACATAAGGCTAATGGTAGGAGCGCACAGGGGACCGGACGGGTACGCACCGAGTCAACGAATAGATTAGGCCTGCCACCCATGCCTCCAGCACAACAGGTGGCGTTTTCTCTACGCGTGGCGCAGGCGGAATGTGGGCATCTTCCACCGTCTCTTCCTCAAACAGCCGCTCCTCTTCTCCTTCTCCCTGGTCCAGCTCTTCTTCTCCGTGCACAGGCTGCCCAATGGTATCGGCTTCTTGCTGTATCTCAGCATCAGCCTCGGCCTCAGTGCGTAGCCTCTCCCGCCTCTTCTTCCCAATCCTTGTTGGCGCCTTCGCCTTCTCCTCTCCTTCGGTCAAATCCTCTTCTCCTTCTCCTTCCCTGCCATCACCCTCAGACGGTTCAAATGCGTCGCTCTCCCCTCTCTGGTGGTCGAATAACTTTGGGTTTTCGCGTCTGGACCGGTCCTCAAGCACAAACCGGCTCGCGACAGCCGCAACTTCCGCGTCCGCGTCGGAATCGACATCCGACGGCGCGAGTGCGACACCCACCATGCCCGTGTCGTGGACGTTCGCGTCGAAATCCCGCCCATGTTCTTGCCCTTGTGCGTATGGGTGGATTTGATGCTGGTGCGAGTCCTCAGAGTAACTGTACCCGACAGTCACCCCGCTCACTCGAATCTCCCCTCCGTTGACTCCTCCGTTCGCATGGCTATTGGCGGCATTCCGTAACCCAATCCCAGCTATATTCCTGACGTCTCCATACTCATTAGGCGATGAATCAGAGTCGTAAATAATAGCATCTCGGTTGGTATTTCGCCCACGTTCCCTACTTCTCCCTCTGTCGCTCCAGGGGTCGTGGTCGTACATGCTGCTCTCATCCTCCAGTGCGTGCCCAATATTGTCAATATGTTCGTGCACAGAGGAAGACGCGAGCGGGGCGTTCATCTGGATGTTCAGCTGAATGTTCCCGTTCACCTGACGAGAGGGATGTGGCAGGGTCGACCTAGGGACAGCGCTCGCACTTAAGCTCATCCCTCCATACACCTCGTCCCAGTCTGTCCGCCCTCCGACGTTAGTTCCACCCATACCACCCTGCGAGTCGACGCTATACTCCGTGTTGTGGTTGGGTATCCATTGTGGATCAGTTTGCGAGGTAGGGAAAGATTCGGTGGTGTAGGTGGACGAGTCAAGGCGCTGGTGACCGGGGAAAGGGAACAGTGGGGCAACAGGGGAGAGCTCTTTGTACCGCGGGTCAGAGGACCCAAAGGAGAGCTGAGTTTCTGGTCTGTCATGTGGGAGTTGGGGTTCTTGCGTCTGTTGATGGGCTGTGGGGAAGGAAGCTTGCCGAGGGGGAGGTAACACCGACGTGTTTGACTTGGAGGTTGAAGTGGAGGGGCCAGTGGGGGAAGGAAGCGCCCATGCTGCGCATTGGAGGTACTCACGTGTTGGTACACTCAAAACTGCGCTTCCTTCTCGTCCCCAATGGACTAAGAGCAGCGCGTGCGGGGCGACGTGTGGGACTTGTGAGAGGAGGAATGCGCGCGGTGTGAAGGAGGCCTCTTCCGCATTTGGTGCGATCGTACTGAGCGCGTAGGCTTTCCTATTCGGCCCGCAGGTTCAGTAATGATCCTAATATGTGAGGGGAACGGAGCGACTCACGAGAAGAACACGACGTCCACATGCTTCAATACTGCCTCCCTCGCCCTCCTCGCCTCCAAGTCTCCAACAGGTCCTGTACAATCCAACGCAAATGTTGTCTTATCCCTCCAGAACCGATGCCGTGCGAAACCATCCACACCAGTCACGTTCAACAATGTGATCTTGTCTGCCTCCTTATGCCTTCCCGTGAAATACAAGAATGTAAATGGCGGATTGTTTGGTAGGCCAGGCGTATTAAGTGGGAGAGGTGGGGGCGGGGACGTAAGCGGTGGTGAAGGGAGCTGAATCTGGATCTGCTGTTGGTGTTCTGGGAGTGGAGGAATTGGCGGGGGCAGGCCGGGACCGGGTCCGTAGACTGCGTGAGTGGGCGGGAAATGGGGGAGGGAAGGGTGGGAGTGCCAGTGGTGTGATTGGAGGCCATTATAGTGTTCCGGTACGAGGATGGGGCCCAGGAGGGAGACGAAGTCTTCGTGTGTTAGTTCTGGGAGGGGGTTGTGGTTGATTACCGCTCTGGTGGTGGGGTCGTCTGCAAGGAGGAGAGTCGGCGGTTGTTTTTATAGGATAGATACGAGATTGTAAGAGAACCCGAATCAAAGTACGCGCCGATTGGAGTATGCTACGAAGGAGCCATCGCAGGAGCTGGGTCGACGGAAGACAGCCGAGCGGCTTGCCCACGGGCAGTCACAGATACACTAAACACACAAGCTCTGTGTAGTGCGACATTGTTGATGTCGGTATGGCTGGTAAGGGGAACTCGCCTTGGTTCTGGGCCATGTACCAATATCCCGGCTCACGAACATCTATATGATGCGGGTACAATGCACTTACCAGTATCAAGTACCCAAGCCGCGGGGATGCCAGCATTCGGATGAACTCTAGCGAATCTGGTTCGAATGCCCTCGAGTTCGAGTTCGTGGAGGAGAGCCTTTCCGTCTCCAGCACCTCCAAGTGGAGCTACGAGAGCACATTCGATCGAGTTGCGGAGTTGAGGAGGATTCTTGGAGAGTTTGGTCGAGGACGGCGGATATTGGAGAGAGTGGTTGAACTGGGCGAGGACGCTAAGAACGTTTACGGCTGGACCACCACGCGCCCGTGTTACCTTGCGTGCTCGTACATTGAGCGACGCAGATTGGTGGTCGTGGCCATCGTCGTTGGTGTAAGGTGAAGGGAGGGTGGGTACAGTGAGGGTGTGGGTCAGGTAGACGGTGCCAGAGGCGATCATCCTAATGGTTTTTGCGTTCTGAGCAGCATTATGATTAGCATTACTCGTGGAATTAGACTGCTTGGACGACGCCGCGCTCGTTGTGCGCGGTCGGTTGTTCTGTTTGGAATCTTTGAGCGAATTGGCCGAAGACGACGACTTCAGCCAAGACATGGCGATCTGCGGCAGACACAAGATGACGGAGACGACGGCGACGGTGCGTGGAAGAGCGCGGACGACGGAGAGGGTCCGAGTACTTCTGGCCAAGATTCGACAGTTTGAGTCGTCTCAGCTTGAACTCTACCACGACGGTCTGCTCGGCTGGCAAGCGTAGATACCAGCCATCCACTCGTTTAATATCTATATCCACACTCTACAAACCATCCAATCGCCATAATCTGCAACGCACTCGCTCATTTTCCCCGCAATTTGCGAGCAAATCCGCCCAGCACCGAAGCACCGTAGCTTTTCTTGCGACTCGCCGCCACACAGCACGCTCAGAGCAAACCCTTGTGACGAGTCGAATAGCTCCCGAAATTACTCTCCGTCGATCCGTCCATCGACCCTCAGTTCGACTCATTTTGACTTGGCCCCGTTGAGAACAACTGTTGGTCCAGTTCGCTTTTGATACTCCTGCGTCGCGTCTGCCCGCAATTTCCAGTATGTACCTCCAAAATTTGACCTCCGTCGTCCCACGGTCGGGCATGTTGACGGCGCCTGCCCACTGAATGACACTCGGAGCATGTTATCAACACCTCTTTTTCATTCGTATTAGCGAGGAGAACAACCGTATTGTTGCGTGCTTCGCTTCGCGCACCACTCATGACCGCAGCACTGTGTGGCTCGGGAGTCGAGCTCTCTACATCGCATGATTTACAGTGTTTGTGATATACCGACCACGCTGCAACGCTCAACTCGTCTTCTGAAATTTTACTTACGAAGCTTTCTTGATCTATTCAGTTTGCTTCGCGTCTCAAATGAGCTACAGCACCCGAAACGCCGCTCCAACGACGGCGAACACCCGCCACACCCCTCACAAGCAGGTAACCCTATTTCAAACTCCCGCCCCTCCCGTCCCTCTCGTCTCTCGTCCCTCTCATCCCTCTCGTCCCTCTCATCCCTCTCGTCCCTCTCGTCCCTTTCGTCCCTTCCGAGTGCCCGCCCTGTCCACCGACAATTATTGATTCCGTCCATGCAGAGTCAACACCGTCCAGGCGGCTCTCATTCGGGTCCGCTCACCATGAATAGAGGCCCATCCTCGAACGCGTGGCAACAGCAGGTGAGCGAGGGCAATGTTCTGATTGCGCTAGCTGTCGTTACGGTCCTGTTCCTGGTTTCGTCCTCGGGGACGCTAATCACCTTTCCAGCCCGCTAACAATGCATGGCCCGCCCCGCTCCCTTCAAATGGCGGATGGGATTATGCGCCGTCCTACGCTCAGAACCTCGCAGTACCCCGAGGACTCCCCATGCAGGACGACGAACGAGTGAGTCTTTTTCTCCACCTTTTTCTGCATTTCCTTACTTTTCTCTCGTGCTTTAGCGCTTTGAAGCCATAGGTGGCAGCCCAGGGTCTGCCAAGCAGTCTACATTTGGTTCAGATTCGTCCCCGTTGGCCGGGCACTCAACCTCGTCGCTCTTAAGTAGCTCTTACGAGTCGAGCGGAGTCCATACCAGCGTTGAGGACGCCACCATGGCTTTCAGCCGCCTCACCGTAGGCGGTGTCGAGGATTCTATCCGCCAGAAACCCACTCCTCCACAACTCATGCTCCATTCGCACCCCGGCGCCGCCCCGCATCACCCCATGCAGCCCTACAGTCCATTCGGCGCCTACTATCCTTCGCGTGACTTCATGGACTACTCATACCCGTACTCGCCAGTTCGCCCAGACACCTACCACCACGCTCAGCAAGAGCAGCAGACGTATTACGGCCCCGCGACTGCCGCTGCTCCTCCCAACGCCGCATTCTTCTACGGTGCGGCCGGCTATGGCATGCCCCCCACCCCGCTCAGTGGGCACGCCACTCCGAGCGCTGAGCGCGCCCTCGCACCAAGACTCAATGGCGCGGGTGTTATGGGCCCTGGGCTCACTTTTGCCGGCTCGCCACTTTTCCCGACCAGCCGGCAGAACCACTATGGACAGCAGCAGAACTACCGCCCTGTCGGTGGGATCCCCGTCCAGAACGTCCCGAACGCCGGCTCGAACGCAATGTATCGACGCGACGCGTCGGCTACGAGAGACGCCAACGCTGCCGTGCGTTCGGCCGTGCTTACGGAATTCAAAAACAACAAGACACGCAAATGGGAGCTCAAGGACATCTTCGGCCACTGCGTCGAGTTTTCGGGTGACCAGCATGGCAGTCGTTTCATCCAACAGAAGATGGAAGTTGCCACCGTCGAGGAACGCAACGTTGTGTTTCAGGAAGTTGTGCCCACGGGCAACGGCCTGCAGCTCATGCAGGACGTGTTTGGCAACTATGTTGTGCAGAAGCTGTTCGAGTACGGGAGCCAGCCCCAGCGCGCCCTGCTCGCTGCTACCATGAAGGGACGCGTTCTACAGCTTTCGCTTGACATGTATGGTTGCAGGGTCGTGCAGAAGGTGCGGGCCCTTTCTTTTCTTTCTTTTTGTCTCCTCAATTCCCATTCATTCTGCCTGAAAATCATTTCCATTGACTTATCTCTCACGCACGTCCCGGTACCGATCCCACCCTGGTCCCTTCCTCTTCTCGTTTCATTTATTTTGCACGTCAACTGATGACTTCTTGGGTTCTTTTCTTTCAGGCTGTCGAGTGTCTCCTCCCTGATCAACAGGCCTCGCTCGTGCGTGAGCTCGACGGCCATGTCCTGCGCTGCGTGCGCGACGCCAATGGCAACCACGTCGTACAAAAGATGCTGGAGCGCGTCATTGGCGAGCGGATGACATTTGTGCGGGCCTTCAGTGGCTCTGTGCTTGATCTATCCACACACCCATACGGGTGCCGTGTGCTCCAGCGGTGCTTCGAGTATGCTAGCGCCGAGCAGTGCCGCCCACTTCTTGACGAGCTTCGGGGATATTATACGACTTTGGCGAAGGACCAGTTCGGGGTGAGCCTTGGTTCCAGTTCTCAGCCTCGTCCACGTACTGATGGCCATGGCCCATCATCAGAATTATGTCGTGCAATTTGTACTCGAGAACGGCCCCGAAGATGACCGCAACTATATTGTTAGTCTTATGAATGGCAACATGCTCGACATGGCAAAGCACAAATTTGCCTCGAATGTATGCGAAAAGGCCATCGTCATGGCCACGCCTGACGGACGCTACTCCCTTATTGAAGAGATCCTGTCCGTCGGATCTGACGGCATGAGCGGGGTCGAAACGATGATGAAGGATCAGTTTGCTAGTACGTGCTACTCCTGTGCTTGAAAGACGGATCAGTGTTGACGTAGACCTGTGCATGTAGATTACGTGCTTCAGAGAGCGTTGAAGGTTGTTGAAGGTGAACAACTGGATGCTCTCGTCGCTCTTGCATGCCCCCAACTCGTGGGCATGCGCCACAACACCAGCGCGTTCACCAAGCATCTCAATGCTATCGAACGCCTGCTCAGAGAGAAGGGCATCCGTGTCCAGTCTCCAGAAGACCTCGCGGGTTCGGATTCCTCGACTCCTACTTCTTGAATGTGTTTCAAGCTACTGTAGCTCCATTCGATGGTCTCCGCCACTACCAAGCTGTTTCACCTACCTCCCAACGCAACACAACACGACTTCAAGTCACAGGTCACGCACGCCTTATCTAATTCGATATCCACATTTATTTGGTTACCCAACTCTGCGCTTGTGGGCCCCTCTGTCGCATAGCTCTCGAGGCCAAAAGAGGGCAAACCCCCCGCCACGTCACGCGTCACAGGAACTCATATAGCTTTGCCTAGTTCTCGCATCTCGCACCTTCATCACCACCATCTCAGCCATGCATCATCCACCTCTAAGGACATTGTTCCTTTGTCTCTTTTTGCCTTTCGCTTCGCCTACCTCTTCAGCACGCTAATTGCTTAGCATATCACCTCGTTAAAGGAGTCTCTTTCCCGTCTTTCCCATCACCAGCATCATTTTATTTCAGTTATTCTCGAATAACCAGATCCCCGCTCTGTATCGTGGTGGACATTCACGCTCGTTTCATTCTTCTCTGTCCTCTTTTCCCTAGTTTGATTCCCCGGTGAAAGCTAGGACCTGCGTTTCGAGCCCGCTTGCTTGCTCCTCTGCAGAGATACAGAATAGCTGCAACTGGGTGGTAATCATTCGCTCATCTAACTCTCCCACGCGCGGACACGTTTTCCGCCCCAGTTTTATCTTGCTTGCTTGATTGCTCGATCTCATGTCTCGGATTTTCATTTGCCGTCCATCTCCCTCGTCTCGCGTCTCCTGCCTCCGTCTCGCGTTTTTCCATTTGCATGAGTTTCGTCGGTGCCGTCTGTCTCATTCATTCATCATCACTGAACCTTTGAATCCAGTCGATTCTTGGACAAATATCAAAACGTGTGAGGTTGGCTTGATTTGCATAAAGCCCGAGGTCGAGGCCTTGAAAGTGAACAGGGGATGTCAATTTGTGAGTGTATCTACCGAAGCCCCAAGCAGGGATAGCGCCAGCCTGTTTCACTAGTGTGTTGTACTTCTTGATATTATCTCGGGAGTTGCACTACACCACAAAACAAACGGAGAATCTCAATTGTGAGAGTGCCGAACGTCTCGTTCTACATTGATTATGTGCGTGAAGAAGGGAAAAGACCAGATCGACATAGACGAGTAACCGGAAGACGATAGGCTGCTTCGTCTTGGATCGGTGTGGTCTATACCAGTACGATAGCTTTGACTACGAAGAGCGTCCTGAGAGGACCAAAAAGGGACTTGGAAGTAGTATATCCCGAACGCCACCGAGATGGGATGATGCTTGAAGCCGTACAAGGTGACATATGGATGGTTCGATGGACTGCTTGGTGACCCCAGTCTCGATTGACCTCCCAAATAGGCGATATACCTGATTGACATACCCATCGGGTTACTTCCTCCCATTCATCCGTGCCGAGAAGACCGCGCGAAAGACCCATGCCTGGACATTTTGGCGTTTGATGGTACCTAGTTTGGCGGAACTAGTCTGTGAGATAGGTGTTTACGTCGGGTGGTAAATACGCCGACAGATAGCGAGAGGCGGCGTTGAAGCTTACGCAGAGCTGAAGTCTCCCACAAAGTGTCAAGGATTGAGAATAGGTGAGCAAACGAAGGAATGAAGATGTACTCCGGGAGGCTAGTTACCCTTCCAAATAGAGGTTTGAAAAAAGTTGGCCGGTGTTTCCGTGCCCACAGAGAACCACCGATCATGTTCTGTTCTGGAGACCCTCTTCTCTTGCTCTGGAGTCGTAGGGGGCGCGGGCGGGGATTAGATTCGAATGAGTTGTCTTGGGACTAGGGGCTGGGGCTTCGGGCACTGGCGGACGCAGCGGTGCACGGTGCACGCGTTGTGTACGCGTCGAGTGACAGCCGCACGTCAGGGAGTTTGGCAACGAGTATGAAAGTAAGTAAGAGTATTTGTAAATCGTCGCCATCGTGTCGCACAACACGCGCGACGCAGGTAAGATGGAAGATGGAAGATGGGTCCTGTCTGGGGTCGCGCACCCGGCACTTCCACCTTGGACCTTGGCCTCCAACTCTGCTGCTCGTGCTCGTGCTCCTGCTCGTGCTACGCTGCAATGGCCGCAATGACCGCAATGGCTGCAATGGCTCCCGCACAATCACAACCACCCACCATCGCCGTCCAGCGTTCCTCCCTCGACGGCCTCAGCACCCACTCTCACGCTCAGCGCACTTCCAACGATGCTCAGTGGGGTGCCCATTTCTGGGTCACCCTCAGCGACCCTCAGGCATGCTTTTGTGTCCATTTAACCTCTTTCGCCGCGTGCTGACATCCTCGTCCCATCCCTTTACCTTTCATCCGCTAACCCCGTCCCTCCCCGTCCCTCGTCCCTTTCCAGTCCAGTACCCAGTTCTTCGCTTGCCCAAGTACAGGTGAATGCTCCTGGGAACCTCCAGTCGGCAATTTTGTGTACGTCGACGCCTACTCTTTCCCGCATTTCCCGCAATTTACTACAATTTCCCGCATTTCCTGCATTTCCTGCATTTCCTGCATTTCCTTCTAATCTCCCTACTTCAGCCTACCTCCAACCGAATCCGGTCAATGGTGGGAGCTCAGCGACGATACTCGAGGTGGCCTTTCCTACTACTATCATACTCT
>Ga0307513_10009442_pt1 | contig 12338 bp, 9 predicted proteins | sample 15_EM_MG_FD_202174 | JGI IMG/M metagenome (GOLD analysis project Ga0307513, IMG submission 202174) | Populus trichocarpa ectomycorrhiza microbial communities from riparian zone in the Pacific Northwest, United States - 15_EM | ecosystem: Host-associated > Plants > Roots > Unclassified | place... | reverse complement strand
GTCCCGGGTCATCGACGTCGTCCTCGGGATCCCGTTCCTGCTCGCCGCGATCGTGCTGGCCAAGCGGCTGTCGCACGACCCGCAGAGCAACGGCGTCACGGCGGTCATCGTCACGCTCGGCGTGCTCGGCTGGACGACGGCGGCCCGGGTGATGCGGTCGTCGGTGATCGCGGCCAAGAACCAGGACTATGTCGCCGCGGCCCGGATGCTCGGCGCCGGGCCGGCCCGGCTGATGATGCGGCACATCCTGCCGAACTCGGTCGCGTCGTTCATCGTCGTGCTGACCATCCTGCTGGGCGTCAACATCGCCAGCGAGGCCACCCTGTCGTTCCTCGGCATCGGCCTCAAGGGCGACGCGATCAGCTGGGGCATCGCGATCAACGAGGCCGGCCCGTACGTCCGCTCCGCGGCCGGGCCGTTGATCTGGCCCTCGCTCTTCCTGGCGGTGACCGTGCTGGCCTTCATCATGCTGGGCGACGCTATCCGCGACGCCTTCGACCCCAAGCTGCGGTGAGCCAATGACCGATATTCATGCGGAGATCGACGCCATTCCCGGCGTCGACCCCTACGCGCCCCTGCTCCAGGTCAGCGACCTGCACGTCGAGTTCCGCACCCGGGACGGCGTCGCCCGGGCCGTCAACGGCGTCAACTTCTTCCTCCGGCCCGGCGAGACGCTCGCCATCCTGGGTGAGTCGGGCTGCGGTAAGTCGGTGACCGCGCAGGCCGTCATGGGCATCCTGGACACGCCGCCGGGCTACATCACCCGCGGCGAGGTGCACTACCGCGGCGTCGACCTGCTGCGGTTGCCCGAGGAGGCGCGGCGCAAGGTCCGGGCCAACCGGATCGCGATGATCTTCCAGGACGCGCTGTCCGCCCTGAACCCGGTCTACTCGGTCGGGTTCCAGCTGGGCGAGCTGTTCCGCGTACACCGGGGGATGTCCCGCTCCGATGCCAAGAAGCGCTCGATCGAGCTGCTCGACCAGGTCCGGATCCCGGCCGCCCGGCAGCGGATCGGCGACTACCCGCACCAGTTCTCCGGCGGCATGCGGCAACGCGTCATGATCGCGATGGCGCTCGCCCTCGACCCCGAGGTGCTGATCGCGGACGAGCCCACCACGGCGCTCGACGTGACCGTGCAGGCGCAGATCATGGGCCTGCTCGCCGAGTTGCAGCGACAACGCAACATGGGCCTGATCCTGATCACCCACGACATGGGCGTGGTCGCGGACGTCGCCGACCGGATCTCGGTCATGTACGCCGGCCGGATCGTCGAGGAAGCCCCGGTCTACGACATCTACGCGCGCCCGGCACACCCGTACACGAAGGCCCTGCTCGATAGCATTCCCCGGCTCGACATGAAGGGTCAGCAGCTCAGCGTGATCCGCGGCCTGCCGCCGGCGCTCACCGACCTGCCCCGGGGCTGCGCCTTCCACCCGCGGTGTGCCTTCGCGCAGGATGCCTGCCGCCGCGACCCGGCGCCGCCGCCGTATCACATCGCGCCGGGCCGAACCTCGCGATGCCACTTCTGGAACGAGGTCGCGGGCCTGTGAGCGAACTGGTGCTCGAAACAAAAGGCCTGGTGAAGCACTTCCCGATCAGCCGGGGCGTGGTCGGCAAGTCCAAGGTCGGCGCGATCCGCGCGGTGGACGGCGTCGACCTCCAGCTGCGCCGGGGCGAGACGCTCGGGGTGGTCGGCGAGTCGGGCTGCGGCAAGTCGACGCTGGCAAAGCTGCTGGTCGGCCTGGAGAAGCCGAGCGACGGCTCGATCATGGTCCGCGGCGAGGACATGGTCCGGCTCCGGGGCGGCGACCTGCGCCGGGCCCGCCGGCACATCCAGATGGTGCTGCAGGATCCGTACACGTCGCTGAACCCGCGGATGACCGTCGGCGACATCGTCGGCGAGCCGTTCGAGATCCACCGCGACGTGGTCAAACGCGGCGCCCGGCCCCGTGCGGTGCAGGAACTGCTCGACATCGTCGGCCTCAACCCCGACCACGTCAACCGCTACCCGCACCAGTTCTCCGGCGGTCAGCGCCAGCGCATCGGCATCGCCCGGGCGCTGGCCCTGCGTCCCGAGATCATCGTCTGCGACGAGCCGGTCTCCGCCCTGGACGTGTCGATCCAGGCCCAGGTGATCAACCTGCTCGAGGCACTGCAGAAAGAGTTCGGCCTGTCCTACATCTTCATCGCGCACGACCTGTCGGTGGTCCGGCACATCGCGGACCGGGTCGCGGTGATGTACCTCGGCAAGATCGTCGAGACCGGCCCGCACATCTACGAGCGGCCGACGCATCCGTACACGCAGGCATTGCTCTCGGCGGTGCCGGTCCCGGATCCGCGGCTGCGCGGCCGGCGCAACCAGATCGTGCTGGAGGGCGACGTGCCGTCCCCGGCCAACCCGCCGTCGGGCTGCCGGTTCCGGACCCGCTGCTGGAAGGCTCAGAAGGTATGCGCCGACCGCGAGCCATTGCTGCACCCACGCGAACGCTCTGAGCATCCGAGCGCCTGCCACTTCGCCGAACCAAGACACGTAATTCTTTAACCGGAATTCTGGTCAGGCTGGGTGCATGGTCGCTACAACTCCTAGCGATACCGGGTGCTGCGGCGGCCGCGGGAGCTGCGGTGCGCAACCCCGCACGGATCGAGGCAATCCAGAAGTTGTTCTGCCTTAAAGGGGGCCGCGGCCGGCCCGGAGGAGGAGTAGGGCGACCTGGGTGCCGTCCGGGCCGAGGGATTCGCGGAAGCGCTCGACGATTTCGCGTTCGCGGGAGAGCACGAGCCGGGTGCCGCCGCTGGCCATCCGGGTCTTGCCGACCTGTTGGGACAGGCGGGCGCGTTCTTGCCAGAGGTCGATGAGGGTTTGGTCGATCTCGTCGATGCGTTCGCGGATGGCGCGGATCTCGTCTGCGGCCGGGGCCGCGCCCGCGCCGGTTGTCTGGTCCACCGTGTCGGCGGTCATGTCGTGCTCCTCGGGTGCTGGGGCCCCGGTCGACCCGGCCCGGGCAGCATCAAGCCCCGAGCTGGGAGGCCCGGGGCTTGAGGTAGGTCTGTCGTTCAGACGCGGCCTACGGTCGCCGGACATCCGGTGCCGTAGTAAAAAAATCGCGCCTGCTGGATCACGAGCCGAGTATGCCCCGGGTGTGGCCCGGTTCGCAAGAAAACGGCCGAACCGTGGGACGAGCCGGCCCGGGTCCGTTTCCGGACCCGGGCCGGGCGTCGGTCAGGCGACCTGCGTGATCCGGTTCGCCGGGCCCGGGCCGACCGGGGCGCCCGCGCCCAGGTAGGCGACCAGCGCGTCGATGTCGAAGCCCGGTGCCGTGGTGCGGCCCGTGCCCTTCGTCAGGTTGGTGAAGCCGTCGCCGCCGTTGGCCAGGAAGTCGTTCGTGGTGACCTGGTAGCTGGCGGCCGGGTCGATCGCGGTGCCGTTCAGGGCCAGCGCGCTGACCTTGGAGCCGAGCGCCGCCGAGCTGGTCCAGGTGTAGGTGAGACCGCCCGAGACCTGCAGGATTTTCTGCGTGGTCTGCCCGCCGAAACCGACGAACTGCTGCTCCAGTACGTCCTTGAGCTGCGCCCCGGTGAGCGTCTGGGTGACCACCAGGTTGTTGAACGGCTGGACGGTGAACGCCTCGCCGTAGGTGATCTCGCCGGGCGCCTCGCCGCCCGTGGAGGCTGCCGCGGCGAAGTCGGCCCGGATGCCGCCCGGGTTCATCAGCGCGATCTGGGCGCCGCCGGCCTTCGTGTATGCCAATTGCGCGTCCGCGATCACGTCGCCCAGCGGGCTCTCGCCGTTCGCGCCGGCGGTCCGGACGATATCGCCGGTGATCTTGCCGACCACCTTGTTGGCGATCGGGGCCACCGCGGTGCGGTACTTGTCCGCGACCTTCTTGGCCTTCGCGTCGACCGTGTCGGGGTTCTTCAGGAACACCCCCGACGCGTCCTTCAACCAGCCGCCGTTGCCGTCCGAGACGCCGTTCTGGACCACCACGTTCTTCGCGCTGATCTCGGCGAACCGGCCCGAGCGGCGGTCCAGCGTGTAGTTGATGTCGGTGATCAGCTGGCCGTTGCTGCCGGCGCTGGTCACCACGGAGGTGCCGGCCGAGTTGGGCAGCGCGCACGAGAAGAACCGGTGCGTGTGGCCGGAGGCGACCAGGCCGAACTCGGGGTTCAGGCCCTTGACGATCGACACGATCGGGCCGGTGAAGTTGTTGCAGTCGGAGACGCCGGGGGTCGGCACGGAGGTCGACGAGTTCTGCTGGCCGCCCTCGTGCACGAGCAGCACCTGCGCCTTGACGCCGAACGCCTTCAGCAGGTTGCCCCACTTGTTGGCGGTCTCGATCTCGTCGGCGAAGTGCACGCTCGTGATGCCGGCCGGGTTGACGATGCCCGCGGTGCCCTTCAGGGTCAGGCCGACGAAGCCGACCGGCACGCCGTTGATGAACTTGATGCTGATCGGCGGCAGGATCGGCTTGCCGGTCTTGTTGTCGATCGTGTTCGCCGCCAGATACTGGAACTTCGCCCCACGGAAGCCGTCGCCGTCCTGGCAGCCGTCGACCGGGTGGCAGCCGCCGTTCTGCAGCCGGAGCAGCTCGGTGACGCCCTCGTCGAACTCGTGGTTGCCGACCGAGGTGATCTGCAGCCCGACCTCGTTCATCAACTCGATCGTGGGCTCGTCGTGGAACGCCGCGCTGACCAGCGGTGTCGCGCCGACCATGTCGCCGGCGCCGACGGTCAGCGTCTGCCGGCCCTGCGCCTTGGCCTCGGCGCGCAGCGTCTTGAGCCAGGTCGCCAGATATTCGACGCCACCGGCGGGGGTGCCGTTGACGGCGGCGCCCGAACCGCCGGGCGGGTCGATGGCGCCGTGGAAGTCGTTGTAGCTGAGGAACTGACCCTTGACGTTCGCGCCCGGCAGGCCATAGGAGACGTTGGCCGGTGCCATGCCGGGCAGCGGGTGGGCCACGGAGGGTGTGGGTCTCGTCAACGGCAACGTGGCCACGACGGCCAGGGCGAGGGCCGGCGCCGCGAGTTGGCGCAGGACGACCCAGCCGCGGCGGCGAGGGTGGTTCATTATTCGGTCTCCCGGTCGGGTAGTGATCGGTGAATGGCTCCTACCTTGGTGTATCGATGCTGGTCAGCGCTACCTGTACCGGGTGACAGGTTGGTAGCGCGACCATGCCTATCGGGTCATAACACCGCCCCGGCGGGGGAAAATCTGTCGGGGGGTCGGCATAGACTTGCTCCCGCGATGCGAGCCCTTCCTGAGAACTCCCAGCCACTCTTCGCGACGCCTCCCGTGCAGGAGGCCCCGCCGAAGCGTCCATCGGCCCGTCGACTCGATCCCGAGTCGTTGCTGACCGGCCTCAACGGCCCGCAGCGTGACGCGGTGACGCATGCCGGGTCGCCGCTGCTCATCGTGGCCGGCGCCGGCTCCGGCAAGACCCGCGTGCTCACCCACCGGATCGCCTATCTGCTGGCCGAGCGCGACGTGCACCCCGGGCAGATCATCGCGATCACGTTCACCAACAAGGCCGCCGGCGAGATGAAGGAGCGGGTCGCCCATCTGGTCGGGCCGCGCGCCCGGCTGATGTGGGTGTCGACCTTCCACTCGGCGTGCGTGCGGATCCTGCGGGCCGAGCACGAGCACGCGGGGCTGAAGAGCACGTTCTCGATCTACGACGCCGACGACTCGCGGCGGCTGATGCAGCTGGTGGCCCGCGAGCTCGACCTGGATCCGAAGCGTTACCAGGCGCGTGGCCTGGCCGCCCAGGTGTCGAATCTGAAGAACGAGCTGGTCGAGCCCGAGGAGTTCAAGGACCGGGCGAAGGGTCCGCAGGAACGGGCCGTGGCCGAGGCGTACGTGCTCTATCAGCGCCGGCTCAAAGAGGCACACGCGCTCGACTTCGACGACATCATCATGGCGACCGTCCACTTGCTGCAGTCGCACCCGCACGTTGCGGAGGCGTATCGGCGGCGGTTCCGGCATGTGCTGGTGGACGAGTATCAAGACACCAACCACGCGCAGTACATGCTGGTCAAGGAGCTGGTCGGCCCGGCGGACAACGCCGAGCTCCCGCCCGGGGAGCTGTGCGTCGTGGGCGACGCCGACCAGTCGATCTACGCGTTCCGCGGCGCGACGATCCGCAACATCCTGGAGTTCGAGCGCGACTATCCGAACGCCCGCACGATCCTGCTGGAGCAGAATTACCGCTCCACCCAGACGATCCTGTCGGCGGCGAACGCGGTGATCGACCGCAACACGTCCCGCAAGCCCAAGCGGCTGTGGAGCGACCAGGGCGCGGGCGAGCAGATCGTCGGGTACGTGGCCGACACCGAGCACGCCGAGGCCGACTGGGTGGCTCGCGAGATCGACCGGCTCTGCGACAACGCGGACGTCCGACCCGGCGACGTCGCGGTCTTCTACCGCACCAACGCGCAGTCCCGGGTGTTCGAGGAGGTGTTCATCCGCGTCGGCCTGCCCTACAAGGTGGTCGGCGGGGTGCGCTTCTACGAGCGCAAAGAGGTTCGCGACGCGCTGGCCTACCTGCGGGCGATCGTGAACGACGACGACACGGTCAGCATCCGCCGGGTGTTGAACACGCCACGCCGCGGCATCGGCGAACGAGCCGAGGCCTGCATCGAGGCACTGTCCACCCGGGACCGGATCTCGTTCGGCCAGGCGCTGCGCGGCGCCAAGGACGCGCCGGGCATCTCGACCCGCGCCGCGAACAGCATCGGCGACTTCGTGTCCCTGCTCGACGAGCTGCGCGAGATGTCGGCGACCCGGCCGCCCGAGGAGGTCCTCGAGGCGGTGCTGCAGCGTTCGGGGCTGCTGTCCGAATTGGAGGACAGCCTCGACCCGCAGGATCAGGGCCGGGTGGAAAACCTGCAGGAACTGGTCAGCGTGGCCCGCGAGTACACGGAGCGGGTCGAGGCACAGGCCGCGGAGGGGGAGGCGCTGGCCGGCTTCCTCGAGCAGGTCGCGCTCGTCGCCGACGCCGACCAGATCCCCAGCGACGACCCCGACCACCAGGGCGTGGTCACGCTGATGACGCTGCACACCGCGAAGGGCCTCGAGTTCCCGGTGGTCTTCCTGACCGGTCTCGAGGACGGCGTCTTCCCGCACATGCGCGCGCTGGGTGACAACGCCGAGCTGGAGGAGGAACGCAGGCTGGCGTACGTGGGGATCACCCGCGCCCGGCAGCGCCTCTACCTGTCCCGGGCGGTCACCCGGTCGGCGTGGGGCCAGCCGCAGTACAACCCGCCGTCGCGGTTCACCGACGAGTTGCCGGTCGAGCTGGTCCGGTGGGAGCGCACGGGCGCCTCGTACACATCATGGTCCGGAACGGGCGGTGGCGTGGGCGGCCGCAGCGGCGGTGACCGGGGGCGGGGTGGCGGCTTCGCCGGCGGCACGCCGAAGGCGCAGCAGCTCGCGCAGCGGCTGGGCGTGGACGCGAGCAAGCTGACCACCGCGAGCGAGTTGCCGCAGGCCCCGAAGGTCGCGGCGGGCGACCGGGTCAACCACCAGCGGTACGGCCTGGGCCGGGTGGTGACCGTCGAAGGGCACGGGCCCAGCGCACGCGCCCAGATCGACTTCGGCGACCAGGTGATGTGGCTGGTGTTGCGGCACGCCCCGATCGAAAAGCTCTAGTCGGTCAACGGCACGCAGCCCGGGATGTCCACCCCGTGCTCGTGCATCCACCGGGTCGGCTCGACCGGATTCTTGTAGAAGCCCTGGTGCACCTCGAAATGCAGGTGCGGGCCGGTGGAGTGGCCGGTGGAGCCCTCGTTGCCGATCGGCTCGCCGGCGGCGACGCGCTGGCCGACCCGCACGGCGATGACCGACATATGCCCGTAGTGGGTGAGAAAGCCGTTGCCGTGGTCGATCAGGACGGCGTTGCCATAGCCCGCGGCGGCGCCGGCCGCCACGATGACGCCCGCGCCCGCCGCCCGGATCCGGGTGCCGTAGGGCGCGGCCAGGTCGACTCCCGCGTGCAATCTGCCCCAGCGCTCGCCGAAGCAGGAGGTCACCGCGGCCTCGGGAAGCGGATTCACCCAATGCGCGGATTCGGGCGGGGTGGGCTTCGCGGTGCGGGCGGGGGCGACCCAGGACAACGTGCCGCCGGCGGCGGGCACCGACGGCGGGATCACGACGGACTCGACGCTGCCGAACTCCGCGGCGGTCGCCGACCCGGCTTCCGGCGCTGCGCTCGGGTAAGAAGCGTTGCCTGTGGCGGCTGAGTTGGGCGTGGTGCCCGCGGTACCCGCCGAGGAGGCGGACAACGAGTGCTGGGCGGAAGCCTGGGCCTGGCCGGCGGTGGCGGCCGCGGAGAGGCCCACCACGCCGACGCCGGCGACCAGCGTCGCGGTCAGCATGGCGTGCCGGCTGCGGTCACCGAGGACCAGTGGGGTGCGGGGGGCCCGATGGCTGTGCAGCTGTTCCGTTCGGCGGTGGCGGCCACTTGCCCGGCGGTTGGCTCGATGCTGCACGGTGGGTTGACCCTCCCTGGCTCCGGTTGCTCCGACACATGCCTGTCGGTCTGCGCAAACGGATCGTGAGAGAGAGCGGGAGGAGACAGCAGTAACCAACCGGCTTGCAACCGGTGGGCGATCCCGTGGGGCGGAAGGGGCCTAGGAGGCCGCGGCCATGCCGGCGAACACCGACTCGACCTGGAGCTTGATGTCGACGCCGTGGTTGCGCAGGAACACGATCGGGTCGACCGGCATGCCGGCGACGTGCACCTCGACGTGCAGGTGTGTCCCGTACGCCGCGCCGGACATCCCGACCTCGCCGATGACCTGGCCGGCCTTGACGGTGTCGCCGGCCTTGACCAGCAGCCGCCGCGAGTGCGCGTAGACGACCTCGACGCCGTCCGGATTCCGGACTGTGATCGCGTAGCCGTAGCCGCCGTCGTAGCCCGCGCGGGTCACCACGCCGGCGTGCACTGCCACGTAGGGCGTGCCGTCGGGGGCGGCCAGATCGATGCCGGCGTGCAGCTTGCCGAAGCGGACACCGTACGGCGACGTGAAGGTGTAGTCGCTGAGCGGGAGCAGCCAGACGTCGGCTGCGGCCACCTGGTCGCTGACCTTGCCCTTGGTGCCGCGCTCCTCGCCACGCGACGCGGCGCCGTTGTCGGCCTCGCGCTCGGAGAGCTGGCTGGAGGCGACCGAAGCGTTCTCGAGATTCGCCAGCACCTTGGGATTGACGGCCTTGGCGTCCGGCATCGTGGACGCGGCACCCATGGCGACAACGCCCGCTCCGACGAAAGCGGAGACCCCAACAACGGCGTAACGGCTGCGGGGAGGGGTAGGCACACGGCGACGGCCGCGATAGCGATCGGGCTCAGACGACAAGCGCTGGCGCACGAACAACCCTCCGAAGTTGGCAAGTCCTGCGGCAAGCCGGTGAACTCCGAACATCCGGTGAACGGGGGCTGGCCGAGCCATCGCACCGGGACTAACCGGTTGACAGCCGTGGGCCACGGTAACGAAACGCAACGCCGGTCACAAGTCGCAGCGCCAATTCCCTGACAGTTCTGTATCAGCGTTCGGCTGCGATTGTCCGAATTCGTTACTTTTTAGTGGAGCTTGCCTGCTAGCTCTCCGTCACCAACCCAGAAACAGATAGTTATGTGACGTGAAATACGTAATCCGGTGCTTGCCTCCTCGGCCAAGGGTTCGTACGCACTGGGCGGTAGTACGTGGCGTTCGCTACCCGGGTTCAATCGAAACGGGTTACCGTTCGTTCAGGGTGCGCCGACGAAGGGGTCGCGAGATGCAGGAGCGGATCAGGGTCGTGGTCGCGAAGCCCGGCTTGGACGGGCATGACCGTGGCGCCAAGGTGGTTGCCCGCGCGCTGCGCGACGCCGGCATGGAGGTCGTCTACACCGGACTGCACCAGACGCCCGAGCAGATCGTGGAGACCGCGATCCAGGAAGACGCCGATGCGATCGGCCTCTCCATCCTGTCCGGCGCGCACATGACATTGTTTCGGCGCGTATTGGAACTGCTTGCGGAGCGTGACGCCGCAGACATCGTGGTATTCGGCGGCGGCATCATTCCGACCGACGACATCGCCGAATTGGAAAGCCTCGGCGTCGCCCGGATTTTCACCCCGGGCGCCACGACCGCATCCATCATCGAATGGGTACGCGCCAATGTGACGACGTCGGTCGCCTGATTTCAACGGTGTCTAACCGGGGTTCGAGGCGGGACCTCCGGCAAGGGGAGAGGCCGGACGCACCCCTCACACGTCCGGCCCCTCATGCACGATGCCCCGCCGCCACCCCTCGACCGACAGGGCATCGGCCGCTTGCTCGCCGGGGCTGTTGGCTGCTCAGCGCTCCGACATCACACTCAACGACGCCTGTCAGCACCGGTTACGCGGGCGCTGCGGACTTTTCCCGGAGAGGCTCGACCGCGGGGTGCGGCATGTCCTGCCTCACTCGGTGTGCGGTCTTGCACACTGCGGCCCTCCGGGGGCGGCGCGCCACGCCGGGTGACTAGTCTTCGAATCAGGTCTCCGGCACAACCGGAAACCGGACATTTCTCTCACGCTTGCGGCGCCGCGACGACGCGCCGCGGACACAAGGTCGGGACGCAAAGGTGCGGCTTGCCGTCAGCGACGCGTCGCGAGCGAAAGGAGACACGTGGACCTGTTCGAGTATCAGGGGCGCGACCTGTTCGAACGGCACGGCCTGCCCGTGCTGGGCGGCGGCGTCGCCGAGACCCCCCAGGAGGCCCGCGCGATCGCCGAGCGGCTCGGCGGCCGCGTCGTGGTCAAGGCGCAGGTCAAGGTCGGCGGCCGGGGCAAGGCCGGCGGCGTCAAGCTCGCGGCGGACGCCGACGAGGCCGAGGCCCGCGCGACCGACATCCTGGGCATGGACATCAAGGGCCACACGGTCCACAAGGTGATGCTGGCCGAGACCGCCGACATCGTCGAGGAGTACTACTTCTCGTATCTGCTGGACCGCTCCAACCGCACCTTCCTCTGCATCGCCAGCGTCGCCGGCGGCATGGAGATCGAGACGGTGGCCGAGACGGATCCGGACCGGGTCGCCAAGATCGCCATCGACGCCAACGAGGGCGTGGACGAGGCCAAGGCGCGCGAGATCGTCGCCGCCGCCAAGTTCCCGGCCGAGGTCGCCGAGCACGTCGTCGACATCGCCGTGAAGCTCTGGCAGGCCTTCGTGGCCGAGGACGCCACCCTGGTCGAGGTCAACCCGCTGGCCAAGGTCGCCGACGGCCGGGTGCTCTGCCTGGACGCGAAGATCACGCTGGACGAGAACGCCGGGTTCCGGCACCCCGACCACGAGGCGCTGGTCGACCAGTCCGCGGTCGACCCGCTGGAGCAGGCCGCCAAGGCGAAGAATCTGAACTACGTCAAGCTCGACGGCGAGGTCGGCATCATCGGCAACGGCGCGGGCCTGGTCATGTCGACGCTCGACGTGGTCGCCTACGCGGGCGAGGCGCACGGCGGCGTCAAGCCGGCCAACTTTCTCGACATCGGCGGCGGCGCGAGCGCCCAGGTGATGGCGAACGGCCTCGAGGTCGTGCTCTCCGACCCGGCGGTCAAGTCGGTCTTCGTGAACGTCTTCGGCGGCATCACCGCGTGCGACGAGGTCGCCAACGGCATCGTCCAGGCGCTGGCCCTGCTCGGCGAGCGCGGCGAGCAGGTCACCAAGCCGCTCGTGGTCCGCCTCGACGGCAACAACGCCGAGGCCGGCCGGGCGATCCTGGACGAGGCGAAGAACCCGCTCGTCGAGCGGGTGGACACGATGGACGGAGCGGCCGAGCGCGCCGCCGAGCTCGCTGCAGCGGGGAAGTGACGACATGGCTATCTGGCTCACCAAGGACTCCAAGGTCATCGTCCAGGGCATCACCGGCTCCGAGGGCAGCAAGCACGGCCGCCGGATGCTCGCCGCGGGCACGAACGTGGTCGGCGGCGTCAACCCGCGCAAGGCCGGCACCAGCGTCGACTTCGACGGCGCCGCGCTGCCGGTCTTCGCGACCGTCGGCGAGGCGATGAAGGAGACCGGCGCCGACGTCACGGTCATCTTCGTGCCGCCGCAGTTCACCAAGGCCGCGGTCGTCGAGGCGATCGACGCGGGCATCGAGCTCGCCGTGGTGATCACCGAGGGCGTGCCGGTGCAGGACTCGGCCGCGTTCTGGGCGCACAACCTGTCGTCCGGCAGCAAGACCCGGATCATCGGGCCGAACTGCCCCGGCATCGCGTCGCCCGGCGCGTCCAACGCCGGCATCATCCCGGCCGACATCACCCCGGCCGGCCGGATCGGCCTGGTCAGCAAGAGCGGCACGCTGACCTACCAGCTCATGTACGAGCT
>Ga0307513_10009441_pt1 | contig 12338 bp, 11 predicted proteins | sample 15_EM_MG_FD_202174 | JGI IMG/M metagenome (GOLD analysis project Ga0307513, IMG submission 202174) | Populus trichocarpa ectomycorrhiza microbial communities from riparian zone in the Pacific Northwest, United States - 15_EM | ecosystem: Host-associated > Plants > Roots > Unclassified | place... | reverse complement strand
TGCGATCAGTAATCCGGTGCGGCGCGGATTCAAGCCGACAGCGCGCAGGCGCAGTTCCGAACCGGGAACGATGCTGGCGGCCACGATGAAAAACGCCGCCGAGGAAAAATCGGCGGGCACGGCGATATCGGTCGCACGCAGGCGCTGGCCGCCACGCAGGCGCGCGTGGCCCGGCGAGAATTCGATATCCACACCGAATGCGGAGAGCATGCGCTCGGTGTAGTCGCGGGTAGGGTGCGGTTCGCGCACAACGGTTTCGCCTTCGGCGTACAGACCGGCCAGCAGCACTGCGGACTTCACCTGCGCGCTGGCCACCTCTAGCGTGTAGTCCATGCCGCGGATCGGTTGCCCGCCGTGGATGCGCAATGGCGGCACGCCGCCCGGCTCGGAATCGATGCGCGCGCCCATCTTTGCGAGCGGATCCATGATCCTGCGCATGGGGCGCCTGGAAAGCGATTCGTCGCCTACCAGAACGCTGTCGAATTTTTGCGCGGACAGCAAGCCTGCCAGCAGGCGCATGCCGGTGCCGGCGTTGCCGCAGTCCAGGGACCCTGCAGGCGCGCGCAAGCCGTCAATGCCTACGCCATGCACGACGCGTTGCGAAGGCGAAGGGGTTTCGATGCGCACCCCTAGCTGCGAGAAGATCGCGGCGGTGGCGCGGGTGTCCTCGCCTTCCAGAAAACCGTCGATGTTCGATACGCCGTCCGCCAGCGCGGCGAACATCACCGCACGATGGGAGACCGACTTGTCTCCGGGGATCTCGATTTCTCCGCGCAGCGCTTGGCCGGGGGAAACAGTCCAGTTTTGCTTTCCAGTCATTCTTCGAATCCTACCCGCCCGTGTCGTCATCCCAGCGAAAGCTGGGATCCATCTTGATCTTGCCCTGCTCCGCTTCTGCCTCGTCCTTTGTGCGCAGCGCGGGGGAGGATTGAAGAGGGGTGCTCTTGATCTTGTTCTCTACCATTACTTCAAAGGAAAATCGTTTCGCGCTTTGCGCGAGTCACTTTCTTTGCTTGTGCAAAGAAAGTAACCAAAGAAAGCACACCCTAACGTCGCGCCCAACGATAAAGCCGCCGGGTTCGCAAGCGGGCCAGGAATTTCCGGAAGACACATCCTGTGCCTCCGGAAACGGCGCACTCCATGTGCGCCGCCCTTCGGGTTTTTCCTGGCCCGCTTGCCGCGTCTCACGGGGCTAGTAGAGCAAAGTCAAAGCCCGGAGCCCTTACGGCACTGCCACCGGATACGAACCTAGCACCTTGATCTGTGCCGAATGCGCTTCTAATTCGGCCAGCGCCTTCTTCATCGATTCGTCCTCGACGTGGCCGGCCAGGTCGATGAAGAATCCGTACTCCCACTTGGCGTGGTGCGAGGGCCGCGATTCGATGCGATTCATGCTGATGCCATGGCGCGCGAACGGACTCAGCACATTGAACAGCGCACCGGGCTGATCGCGGATGAACACCAGCACCGAGGTGCGGTCATGGCCTGACGACGGGAAGATCTGCCGGCCGATCACCAGGAAGCGCGTGGTGTTGTCGGCGTCGTCCTCGATCGAGGCCATGATGACTTTCTTCAAGCCATAGACATGGCCTGCGCTCTCGCCGGCGATGGCGGCCGCGTCGTCCGAATTGCGGGCGCGCCGCGCGCCTTCGGCGTTGCTGGAAACGGGGATCTTCTCGACCTTGGGCAGGTTGGAGCGCAACCAGGAAGAAGTCTGCGCGAACGACTGCGGATGCGAGTAGATGCGCTCGATATCCTCGATGCGGCCCGTACGCGACAGCAGGTACTGATGCACCCGCAGCTCGACTTCGCCACAGATCTTGAGGTTGGAGGTGAGGAACATGTCCAGGGTGACCTGGATGGTGCCCTGCCCCGAATTCTCCACCGGCACCACGCCGAAATCGGCGTTGCCGTTCTCCACTTCCTGGAATACTTCCTCGATGCTGGCCAGCGGCAGGCCGTGCGCGGAGCGGCCGAAGTGCTTCATCACTGCCTGCTGGCTGAAGGTGCCTTCCGGGCCGAGGAAGCCGACTTTCAACGGCTCCTGCTGCGCCAGACAGGCGGACATGATTTCGCGGAACACGTGCACCAGCACTTCATCGCTGAGCGGGCCTTCGTTGCGGTCCACCACCATGCGCAGTACCTGCGCCTCGCGCTCGGGGCGGTAATAGTCCACGGCGGCGGCGAGCTTGCCCTTGGCCTTTCCAACCTGCAGCGCGTACGCGGCGCGATCGGCGATGAGGCCCTGGATCTGGCGGTCGATGCCATCGATATGGGCGCGCACGTCGGCGAGCACCGGCGCGGTTGCGGCAGCCTTGGCGGCTACCTTCTTCGCTGCGGGCTTCGCGACTTTCTTCGCTGGCTTCTTGGGTTTTGCTGCCATGAGGTTCGTTCTCTCGGTCTTTCCGGATGTTACGTGGGTGGTGGTGAGCGTTATCAACCGTTGCGTTGCTGGAAATCGCGCATGAAATCGACTAACGCCTGCGCCGCTTCCACCGGCAATGCGTTATACAGCGAAGCGCGCAGGCCGCCGACCGCCTTGTGGCCCTTCAGCGCCAGCAAGCTAGCTGCTTTCGAATCGGCGACAAAGCGGGCAGTCAGCGTCTCGTCCGGCAAGAAGTACGGGATGTTCATGCGCGAACGCACCTGCGGCACCACTTCGTTGCGGTAGAACCCGCCCGAAGCGTCGATGGCGTCGTACACCAGCTTCGATTTCAATGCGTTGCGGCGAGCGAACTCGGCCACCCCACCCTGCGCCAGCATCCACTTGAACACCAGTCCGGCCAGATACCAGTTCCAGGTCGGCGGTGTGTTGAGCATGGAGTCGCGCGCGGCATGCGAGCGGTAGTCGAAGATGTCCGCGCGCGGCTGGCCGCTGCGTTCCAGCAGATCGCGGCGGATGATCACCAGCGCCACGCCTACCGGGCCCAGATTCTTCTGCGCGCCGGCGTAGATCACGCCATATTTCGATACGTCGATGGGTTCCGAAGCGATGCTGGAGCTGAAATCGGCGAACAGCGGAACATTGCCGACTTCGGGAGTGTCGCGGAATTCGACGCCGTGGATGGTTTCGTTGGCGGTGATATGCACATAAGCCGCGTCGGGCGTCAGCTTCCAACTGTCGCGCGCGGGAATGCTGCGAAAACCTTCCGGTTCGCCATCGGCGGCGATATTCACCTTGGCGTAGGGCGCGACCTGCTTGATCGCCGTCTTGCCCCAGTGGCCGGTGACCACGTAATCGACGGTCTGGCCGGGCGCAGCGAAATTCAGGGCCAGCAAGGCCTGCTGGGTGGTGGCGCCCCCGGAGAGGAACAGCACCGCGTAGTTTTCGGGAATTCCGATCAAGGTCCGCAGATCGGCTTCGGCCTCGGCGGCCACCGCGATGAAATCGGCGCTGCGATGACTGATTTCCACGATCGAGGCGCCCACGCCATTCCAGTCGAGCATTTCCGCCTGGGCTTGCAGCAGCACTGATTCCGGCAAGGTGGCGGGGCCGGCACTGAAATTGAAAACGCGGGTCATGGTGGGCCTGCAAAGTGGACGCCTAGTATGCCGCAGCGCAGCACCCAGAGCAGTCCTGGTTTCAAACGTAACTTCTGCTGTCTGGATCGCGCGGCCGCGAAACCTTTTGTCGCCCGCCCGCCTCTATAGTTATGAAATCCTAAGGAACACCCTCATGTCACTCCGCGATGCACTGAAAATCCCGTCCAGCCAGGTCACCGACGAATCGGTCTACCGCGAGCGCCGCACGCTGCTGCAGGCCTTTGCCATGGCCCCGGCGCTGACCCTGGCCGGTTGCGCCGAAGCCGAGCCGCCCGCCGCCCCCAAGACGGTGGTCACCCCGGCGCAGGCGCGTTCGGGTTTCCGCACCACCGAAGAACTGACCAAGTTCGCCGACATCACCAGCTACAACAATTTCTACGAATTCGGCACCGGCAAGACCGATCCGTCCACCGCCGCTAAGACTCTGAAGACCAAGCCATGGTCGGTGGCGGTCAGCGGCGAATGCGCCAAGCCCGGACGCATCGCCATGGAAGACCTGATCAAGGGATTGACGCCGGAAGAGCGCATCTATCGGCTGCGTTGCGTGGAGGGCTGGTCGATGGTGATTCCTTGGCTGGGCGTGCCCTTGGGCGAGATATTGAAGAGGTTCGCGCCGACGTCCAAGGCCAAGTACGTGGCCTTCACCACCTTGGCCGATTCTAGACAGATGCCTGGCGTGCGCTACAACTCGATCAACTGGCCGTATCGCGAAGGCCTGCGCATCGATGAGGCGATGCATCCGCTGACCTTGCTGGCTACCGGTCTGTACGGCAAGCCGCTGCCGCAGCAGAACGGCGCGCCGCTGCGGCTGGTGGTGCCGTGGAAGTATGGTTTCAAAAGCATCAAGTCGATCGTGGAGATCAAGTTCGTGGAGAAGATGCCGGAAACCGCCTGGCATGACCTGCAACCCTCCGAGTACGGCTTCTTCTCCAACGTCAATCCGGCCGTCGACCATCCGCGCTGGAGCCAGAAGACCGAGCGCCGCATTGCCGGCAACGCCAGCAAATTGTTCGCCGAGCGCATCCCTACCCGGCTCTTCAACGGCTACGCTGCACAGGTGGCTTCGATGTATTCGGGTCTGGATCTCAAGAAGTGGTATTGAACGGAAGACAGGCACGGATTGACAACGGATCGTAATGGCCAAGACTTCCAACGGCATCATCGTCGCCAAAACCCTTGTACACCTCGCCGCGCTGACGCCGGCCACAATCCTGGCCTGGCAGTTCTACGATGTCTGGCAAACCAACAGCGACGCGCTGGGCGCCGATCCGGTGGCCGAGATCGAGCATCGTCTCGGCCTGTGGGCGTTACGGCTGCTGATGGTCGCCTTGGCGATCACGCCGCTGCGGCAACTGAGCGGGCAGCCGGTGCTGATCCGCTTTCGCCGCATGATCGGCCTGTACGTGTTCTTCTACGCCTGCCTGCACTTCGCCGCTTATCTTGGCCTCGACCTGCGCGGCTACTGGACGCAGATATTCGCGGAGATCGTGAAGCGTCCGTACATCACCGTGGGTTTCAGCGCCTGGCTATTGCTTTTGCCGTTGGCCATCACGTCGACCAAGGGCTGGATCAAGCGTCTGGGACGCAACTGGGGACGCCTGCACAAGCTGGTCTATGCCGCCGGCGTATTGGCCGTGCTGCATTTCTGGTGGCTGGTGAAATCCGACATCCGCGAACCGCTGTTGTACGCTTCGATCCTGGCGGTGTTGCTGGGCTGGCGCGCGTGGAAAGCCGTCAACCGGCGCCGAACAGCAATAGCGCGCTGAGCATCGCAGCCAGGAACAGGGCCGCCAGCAACAACCATGGCCAGCGCCGCAGGGAATGCATCTTGGCCGCGGCGTAATCCGCGCCGGTTCCCTCCTGGACACTGTCGTCGGTGAATTCAGGGGCGTCGCCGGAGGCCTCCTGCCAGGGCACTTCCACCAAGAACCGATGCTGGCTGCCGAAAGCCACTTGGTCGCCGGACGCGAGCAAGGCATCGCGCACCGCGACTCCGTTGACCATGCTTCCGCTGGACGAACCCAGATCGCGCAACAGCACGCGGTCTCCACGACGTTCCAGTTGCGCATGACGGTCGGCAAAACCCGGATCGTCGATGCGGATCGCCGCGTTGGGCGAAGCTCCGACCAGGCAGGGTTGCGATAGTGCGTAGGCGCGTCCATGGTGCTTGCCGCCCACGCCCCGGAGAACGATGCGCGGATCGCTGCTGTCGGCCGGATCGGCCGGCGGCACCGCGTCCAGACCCTGGTGAGAGGCCTGCACCAGGATTTCGGCGCCGTCGAGGTAGACCGTGTCGCCGGCGCGCAAGAGCGCCATGCGTTGTACCGGTCTGCCGTTGACATGGATGCCCCGGATACCCGAGGCCACCTGCAGCCACAAGCCGCGACGGTCCATGCAGAACTGGGCGAGCAAGGCGCCCTGAGCGTTATCACCCACACCGAGCAGGCCGCTGGCTTCGCGCACGATACGATGCACGCCGGTGACCAGCGCGCGATCGGGTTGTTGGCGGTTGCCGAAATGGAGTCTGAGGTTTTCCACGACGCGCGAGACTAACATGCCGCGTTGCGGCTTGGACTCGGCGGCAAGCTTGCGCACAATAAGCACAGCACAACAAGCCCAGCATAGCAGGAACCGCGCCCATGCCCAGCATCGACATCCACCACGAACACTCCAAAACGCCGAAACAGGCGCGCAAGGCGCTGGAAGACGTCGCCGAAAAACTGTCCGAACGTTTCGGCATGCAACACGAATGGGACGGCGACACGCTCACCTTCAACCGGTCCGGCGTCGACGGAAAAATAAAATTATCGCCGAAGAAACTGCACGTCACCGCGCAGCTCGGCTTCATGCTGTCGATGCTGAAGGACCCGATCGAATCCGAAATCAGGCGCGTGCTGAGCGAAAAATTCGATTGATGTAGGTCGGGGTTACACCCTCGACGCATGAAATGCCGAAGCGTCGGGGACGTAGCCCCGACCTACCGGAAGGGATCAGGGTCGCCATTGAACAGCCGCTCGGCCACCACGCGTTCGGATTCTTCGATATCGGCGACAAAAGCCTTGCCGTCGCCCAGAGCGGAGAAAGCGGCGAAGCCGCGCTCCAGAAAACCTTGAAGCTCGCCCAGTCCACTGGCCTTGGCCGGGCCGCGCGACAGGCGCAGAAGCATGGAAACACCGGGAGTGCGCACCGCCTTCGCCAGGCCCACGCCCACCCCCGAGATCAGGTCGATCTGGTGCACGCGCAAACGCGGGTGCCCTACCTGGCGATAAGCTTTTCCATACAACTCCGCGTCCAGCCGCTTGCGTGTAGGCGCGATGCGCTGCAGTGCTTCGGCCATGCGCAAATCCAGCGCATGGGTCACCGCCCCCAGCTCGATGCCGCCGGCGACCGTGCCCAATACCGCCGCAGGCAACAAGCGCTGCATCATCGGCACTACCTTGGCAATGTTCGCGTCGCGCCGACTGAAATCGCGATCGCCGTAGACGTCGGTCAGGAAGAAAAGCGCCGCCGCGCGCCGCTGTGGGTCGTAGAGAAAATGCTCGAAGCTGGCTTCCAGCCGCTTCGTCTGCCAGCTGCGCAGGATCGGCAGCCAGCGCAGCCGGTTGCGGGGTTCGCGTTCGGGGTCGTGCAGGGCCTGGTGACAGGCCAGGCGGCGTCCGAGCCGTTCGATGAGGGGGTTGCCGCGTGCCATGCACCGAATGATCGGGGGCGAGGTACCCAATCGCAAGCTTCTACCCTACTTATTGCTATAGGGATAACGTTTACAAGCTCTAGAACTTGTCGGCTACACTCGGGCAGTTTTTCGCAGCCGGATTGTGCATGCTCTCATTACATAGCGCCCAGAAACGTGGCACCGACGGCCGCATAGGCCTTGCCATCGCCGGCGGCGGCCCCATCGGCGGCATGTACGAACTGGGCGCATTGCGAGCCATGGACGAGGCGATGGATGGCCTGGACCTGACCCGTATGGATTGCTATGTGGGCGTCAGTTCCGGCGCTTTCCTCGCGGCCGGCCTGGCCAACCGGATGAGCACCGCCGAGATGTGCCGCATCTTCATTACCGGCACCAGCGACGACGCCGAGTTCCGCCCGGAGATATTCCTCAAGCCAAACCTAGGCGAGTACCTGCGCCGCGCCGCCACCCTGCCCGGCCTGTATGCCGACTGGGCGCGCCGGCTGATGCTCAATCCTCGCAAGGCCACACGCTTGTCGGACTTGATCCTGCGTTTCGGCGGGCTGGTGCCGACCGGCCTCTTCGACAGCGAGGGCGTGGAAAGCTTCCTGCGCGATGTGTTCACCCGCCGGGGCCGCAGCAACGATTTCCGCACCCTCGGCGCCGACTTGTTCGTGGTGGCGGTGGACCTGGACAGCGGCGAAGCCGTGCGCTTCGGCGAAAAAGGCTGGGACGGCGTGCCCATCTCGCAAGCCGTGCAGGCCAGCTCCGCATTGCCGGGCCTGTATTCTCCGGTGCAGATCAACGGCCGTCATTTCCTCGACGGCGCCCTGCGTCGGACCATGCATGCCTCCACCGTGCTGGAACGCGGCATCGACCTGATGATCGGCATCAACCCGCTGGTGCCCTTCGACGCCAGCAATGCCGCGCCGCAGGCCGGCGAAGAAGAGCGGCGCGGACTGGCGAGTGGCGGCCTGCCCGCCGTGCTGTCGCAGACCCTGCGCACCCTGCTGCAGTCGCGCATGCAGATCGGTATGGAGAAATATCCGCATCAGTTCCCCAACATCGACCAACTGGTGTTCGAACCGAACGCGGAGGACAGCGAACTGTTCTTCACCAATCTCTTCAGCTTCTCCGCACGCCACCGGGTCTGCCAGCTCGCCTACCGCAATACGCTGGCCGACCTGCGCAAACGCGCCGGCGTGTTGCGGCCGATGCTGGCCGCGCACGGCATCGGCCTGCGCGATGAAATCATCAACGACCGCCACCGCTCCCTGCTGGATGGCCTGGATGTCGCCCCGCGCATGACCGAAACGACCGCACGCCTGCGACGCGCGCTCGACGATGTCGACCAGATCGTGGCCAAGCGTCGTGCGCGGCGTACCGCCCCCGCGTTGAAATCGACCGGTCGAGTTGGCGGCAACGCGAATCCACGCTCATAGGTGATGCGCTCACGGGTGGTGTGAAAGCTCTAGACAAGCGGGCGATTCTTCGGCTTCCTCAATCATTCGATTTGTCGACGGAACCCATGGCCAAGCTGAAGAAAACCGCGCGCAAGACCACCTCCGCGAACAACCCCGACCTGCAGGCGCAGGCAGAACGTCTTTCCAAGAACCTCGGCGAATCGGCGCAACAGGTGTGGCTTGCCGGCGTCGGTGCCTTCGGCCGCGCCCAGGCCGAAGGCAACAAACTTTTCGAAACGCTGGTGAAGGAAGGCCTTTCGGTCGAACAACTCACCCGCAAGGTTGCGGGCGGCAAGGTCGGCGCGGTACGCGATGCGGTCGAAAGCAAGGTCGGCCAGGCGCGCGAGCGAGCCTCCGACACCTGGGACCGACTGGAAAAGGTGTTCGAGGAACGCGTGCAGCGCGCGCTGCGCCGCCTGGAAGTGCCCAGCCGCGAAGACCTCAGCGCCCTGATCGACCGCGTGGATTCGCTGAATGGCGAATTGCGCAAGCTGGGCGGTGGCGCCGCGCCGCGCAAGAGCGCTGCGAAGAAGGCCGTCGCCAAGAAATCCGTTGCGAAAAAGGCGGCTCCGGTCAGGAAGAACGCACGCAAATCCGCCAAATAAGCAGCTGCTAAACCACGGCACACACCGTTCTCAAAAAAATGTTGCAAGGCACCATATAAAACGTAACAATCGTTACTAGCCCGCCAGTCCACTCGAAGTACGTATGCTCCCCTCCCCTTACGACTTCGGACTGGCGGGCTTTTTCGTGCCTGAAAATCGGTGTCGCCGGACCCTGGCGTAGAATGTGAGATTCCTCAGGTCCTTTGAAAGGTAATCATGCCCGCTTGGTTGTTCGGATCGGTCATTACGCTGCTCGTGGGTGCCGTTACCACTGCTTACCTCTGGCTGATCCGCCGCCGCGACGATGAAACCGCCGCGGGCCTGCTGGCACTTGCCGGGATGCGCTGGCGCGATTTCTCCCGCCTGGTTCTGGAAGCCATGGAATTGCGCGGGCTGGAGCGGATTCCGACCGCCCATGAAGACAACCAGGAACACAGCGCCAGTTTCCTGCTCTCTGGCCAGGGTAAGCAGCTGTTGCTGGCCTGTAAGCATGGCTCCGCCTATCGCATCGGTTCTGCCGCGGTCGACGAATTCGCCTCGGAGATACGTCTGAGGGGCGTCCAGGGCGGGATTCTGGTGACCGAGGGCGTACTGGACAAGGGCGGTGTCGAAAAAGCCGGCCGATACAGCATCGAAGTGATCGATGGTCCTCTGCTCTGGCCCACCGTCAAGCCAATGGTGGAAGGCAACCTGCAGCGCCGCATCGCCGGCAATGCCTCGTCCCGCGCTCGCCGCCACATCGGCATTGCCTGGCTGGGAGCGTTCACCCTGGGTCTGGCATCGGCGTCGGCCTTTCCGGGCAGACTGGCTCCCGAATCGAAGCCGGCGCCCGCTCCGGTAGCGGCGGCTCCTGCTCCCTCAGTGCCCGACAAGCCCACCGCTGTAGCACCCAGCATTGTGGCGACACCAAAACCCGCGCCAGCGACCGCCGCGCGGGCTGCCGGCGTCACCGAAGCTGCCGCCGAAGCCGATACCGAAAAGCATCGCGCGGAAATCTCCAGGAAACTGTCCAAGACGCCGGGCATCATCCGCGGCGTATGGATATCGCGGTCCACGTTGTCCGTGGACCGTGCCGTCGCCGAAGACGCCGCCTGGCCCCTAGTCTGCGACCAGCTGAAGGCCTATCCAGACCTGCAGCTGATCCGGGTGCAGATGAACCCTCCGCAGGGCAGCGCCGAGCAGGTGCGCTGGCGGCAATGCGAAGCGCTCTGAAACGAAGCTGACTGACGGGTTATCCCGCTTACCAGTGCACTCCGCGCATCAACGAAGCGAAGGCGATCTGTTCCTGGCTGGGCGCCGATTCCTTCAGCGCCTTGCGGTCGCCCTTGGCCGCCGCCGAATCGGGGAATAGTTCGAACGCCGTGCTCATGATCACCTCGTAAGCCTTCGGCGCGACCGCATTGACCAGGGCCGAGAAGATGCCCAGGCGAGTGGCGATGCGGCTCGGCTTCTCGATGATCGCCTTGACCAGCAGGTCTGCGGCTTCTTCCGGCGACAGCGTGGGTACGCTGTCGTACATCTTGGTCGGCGCGATCATCGGCGTCTTCACCAACGGCATGTTGATGGTGGTGAAGCTGATGCCCTTGCCCGACAGCTCGCCCTGCGCGCAGCGGCTGAAGGCGTCCAACGCCGCCTTCGACGCCACGTACGCCGAGAACCGCGGCGAACTGGCCAGCACGCCAATGGAGCTGATGTTGATGATGTGGCCCTTGCGGCGATGGGTCATGGTGGGCATGAAGCCCATGATCAGGCGGATACTGCCGAAATAGTTCAGCTGCATGGTGCGCTCGAAATCGTGGAAGCGATCGTAACTGGCTTCGATCGAACGGCGGATCGAGCGGCCCGCGTTGTTGATCAGGATATCGACGTGACCGTGCTCCTCCAGCACCAGCTTCACCAGCCGGTCGCAGTCGGCCATGTCCGCCAGATCCGCGGTGTAGGCGAAGACCTTGCCTCCCGCCTTCTTCATCTCATCGCGTGCTTTGAACAGTTCCTCTTCGCCACGCGCGACGATCACGGTGATCGCGCCAGCCTCGGCCACGCGCTGGGCGGTCGACAGGCCGATGCCCGACGAACCACCGGTGATCACCACGACCTTGTTGCGGACCTTGCCCTTCAGGGTGCGGTCGATGAACAGATCCGGGTCCAGGTGCCGTTCCCAGTAGTCCCACAACCGCCACGCATAGCCTTCCAGCTTGGGCACCACGATGCCCGAACCCTTCAACGCACGCTCCGCTTCGCGGCTGTCGAAGCGCGTGGGATAGGTGATGAACTTCAGCACTTCCTTCGGAATCTTGAAGTCGCGTAGCAGCATGCCGATGAAACGCTTCACCGGCGGCAGGTTGCCGACCGCCCCGCGGATGCCGCTGGGTACGAAGGCGAACATGCGCGCATCGATGCGCATGGTCATCTCCGGTGCATGGCCGGCGCGGCAGAAAGTGTTCAGCACTTCCCCCACGCGCAACGGCTCGGGATCGGTCAGGTGGAAGGTATGGCCGTCCAGCTTGGGCTTGTGCGCGATATGGTCCATGGCGTCGGCCACGTAATCCACCGGCACGATATTGATGCGCCCGCCCTCGATGCCCAGCACCGGCATCCATGCCGGCAGGATCTCGCGCAGCTTCTTGATCAGGGTGAAGAAGTAATAAGGCCCGTCGATCTTGTCGATCTCGCCGGTCTGCGAGTGCCCCACGACCATGCCGGGGCGATAGATGCGCCACTTCAGGCGCTTCTCGTTGCGCACCAGCCCTTCGGAATCGTGCTTGGTGCGCAGGTAGGGATCGTCCAGACCTTCGGCCTCGTCGAACATGTCTTCGCGGAAGATGCCCGGATACAGGCCGGCGGCCGCGATCGAACTGGTGTGGTGGAACACTCCGGCCTTGATCATTGCGGCCAGGTCCAGCGCATGCTGTGTCCCGTCGATATTGGCGGCGCGCTGCGCCTCAGCGCTCGCTGCCAGGTCGTAGATGGCGGCCAGATGAAAGAAATGCTTCACCTTTCCCGACAGCGTGCGCACCTGGCTGGGCGTGAGTCCGCATTTGGGCTTGGTCATAT
>Ga0307513_10009440_pt1 | contig 12339 bp, 9 predicted proteins | sample 15_EM_MG_FD_202174 | JGI IMG/M metagenome (GOLD analysis project Ga0307513, IMG submission 202174) | Populus trichocarpa ectomycorrhiza microbial communities from riparian zone in the Pacific Northwest, United States - 15_EM | ecosystem: Host-associated > Plants > Roots > Unclassified | place... | reverse complement strand
GCGCGTCGACGTCTACTGGACCTCGCTCGGCGAGACCACGTTCGGCGCGTCGCAAAGCGTCTACGCCCAGGCCGCCCACCACTGCCCGCGCACCATGCCGCCGGCCTGCACCGGATCGACGCTGAGCCTCGGCGGCTATCACCTGATCACCGCGACCGAGCCGCACGCCGGCCCGCCGTAACTGCGACCGCGGCGACCTCGCGTCGCTCGCTCAGCGGGTCTCGTGCACGTGCCACGTGCACGACCAGAATCAGCCTGATCGAGGTGAGTGGCATTGTCGCTATCGCAGCGCGCGCAGCGCCGCGAGCGCGGCGTCGTAGCCGCCGGTGTCGCGGTACCAGTCGGCGGCCTCGCCGGCGAGCCGCATGGCCTCGGGCTGCGCGGCCGGGTCGACGACGAGCAGGCGCGCGAGCACGGCCTTGGCGCGCGCGATCCGGCGCGCCGCCATCGGCGTATCGCGGATCATCACGAGCTCGTCGTAGGTCGCGAGCGCGGCGCGCGCGTGGCCGAGCGCATCGGCGCGCTGGCCGAGGCGATCGCTGAGCTGGGCGGCGAGCAGCAGAGCGTCGCCCGCGTAGATCTTGAGCCACCACTCGCTCTGCAGGCCGCCGGCCGCCGCCCGCGCGAGCTCGAGGGCGCGCGGCCGATCGCCGTCGAGCGCCGCGAGGTAGGCCTGCGCGACGGGCGCGCGCATGTCGCTGACCTGTTGCATCGCCGCGCGGGTCTCGGCGACATCGCCGCGCTCCTCGGCGAGCCAGCCGAGATCGTAGTGGCACCGGCTGATCACCGGCGCCGCTTCGCGCGCGTGGTACACGACGAGCCGGCGGCACGCGTCGCGCAGCTCGCTCGCCGAGGCGTCCGGGCGCGCGGTAAACGCCGAGGCCTTGTAGCGCGTCTCGAGCGTGCGGAGGTGGTTGGGCCCGAGCAGCAACTCGAAGGTGAGGCGCTCGCGCTCGAACAGGCTCTCACGCTCGCCCGGCCGGTCCGCGATCAGCGCCAGGTTGCCGACGGCGGCGACCAGCTCGAGGTCGCCCTCACGCGTGCGCGGCTCGTCGATCGCCCGGGTGAACCACGCGCGCGCCGAGGCCTTGTCGCCGGCCGACAGCCGGGTCACGCCGATGTTGTTGAGCAGCAGCGGACGCTCGAACGCCGCCGCCGAACCGAGCCGGCGGGCGATGCGCTCGACGTACGGGATCGCGCCGAGCGCCGCGGCCGCGCCCTCGGGCAGCGCCTGCTCGGGCGTGGTCGCGATGCCGTACACCTGGCGGGCGTAGGCTTCGATGAACACCACCTCATCGCCCGCGTCGATCGCCGTGGTCGCCGCGCGCTCGAGCACCGGCAACGCGCCGACGACGTCGCCGCTGTTCACCAGGTCGAAGCCCTGCACCAGGTACGCGCGCGCGAGCAGCGGCAGGTAGCCGAGCTGCTCCGCCTCGGCGGTGATCGCGGCCGCCGCGGCGGCCACCGTGGGATCCTCCGCCTGGGCGAGCACGCGCAGGCGCGCCAGCTCGTTGCCGAGCGCGTTGGCGCGCGCCGCGATCGCCGGCGCCGGCGGGTCCACCGTCGACGCCTGGGTCTCGCCCAGGCAGCGCTCGGTGTCGGGCAGGCCGCGCGTCGCGACCACCGCGTTCGACAGCCGCTCCGCCGGGACCTGGCCGAGCAGCCCGACGGCGGTCTCGAGGCCGGCCCGGGCGCGCGCGAGGCAGCCGAGGTCGCGCTCGTAGATCTGCGGCGTCAGCTCGCCGCGCTTGCTGGCGATGCACGCGCTGCGGTGCGACGCCGCCCAGCGCTCGGCGTACTTCGTGATCTCGCCGCCGAGCCGCGTCGCCTCCTCGCTGCCGTAGGCGCCGAGCGTCTGCAGGTGGCCGACCATGCGGGCCTGCGTCACCGGGTTCCACGCCCGGGCGATGTCGGCGCGCGCCCCGGTGCACGGCTCGACCGCGCCGCCCGACGCGCGCAGGCTGCCCACCACGAACGCCGCCGTGGTCGCCGCGAGCGCGCCGCTGACGACCAGGCGGCGCCGCCAGATCGTCGCCGGATCGCGGCCGAGCGCGTGCACCAGCTCGGACATCGCGGGGTAGCGATCCTTGGCCTCGCGCGCGGTGCCGCGCACCAGGATCGCCGCGATCCAGCCCGGCACGTCGGCGTCCTTGCCGTCGACGTCGCGCCCGACCACGGCCTCGCGCAGCGACACGCAGAACGCGTACTGATCGACCGCCGGGGTCAGCGCCAGGCCCTCGGCCTGCTCGGGCGGCATGTAGCGCGGCGTGCCCGCGCCGCGCGTCAGCTCGGAGCTGCGCGGATCCGCGTCGTCCGCCGGCCGGACATCATTGCGCGCCAGCCCGAAGTCGAGCACGCGCACGCGCCCGTCGTCGCCGCGGATCGCGTTGTCGGGCTTGAAGTCGCGGTGGATCAGGCCAGCCGCGTGCGCGGCGGCCAGCCCGTCGCCGGCCGCGCGGTAGATCGCGACGATCTCGCGCAGCGTGCGCGGCCGCGCGCCGTACGCGCGCAGGTTCTGGCCGCGCACCCACTCCATCACGATGTAGACCTGATCGTCGACGACGCCGACGTCGTAGACCGTGACGACGTTGGGGTGCGACAGCTTGGCGAGCGCCTGACCCTCGAGCAGGATGCGATCGCGCGCCGCCGGCATCGTCGCCTTGACCAGCTTGATCGCGACGCGGCGCTCGAGCTCGGGATCCCACGCGCCCCACACCACGCCCATGCCGCCCGCGCCGACCATCTCGAGCAGGTGATAGCGGCCGAGCTGGACCTGCTCGTTCTTCGCGAACAGCTTGTTGGCGATCCGCGTCCGCGCCACCGCGCGCCCCAGCGCGTCGGCCTCGGGCCGGCCGCCGAGCTGCACGGTGTCCGACGACAGCGCGGCGACGGGGGCCGCGCGGTCCGCGAGCGCCGGCGTCGCCAGCTCGGGGGTCGCCGTGTCGGCAAGGCCGAGCCCGGGCGTGGGCTCGTCGCGGTCGGACGACGACATCACCGACAGGATATCCCATCGGCGCGACGACGACCGGCCTTGTCGTCGAGCCGAGGGTGGATCACCGGCGGCGGAGATCGCCGATCGCGCCGCGCGCAGATCCTGCCAGCGCGCGGGCGCGCCCACCGCCTCCATGGACGAGACCGGTTACCCCGGCGGCAGGGTCAGCACGAACACCGCGCCGGTCGGCGCCGCGCGGTGGGCCAGCTCGCCGCCCATCGCGCGGGCGAGCGACTGCGACAGCGCGAGGCCGAGCCCGAGGCCGGCCGGGCCATCGCCCGACACGCCGCGCGCGAACGGCTGGAATAGCCGCGCCCGGACCGGCGGCGCGATGCCCGGGCCGTGGTCGGCGACCTCGATCTCGACCGCGCTGCCGGCCGCGCGCGCCGCGAGCGTGATCGTCCGGTCGCCGGACGCCCGGCCGTACTTCTCGGCGTTGTCGAGCAGGTTGCCGATGATCCGGGCCAGCGCGTCGCGATCGAACCGCGCGGTCAGCCCCGGCGCGACGTCGAGCGCCAGGGCCGCGCCGGCGCGATCGAGCGCGGGCTGGGCGCGCTCGGCGAGCTCGCGCAGCGCCTCGTCGAGCGCGCCCGCGCGGGCCTCGACGCTGAGGTTGCCGCGCTCGAGCTGCGAGAACCCGAGCACGTTGGACACCACGCGGCCCAGCCGCGCCGCCTCCTCGCTCATCCGCCGCGCGTAGTCGCGCAGCTTGCTCGGATCGCCCAGGCCGTCGGCGAGCATGTCGCCGTAGAGCTGCAGCCCCGCGAGCGGCGTGCGCAGCTCGTGCGCGGCCGCGGCGGCGAACTGGCTGCGCTCGCGGGCGAGCCGCTCGGCGCGCGCGACCAGCAGGATGACGAGCAGCGCGGCGATGATCGCGATCAGGCCGACCGCGACGAAGCGCACGACGAAGCCGCGCGCCACCGCGCTCGCGTCGCTCGCCGCCGCGAGCTGCGCGAGCGGGTTGGCCTCGACCTCGAGGTGCCAGCCCGGCGCGACCTCGGTGCTGCCGTCGTCGCCGGTGCGCAGCTCGGCGACGGCGTCGCCGGCGTGGCTCGCCAGCCAGCTGGTCAGCGCGGCGCGGTCGACCACGAAGCCTTGCGCGAGCCGGCCGTCGGGCGTCTCGACCTGGCGCACCGCGACGAGCGCCGGCTGGCCGGCGAAGCGCAGCGTGCGCCACTCGAGCGGCGACACCGTGATCGCGATCGGCGATGGCGCGGGCGGCGGTGCGGGTGCCGGTACGGGTACGCGCGGGCGTGCGGGTGCGCGCGGGCGAGGCGGTGCCGGCGCTGGCTCGCCGCGCTGCTTGCGATACACGCTGTTCGAGAAGTTGTTCTGCGTATACGTATCCGGATCGATCTTCACGACCTGCGGCTCGAGCACCTGCTGCTGCGCCACCTGCGGCGCGGGCACCTGCCGCGGCACGGGCTTCGGCGCGCGCGGCGCCGAGGGCACCGGCGGGATCGACGCGACCAGCGGCCCCGCGCTCGACGCGACCAGCGGCGCCGCCAGCGGACCCGCGAGGCTGCGCGCGACCTCGTCGCGAAACCGGCGGTGATCCGCCAGGTGCGCCGCATCCGATAGCTCGGGCAGCTCGTCATTGATCGCCGGCGTCGTCGCGTGGCCGCGCGCGTCGAGCTGGAAGTACCCGAGCACCAGCGGCTCCTCGGGCCGGCTCGCCAGCGGCGACGGCGTCACGCTCGGCCCCGCCGACGCGCGCGGATCGTGGAACAGGTTCTGATAGTGAAAGTACGGTCGCTCGACCTCGCGCGAGATCACCGCGCCGAGCTCACCGCGCAGCTCGTGCGCCAGCTCGGCGCCGCGCTGATCGGCCGCGTGCCCCGGCGCCTCGCGGATCATGCGCTGGCGGCCGCGCACGTCCGCCCAGCCCGACACGAACCACGCGACCAGCAGCGCGCCGATCAGCCCGGTCAGCAGGCCCGCCGCCACCGCCGCGCGCGACGCCGCCCGCCTCACGGCGCCAGCCTCCACGCGTAGCCGGCGCCCTTGACCGAGACGATCACCGTCGGCTTGCCCGGGTCGGCCTCGAGCTTCTTGCGCAGCACCGCGATCGCCATGTCGACCGCGCGGGTCTGCAGATCGCCGCGCTGGCCGAACACCTGCTCGAGCAGCTCGGCGCGCGTCACCACGCGCTCGCGGTGGCGATACAGCCAGCGCACGATGCCGACCTCGCGCGGCGTCAGCGCGACCCGCTCGTCGCCGCGCACGACGATCATCCGCGCCAGGTCGATCACCATGCCGTCGACCTGGACCTCGTCGAGCGACTCCGCGACCGGCGCGCGCCGCCCCAGCGCGCGGACCCGCGCGATCAGCTCGCGCGCCGAGAACGGCTTGGTCACGTAGTCGTCGGCGCCCTCCATCAGGCCGCGGACCTTGTCGTCCTCGGAGCCGCGCGCGGTCAGCATCAGGATCGGCAGGCCGGGGCGCGCCGCGCGCAGCCGCCGGCAGACCTCCATGCCGTCGAGCCGCGGCAGCATCAGGTCGAGCACCACGAGATCGAACACGTCGCGCAGCCCGGCCTCGACGCCCGCCACGCCATCACCGACCGCGACGAGCTGGTGGCCGTCGCCGGTCAGCAGGTCGACGATGCCTTCGCGCAGGCTGGCTTCGTCTTCCACCACGAGGATCCGCACGTCGATCATTGTGCCACCTCGCCGTGTCAGGCGTACGTAAGGGCTGGCTTTACGCCACCCTGACAGCGCGCGCGCCGCGCCGGCTGCATCGTGAGGCCATGCACGATCTGACCTCGTCGTTCTCGCTCGGAGTCGCGGCCTCGCTGGGCATCGCCGCGGTGACCACGCTGTGGCTGTCGCCGTGTCGCGCCGACGAGCTGGGCGCCCCGGCCCCGCAGCTCGCGCTCGCCGATCGCGATCGGCCGCCGGCCAACCTGACCGAGCTGCGCGCCCAGGGCCCGGCCGGCCTCGACGCGCTGTCGGCGCGCTTCGCCGCGCAGCACGGGGGCGCGATGGACCCGGCCTGGGAGGCCGCGTTCGACACCGTCGCCGGCCAGCGCTACGCGGCGTGGTCGAGGCTGTACTGGTTCACCGACCTCGATCGCGCCAAGCAGGAGGCCCGCCACCGCCACCGCCCGATCCTCGCGCTCCGCATGCTCGGCGACCTGCGCGAGGATCTGTCGTGCGCCAACAGCCGGCTGTTCCGCGCGACGCTGTACGCCAACACCGAGGTGTCGGCCTACCTGCGCGAGCACTTCGTCCTCTACTGGTCGAGCGAGCGCACGGTGCCGGTGGTGACGATCGATTTCGGCGACGGCAAGAAGCTGGTGCGCACGACCACGGGCAACAGCGCGCACTACGTGCTCGACGACAACGGCAACGTCCTCGACGTCCTGCCCGGGCTGTACGCACCGTCGGTGTTCCGCGCCGAGCTGGCCAAGAGCGTCGCGCTCGCCGACCGCGTGCGCGGCAAGCCCGAGGCCGAGCGCGTACGTGAGACCCTCGCCTACCACACCGCCGCGCTCGCGGCGTCCGAGCGGGCGTGGCAGCGCGCCGCGGGCGTCACGTATCTCGCCGGTACGCCCTACCTGCACGGCCCGACCGCGCTGGCGCGGGCGCAGCGCGCGACGATGTCGAAGATGATCGTCGAGGCGCCCGACCTGCGGGCGATCGGCGCGATCCGGCCCGGCGAGCTCCCGGCCGACGACGGCGCGGCGTGGAGCGCGATCGGTCAGAAGCTCTGGGACATCCACGAGCGGCCGGCGCCGCGCGGATCGGCGGCGGCGATCCCCGGCACGCCGGCGTCGATCGTGCTCGACGCCGCGAGCCGGGACCTCGTGCAGCAGCTCCACGACGCGGCCGGCCAGCGGGCGACGCCCGGCGACCTCGCCGTCGTGATCGCCCGCCTCGAACAGCACATCGTGGCCGACACCGCGATCAACGAGCTCGTCCTGCGCCGGGCGATCCGTCGCCAGATCATCGAGCAACGTGAGACCGGCTTCGCCGCACTGAACAGATGGATCTATGACACCGTGTTCGCGACGCCGAGCAGCGACCCGTGGCTCGGCCTGCTGCCGCGGACCGACTTCACCGGCCTGCCCGGCGATGGCGTCGTGATGCCTTGATGTATACTGGCCGCGATGCATCGCCTGTGGCGGGTCGCGCCGCTCGTCGTGGCCCTCGGAGTGGCCGTCGCCGCGCCGGCTCCCGCCGCGGCTGACCCGACCGAGATCGGCGCCTGGGTTGGACCGCGGTTGTTCTCGTCGCGCTCGCGGCTCGGCTACATCGACGACGCCCCCGCCCATCCCGAGCTGAAGAACGGCATGCAGCTCGGTGGCCGCGTCGGCCGGCCGTTCCTGCCCTGGCTGGTGCCCGAGCTCGAGCTCGCCATCTCGCCGACCAGCACCACCGCGGTCGGCGGCGCGGGGTCGGATGATGTGTTCTGGTTCGAGCCGCGCATCCAGCTGCGCTTCGAGCTCCAGCCCGATCGCCGGGTCCAGCCGTTCATCGTGGTCGGCGGCGGCACGCCGGTCACGCTGTCGAGCGCGCACAACCGGTTCGCCAACGCGATCACCGGCGACGGCTATGTCGGCGGCGGCGTCCGCTTCGATACCACCCGAGGCTTCGCCCTGCGGCTCGACGCGCGCGTCGCGTTCCTGCCCGCGCACAGCGGCGTCGACTTCGCGCTCGCCGCCGAGGTCGAGGTCGGCGTCGGCATCGAGCTCCATATCGGCGCGGCGCGCCGGCGCACCGCCGAGCAGCTGCGGATCGGCAAGGCGCCGCTCGAGGATCGCGATCACGACGGCATCCCCGACGCGCAGGACGCGTGCCCGGACCGCGCCGAGGACGTCGACGGCTTCGAGGACTCCGACGGCTGCCCCGACATCGACAACGATCTCGACCGCGTGCTCGACATCGCCGACAAGTGCCCCAACGTCGCCGAGACCTACAACGGCTTCGAGGACGAGGACGGCTGCCCCGACACGCTGCCGCCCGACGTCGACGCGCTGCGCGGCACCGTCGAGGGCCTGATCTACGCCGAGGGCGAGACCGTGGTGCGCGACTCGGCGCTGCCGAGCATCCGCAAGATCGCCAAGACGATGACCGCGAGCCCGTCGATCCGCGTCCGGCTGATCGGCCACACCGACGACCGCGAGGCGACGCAGTTCTCGACCACCGTGCCGCCCGAGGGCCAGGCGCCCGCCGATCTCGATGTGCTGTCCGCCGACCTCGCGCGCGCCCGCGCCGAGGCGGTCAAGAACGCCCTGGTCGCCAACGGCATCCCCGCCTCGCGCATCCTCGTCGACGGCAAGGGCGCCGAGGAGCCGGTCGCCGACAACACCAAGCCGCGTGGCCGGCTCGCCAACCGCCGGGTCGAGATCAAGCTCTACGTCCCGGCGCGCTGAGGCCTCCGGATGCCGAGGCCATTCACGGCCGACTGCGTTATCAGGCGTGTCGCGCAGCCGAGATTGCCCACACCAAACGAGCTGACACCTCGATCGCGCGAGGACGTAGCCTGAGCGGATGGACGAACTGTCGATGGCCGAGACCGATTTCGATCGCATCACCGCCGCGCTCGTCGCCAAGAAAGTGCGGATCACGATCAATGCGCTGCCGGCCGCTGCGGCGTCGGCCGACTACCTCATCGCTGACACGCTGGCCTCCGATCGCCAGGCGCGCCACGAGCTCGGCGTGCGCGGCGTCTGGGTGCACGACGTCAAGGACATGAACTCGACCCACTTCGTCGAGGAGCTGGGCGCCGATCCGGATCAGATCAAGAGGCTGATCTCGAGCGGCGCGATCTGGGTCGGTCCGCGCCACCTCGCGCCGACCTGACGCCGTCACTACGCTCGGCGTCAGGCGACGCGGACGACGACCTTGCCGAGGTGGGCGCCGCTCGCCAGGTGCGCGTAGGCGGCCTTGACCTCGTCGAAACCGAACGTGCGATCGATGATCGGATCGATCGCGCTGGCCTCGAGGGCGCGGACCAGGCCCTCGAACATCGCGACCGAGCCGACGTAGACGCCGGCGACGCGCAGCGCCTTGTGGAAGATGCCGTAGGTGTTGACCTCGCCGCGCGTGCCGGTCAGCACGCCGAGGATGCTCATCGTGCCGCCGTAGCGCAGCGCCGCCACCGACTGATCGAACGTGCCGGGGCCGCCGACCTCGATGACGATGTCGACCCCGCGGCCGCCGGTCCACGCGCGCGCCGACTCGCCCCACTTGGCGTCGGTCTTGTAGTCCATGACGTGATCGGCGCCCAGCGACCGCGCGCGATCGCGCTTGGCCTCGCTCGACGACGTGACGATCACGCGCGCGCCCGCCGCCTTGGCGAGCTGCAGGCCGAACATCGACACGCCGCCGGTGCCCTGCAGCAGGACGACGTCGCCGGGGCGCAGCCGGCCGGCCTCGAACAGCGCGTGGTAGGCGGTCACGCCGGCGCACGGCAAGCTCGCCGCGGCCTCGAACGACAGCCGCGCAGGCATCTTCACCCACGCGGTGTCGGGCAGCACGACCTCCTCGGCGAGCATGCCGTCCTGGCCGCCGCCCAGCGCGCGCGCGTGGTGATCGTCGGACAGGTCGCCCGACTGCCAGGTCGGAAAGAACGCCGCCGCGACGCGATCGCCGACCGCGACGCGCTTGACCGCCGCGCCGACCTCGACGACCTCGCCGGCGCCGTCGGACACCGGCACGATCGGCGCCTTGCGCTTCTTCGCGCCCTTGACCATCGTCAGATCGCGGAAGTTGAGCGAGACCGCGCGGACGCGGACGCGGACATCCGTGGGGCCGATCGCCGGCGACGGACGGTCCACCAGGGTGAGGGCATCGAAGCCCTCGTTGGGCTGTAGCTCATAGGCGCGCATGCCGCGCAGCCTACCCCGCCGAGCCAGCGCGCTGCATCACCGGACGCGACCGCACAGCACGACGGTGTCCCAGCCGCTGCGCAGCGAGAGAAAGACCACCGCCGCCAGGCTCGGATCCGGATACGGATGCTCGAGCCAGGTGACGAACAGCCCGAGCTCGAGCGGCAGCGTCGCCGGCTGCGCGACCCGCGCCGTCGAGCACAGCTCCGAGACCTCGTACCAGCGCCCCGCCGGCCGCGCCATCAGCGTGCGCGCGAACGCCGCGTGTCGCGGATCCTCGATCAGCGCGCGGCAGCCTGGCCGATGCGCCGCGTCGCTCGCCTCGAGCTCCCCCGTCGTCATCGGCGGGGCCGTCGCGCCACGGGTGTCGGCGATGGCCGCGGTCGGCTGCACCGTCGCGCGCGTCGCGCCGCTCGGCAGCACCGTCGCACGCAGCGAGCCGCTGACGTCGGCCCGGCCGGTCGACATCACCGGCGCGGTGTAGCCGCCCGGCGGCGTCTTGCGCTCCGTGCGCTCGGCCACCGGCAGCGCCTGGCCGACATCGACGCGCAGCGTCTCGCGCTGATCGTTATGACCACTCGTGATCATCGTGTGTCCCGAGTGCCCGCTCGCCGCCCGTCCGATCCGCGCGGCCTCGTACGCCGTGGCGTGCCCGCGCAGATCCTCGAGCGCGTGGGCGAGCTGCGTCACCGACTGAAACCGCGCCTCGCGCGACTTCTCCATCATCCGCAGACACAGCGCCTCCCACTCCGGCGGCAGGTCCGGGTTGCGCGCGCGCGGCGGCTCCGGGGCGCGCGTCATGTGCGCGAGCAGGATGTCGCCGAGCGAGCCCTCGAACGGCAGCGTCCCGGTCAGCAGCTCGTACAGCATGCAGCCGAGCGAGTAGATGTCGCTGCGCTGATCGATCGCGCCCTTGCCCTCGCACTGCTCCGGGCTCATGTACGCCGGAGTGCCGATCACCACGCCGTACTGCGTGCGTCGCATCCCCGGCGTCGGCGCCGCCAGCTTCGCGGTGCCGAAATCGAGGACCTTGACGAACAGCGGATCGAAGCTGCGATTACACAGGAAGATGTTCGAGGGCTTGAGATCGCGATGGACGATGCCCTTGCCGTGGCACGCCACCAGCGCCGACGCGATCTGGTTGAGCACGTGCAGGATGTCGTCGCTCGACAGGCCGCCGCGCCGCATCCGCTTGTCGAGGCTCTCGCCGTCGAGCGACTCCATCATCACGTACGTTCGCGGACCGGTCGGCAGCGCGAGCGTGCCGTAGTCGATGATCACGATGATGTTGGGATGACCGATCTCCGCCGCGGCCTTGGCCTCCTGGAAGAACCGGGCGACCTGGTCCGCGTCCCGGACATGTTCGTCGTGCAGGATCTTCACCGCGACCTCGCGATCGATCATCGTGTGGCGGCACGCATAGACCGCGCCCGCGCCACCCGAACCCAGCTCACGCTCCACCACGTAGCTCCCGATATGCGTTCCGATCAAATTCACCGCGCGCCTCCGTTTAACCTGGGGACCGAGCCTGGCGTCAGCGACCTATCTAACCACGCTAGGAGCTCTCGATGCGCAACCCCTGGAAGCTGACCTCGCTCGCCCTCGTCTCGCTGCTCGCCGTCTCGATCGGCAACAACTTCGTCACCTCCGCCTCGGCCGAGCCTCAGCCCAAGATGCGCGAAGCCCTCGACAGCCTGCGCGCCGCGAAGGGCGCCCTCGAGGCCGCCAACCACGACAAGGGCGGCCACCGCGCCAAGGCGCTCGAGCTCACCAGCGCTGCGATCGATCAGGTCCAGGCCGGCCTGAAGTTCGACAACCGGCACTAGGCATGTTTTTCGCCCGCGTCCGCTGACGATCCAAGCGGGCGCGGGCGGTCGGCGTCCGGCGCGCGCAGCTCAGGCCGACTTCGTCGCCGCCTGCGTCGTCGACGGCTTCATGTTGGCGTCGGCGTAGATCGAGCGCTTCGGCCGCGCGAGCACGCTGCGCAGCATCGGCTCGAAGAACGCGAGCGGGCGGAACGAGGCGTTGGCGTCGAACGCCGCGCCGTCGTACTTGGCGCAGAACTCCTCGGTGCGCGCGAAGTTGGCGTGGCCGCGGTACTGCTCGCGCAGATCGCGATCGAGGCCGAGGTGGTGAAAGAAGTAGTGGCCCTGGAAGATGCCGTGCTTCTCGACCATCCAGTGGTTCTCCTCGGACACGAACGGCTTCAAGATCGCCGCGGCGATGTCGGGGTGGTTGTACGAGCCGAGCGTGTCGCCGATGTCGTGGAGCAGCGCGCACACGACGTACTCCTCGTCGCGCCCGTCGTCGTGCGCCAGCGTCGCGGTCTGCAGCGAGTGCGTGAGCCGGTCGACCGGAAAGCCGCCGAAATCGCCGTCGAGCAGCAGCAGGTGCTGGATCACGCGATCGGGCAGGCCGGCGGCGAGCCGCACGAACGCGCCGCCGATCGTCATCCAGTCGGCCTTGGTGCTGGCTTCCATATTGGTGAAGGAGGCGCGGGGCTCGTCGTCCT
>Ga0307513_10009439_pt1 | contig 12340 bp, 9 predicted proteins | sample 15_EM_MG_FD_202174 | JGI IMG/M metagenome (GOLD analysis project Ga0307513, IMG submission 202174) | Populus trichocarpa ectomycorrhiza microbial communities from riparian zone in the Pacific Northwest, United States - 15_EM | ecosystem: Host-associated > Plants > Roots > Unclassified | place... | reverse complement strand
CTGCTGTTCCGCGCCACGCCGCTGAGCCTGCTGAGGTTCACGATGTGCTGCACGCTGTTCGGCGGTTCGGCCGCCTTCATCATGACGGCGCTGGGCAACTCATCGATCACGCCGGCGCACCTGGCGCTGGTCTTCATGGTGGGGCGAATCCTGCTGCCCGGCTCGGGCGAGTACAACGCCGTCGGGCCGGCGATCCGCAGCAACATCTTCCTGACCTTCTACGCCCTCTATGGCGCGGCCACCGCCTTCGTCCTGCCGCGCATTTTCGCCGGACACATTGCGGTCGCCTCGCTGCGGCCGGTGACCCTGCAAAGCGCGTTCGACACCTTTCCCCTGACCTTCACCAATCAGAACGTGACCACGGCCGTCTACCTCCTGGGGACGCTGATGGCCGCGGTCTGCGCCACCGTGGTCGCGCGCCGGCCGGACTCGGCGCCGAAGATCGTGCGGACGGCCTGCCTCATCGCCTGGGTGCATGTGGCGTTCGGCGTGCTCGGCGTCGGGCTTGCGACCGTGGGGCTTGGCCAGGTGCTGGATGTCTTCCGGAACGGCAGCTACGGCCAGCTCGAGCAGAACTACAACGGGATCATCCGCATCGCGGGCGTCTTCCCGGAGGCTTCGGCCTACGCCTCCTACGCCTTCGTCTGGCTGGTCTTCACGTTCGAGTGCTGGATGCGCGACCTGCAGCCCAGGCGCACCGGACCTGCGGCGATCGCGTTGCTGGCCATCCTGGTCTTCTCCACCTCGGGTGCGGCCTACGTCAGCCTTGCGGGCTACGGCGTGTTGCTGGTCCTGCGCTTCCTGGTGTTCCGCCAGAACCTGAAGCCCGCAAAGGCGGTCGGCATCCTCGTAGCCGGCGTCCTGGCCGTCGTTACGATCCTGGCGCTCATGCTGGTGCTGCCGCGTCTGGCCGACCAGCTCGGCGACATGTTCCGGCACATGACCGTGGACAAGGCCGACAGCGTGTCGGGGCGCCAGCGGGCCTTCTGGGCGATGCAGGGCGTAGAGGCGTTCCGGGTTTCCTTTGGGTTGGGGATCGGGTCCGGGAGCTTCCGGTCCTCGAGCCTCTTCCTGGCCATCCTGGGCTCGACCGGGGTGATCGGTGTCGCGGCGTTCCTCGCGCACCTCATGGCGGTGTTCAAGCCGCTCAGGGCCAGCACCTACCTGACCGCGGCCGACGAGCGGCAGGCGGCCGGCTCGGCGGCAAGCTGGACCGTACTGAGCCTGATGATTCCCGCCTCGATCAGCGCGGCGTCACCCGATCCAGGCCTCACCTTCGCGGTCATGGGCGGGCTCGCCCTTGGCTGGAGACGGTTGCGCGCCTCCGATCCGAGGATGCGGCCGCGGACGCGGCCGGTGGCGCCGCCTCAGTCTGATCTCGCGCAGGCGCACCGGCTGCGGGCTCCGCCGCACACCTCATCAAGGAGTCCGTCTTGAGATTGTTCGTCGTCATTGCGACCGCGGGCCGCGCGGAGCTGACCGCCAAGACCGTGCAACGCCTCGCCTTGCAGACGCGAAGGCCCGATGGCGTCCTCGTCGTGGGCGCGAGCCCCGAAGACGTCGCCGGGGTGACGGCCCCCGCGCTGCCGGTGCGCGTCGAACTCGCCAGCAAGGGATCCTGCAGCCAGCGCAACCACGCCCTCGACGCCCTCGAAGGCGATTGTGACCTGCTCGCCATATTCGACGACGACTTCCTCCCGGCCTTCGATTTCCTGGAAAGCGCCGAGACCCTGATGAAGGCCCGCCCGGAGGTGGTTGGACTGAACGGCCATCTCCTGGCGGACGGCGCCCGCGGTCCAGGCGTGCCGTTTGAGGAGGCCTGCCGCCTTATTGAGTCCTATCGGCCGGACCCGCGGTCGGTGTCGGACGAGCGGCCGCTGGAGACCCTCTACGGCTGCAACATGGTCCTCCGTGCGAGCGCGATCGGGAGGCTGAGGTTCGACGAAAACCTTCCCCTCTACGGCTGGCAGGAGGACGTCGACTTCACGTTTCGGCTGCGGGCCGGGGGGCAGCTCCTGAAATCTCACGCGCTGGTCGGCGTCCATATGGGCGTGAAGATCGGCCGGACGCCGGGAAAGAAGCTGGGCTACTCCCAGGTCGCAAACCCTATCTACCTGCTGCGCAAGAAGACCATACCGCGGAAGTTGGCGGCGAAGCTCCTGGTGAAGGCCCCGCTGGCAAACCTCTTCAAGTTGTTTCGCTCCGAACCCTATATCGACAGGCGGGGGCGACTGGTCGGGAACCTCATGGCGCTCGGGGACCTGCTGCGGGGACGGATGGATCCCCGGCGGATCGTCGACATCACGTGAAGCGGCGGACCGGTCCGATGCGCCCGATCTATTTCAACGGGAAACTCTACGCGGGCGGGGTGAGCGGCGTTCGCCGGGTCGCCGACCGCCTGATCCGCGAGGTGGACGCCAGGCTTGCCGAGCTTCCGGCGGCGGAGCGCCCCGAGGCCACGCTGTTGCTGCCCAAGCGCCGCCAGTGGGCGCCGACGCTCACGACGATCCGCATCGTCGAGGAACCGTGGGGCGACAGCCAGCTTTGGGAACAGTTCGTGCTGCCGATCCGGGCTCGGGGAGGCCTGCTCGTGAACCTCTGCAACCTCGCCCCGGTGCTGCACGGGCGAAAGCTGCTGATGCTGCATGACGTGCAGTTCCTGTTTCCGGACAGTTCCTATCCGGCCCGCCTGCGGTGGGGGTATCGGCTGCTGACGCCGTTGATGGCGCGAACCTCCGAGCAGGTCCTGACGGTCTCGGCCTATTCTCGCCAGATGCTGGATCTTTGCGGCGTCTCGGCCCGCGACCGCACCGAGGTGCTGCACAACGGTGCGGACCACATCCTGGATGCGACGCCGGATGCCGGCGTCGTCGGACGCCTGGGACTGAGGCCCGGCCGGTTCGTCGTGCACCTGGCCAGCCCCAAGACCTACAAGAACACGGCGGTGGTCCTTCAGGCGTTCGCCGATCCCCGGCTGGCGGATATCGACCTCGTTCTCGTCGGCCCCGACCGGGCGAAGCTGTCGCGCTGCGGCCTGCAAGCGCCGGGGCGCACGGTCTTTGCCGGGGCGGTCGATGACACGGGCCTTCGGGCGCTCTACGAGGCGGCGCTCTGCCTGGCCTTCCCCTCGCGGACGGAAGGGTTTGGGTTGCCGCCGATCGAGGCGATGGCCTGCGGTTGTCCCGCCGTGGTGTCCGCCGGCGGCGCGATCCCGGAGGTCTGTCGCGACGCGGTGCTCTACGCCGACGTGGATCGGCCGAACGCCTGGGTGGACGCGTTCCGCAGTCTTGCCGATGATCCCGAGCGCAGGGACGCCAAAATCCTCGCCGGACGCCGCCGCGCGGCCGATTTCACCTGGGACGCCAGCGGCCGGGCGCTGACGGCGGCCCTGTTGCGCTGCACGCGAGCCTAGCCCGCGGGCTGAGCCACGGATCGGCGGCCCGGCCCCCGCCGCCTGGCGTCCCGGAAGCCTGCCGCCAGCATCGCGCCGAGGATCCTGGTGCGCAAACCCCAGTAGCGCCGGGACGCCAGGGCGCGCAGCCGCAGGCTGGCCGCGTCGCCCAGCAGGCGAGGGAACATGCGGTCGGCCTTCGGCCGATCGACGCCCAGGTACCGCCGCCAGATTCGCAGGCGGACGTAGGGCTCCAGCAGCCAGGGCGGGACCTCGCCGTCGGTTGAATCCGCGGCGATCGCGTGCATCTCGGCGAGGGCGGCGCTGCGCTCCTGGGTTTCCAGATGCTTCAGCGAGATGGCGTCCTCATGCCGCCGGTAGATCAGCATGTCGCGGCCGGGATTGTCGATCGTCCCCAGCTTCGACAGGCGCAGGAAGAGGTCGTAGTCCTCGGCGTGGGGAAAGCTCGACCGGTAGCCGCCGACCTGGAACAGGGCGGCGCGCCGCACCATGATCAAAGGGTGCATGGCGACCGCGACCCTTGGCGGGAAGCAGGACAGGTCGGTGCGCAGGTGGCGGCCGCCGGTGGTGCGGCCGCCGAACGACCCATCGGGATTGAGCGAGCGCGCGACGCCCCCGACCAATACGCAGCCGGGATGGGCGTCGAGATAGTCCATCTGGAACTGGAAGCGGTCCGGCAGCGAGATGTCGTCGGCGTCCATGCGCGCCAGATATTCACCCCGGGACGCCGAGAGCCCGGTGTTGAGCGCCGCGACGATGCCGCCGTTTTCCCGCCGCACGACGCGGACGCGGTCGTCCGTTTCGGCGAAGGCCCTGAGGATGTCGGGGGTGGCGTCGCGGCTGCCGTCGTCGACGACCACCAGCTCGAAGTCCCGGTAGGTCTGGGACAGGATCGAGTCCACGGCTTCGACGAGGAACGCCTCGCCGTTGTAGACCGGAAGCAGGCAGGAGAGCCGCGGCGCCATCGGCCGATCAGGCGCTCGCGGCCCGCACCTTCGCCCAGTCGAGCGCCGACTGCATCGAGGTGGAGCGATGGGTGAGGGTCGACGCGCTGGTCCAGCACGAGATGAACCGGCCGACCTTCCCGTAATTGTTGTCCAGGACCGCGTGCGGAATGCCCAGCAACAGGCACAGGATGTGGGTGTGGAGCCGGTCGGTTACCACCGCGCGCCCGGAGGCCAGTAGGTCGCTGCCGCGGCGGACCCGCGCCTCGGCGGCCGAATTGAAGGCCCCGAAGCGAGAGGCGCGCGGACCCTGCAGGATCGCGGCGCGCAGAGCGCCCCAGGCTTTGGTCACCCGCAGCTTGGTCCTCGGCTCGCCAAGCCAGTCGGTGACCCGGAGGTTGAGCTCAGAATCCGAGGGCTCGGCCGGGCCGCTGGCTTCGACGTCGGTCCGCAACAGGCACAGGACGTCGAGGTCGGGCGCGCGCGGCCGGGCGATCGGGCCGATGAAGAAGGCCATGTCCGGGCAGAGGATCGTCTCGCACTGGAAGCACCGCCTCGCCAGGTCGAGGGATTCGTGATCGCGCACGAACAGCGTGAAGCGCCCGTGGCGCTCGATGAGCCGCGCAACCTCGTCCCGCTTTTCAGGCGACGCGAAGTGGATCGACTGCGGAAACTGGATCAAGGGCTGGCCGCGGGTCTGCTCCAGGAGCCGGTTGCGAAACGCCTGGTGGTGGGGCCACAGGTCGCCGAAATTGCCGCCGCCGTGGATATAGATGGGCCCGGTGGGGCACCGCTGGCGCAGGTCGTCGATGTCGAAGTTTCGCAGCGACGCGACGTAGGCGGGCACGGCGCGCGCATGGCGGCGCAGGTAGGCCATCTCTCCGGTCCAGATGGCGGAGTCGCCGACGTTGGGATGTCCGGGAAAGTCGAGCAGGGCGTAGGGCTGCTCGGGGGTGTGGGGCTCCAGCGCCCGCCTGGCGGTGGCCGAGAGCGCCTCGATCAGGCTTGCATCGGTCGACATATCCAACGCGTCTCCGAACACTCTGAAGCCAAGCGCCGGCTCGTCTAGCAGGGAGGCCGCCGCACGCTCGCCCCTGGCTTGGCGCCGCCGCCAGCGGCCTGCAACTCTCTGGTCCTCTGGAGCTCCAACTTTCGGGAAAGCGCCTTGCAGGCGGCCATCCGGCGCCTCGCAAGCGCCAGATGGCGCGCTTTTGAACCAGATCGAAGCTGCGCCTGGCGATTGTTCTTTGCCAATCGCCGAACCGGCTGAAGACATCCTGCCGCCTGGGTCGGAGAGAAGCGTAGAGGCGCAATGCCACAACCGCCTAGACTGGCGAACCGGGCCGCCGCGTCGGTGCTCTGGTCGCTCCTGCGTTTCGGCAGTGACCAGGTCTTCAATTTCATCATCTTCGTCGCGATGGCGCGCCTGCTCTCGACGGCGGAATTCGGTCTTTTCGTCGTCTCGTTGATCTACGCCGAGGTGGGCAAGATCATCGCCTCGGGCGGACTGGTCAGCAGCCTCTACCGTGCGCCGGAGATCACGCCGAAGCTCGCCGACACGGTGTTCTGGAGCAATCTGGGTCTGGCGCTGATCGTGGCGTTCCTCGGGGTCGTCCTGCAGCAGCCGGTCGCAGCGGCCCTGGGCCGGCCGGAAGCCGGAAAGGTGATCGCCGCGCTTGGGTTCGTGGTGCCCATTTCCGCGCTGGGCGCCAGCCACATGTCGCGCAACCTGCGCGCTTTCGGGCACCGCTCGCTCGCCATACGGTCCGCCCTCAGCGGCCTGATCGGCGGCGCTCTTGCCCTCGTGGCGGCGGCCAATGGGTTCGGCGTGTGGAGCCTTGTCGTTCAGCGCGTCACGGCAGAGACGATCAATACCGCGGTCGCCTGGTGGGCGTTCCGCTGGCGGCCCGGGCTTCAATTCTCCCTTCAGACGCTGCGGCAGCAATTTCCGTTGGGCGCACGGATTGCAGCGTCGCAACTTGTCCTGCTGTTCAATTCCCGGGCTCAGGACGTGATCATCTCCGTCGCCGTGGGCGTCAGCGCCGTCGGCCTCTACCGGACCGCCTGGAAGTCGGTCGAGGTCCTCGCCCAGGGCGCGATCACCCCGTTCTCGACGGTCGCCTTGCCCACGCTCGCCAAGCTCCAGTCCGAACCGGCCGCGTTCGAGCGCGCCTATCTGAGGATCGTCGCGGTCAGCGCCCTGGTCTCGTTTCCCTGCATCGTGGGCTTCGGCGCGCTGTCCGGCGAACTGATCCCCTTGGTCTATGGCGCGAAATGGGAGGGCAGCGTGCCGGTCGCCTACATCCTGACCCTGCTGGTCGTGCCCTACGCGCTGAACTTCTTCGCCGACCCGGCGCTCACGGCGCTCGGGCGTTCGGACGTGATGATCCGGCTGGCGATCGTGCAGCTGATCGGCACGGTGGTCTTCTGCTCGGCGGCGGCGCCGTTCGGGTTGACCGCGATCGCAGCCGCCTATGTCGGGCGCTCGTACCTGACCATGGCTCTGCAACTGTTGCTGTTCGAACGGGCGACGCAGATCCGGGCGCTTTCGGTGGTGCGTGCGATCGCGCCCCAGGTGATCGCCGCGATCCTCATGGCGATCGTCGTGGTCCTGTTCAGCCTGCTCAAGGGCGCGTTTGGCGACGTCAGGCTCTTTGTGGCCTGCGCTGTACCGTTGGGCGCCGTCACCTACGTCCTGGGCGTCGCGGCGGCGGCCGGCGCCAAGGGCCGGGCCCAAGCCATTGCCGAGGCTCGGACATTTCTGGCCAATCGGCATCAGGGTGGCGCGACCTAGGTCGAATCTCAGTGATCTTTCAATTGTTCTGAGACGTCTGGGGGGTCCACACAGAAAATGGAAGCGTCACTTTAGAACAGAGGTCCCATCGGCCGCCGGGCGTACAGTAAAGCCTGACCCTCGCGCCCATATTTGACCCAGACTGCACACGAATAGCGCAGCCCAGGGCTCTCTGGCGCTGAATCTCAAGCGCGTCCTCCGGTTGCGGTTGCCATCCGCTCGCCGGCCGGAACTCATGGCCGTCAGTACCGCAACGAGGGCCGCGGCCGTCGGCGCCTTTGGGGCTTGAGATGATCGTCGGCGCCTTGAACGTGAAATACAGCGCCAACCTGGGAGACGGCCTGCTCGCCGAATGCCTGGAGGCCGAACTCCGCGCCTGCGGGCCCGACATTCAGACGCTCGCCCTGGACCTGGCCGGGCGGACGGACTACGGCGACGGCTTGCAGGGGCGCCGCGCGGTGCTCAGCGTGCTTGAAGCCACGCCGCAGCCGCTTCGGCGGGAAGCTGTCGGCGCGCTGCTGGGGCTGACTGTCCGGCATCGGCTGCGGCCGCGCTGGCGGCTGGCGCTGGGCGGCATCGATGCGCTGGTGCTGGGGGGCGGCAACCTCATGGCCGACGCCGACCTGAATTTTCCGATCAAGATCGAAGGCGCCCTGGCGGAGGCCGCCGCGGCGCGATTGCCGGTCGGCGTGTTCGGGGTGGGCGTCTCGGACAACTGGTCCGCCCGGGGCCAGGCGCTGTTCCGCCGCGCCCTGGCGAACAGCCGGCTGACCCACGCCGCGGTGCGCGACGAACAATCCAAGGCGATCTGGGATCGGCGACTTGGTCCGGCCGGCGTGCGTCCGGCGGAGGTGTGCCGCGATCCGGCCGTGCTGGCCGCCCGGCACTTTCCGCGCAACCCGAAACGGCCTGGGCGCCGCCGCATCGGCCTTGGCCTGACCAGTCCGCTGGCCATCCGGTACCACTCCACGCACCCCGCGCTTCGCGACGAGGACCTGACCCGCTGGACCGCCGACCTGGCGGCGGCGATGATCGCCAAGGGCTGGGAGGTGTCGCTGTTCACCAATGGCAGCCCAGAGGATCGCGACTATCTCCGGCGCGTCGCGCCTCAACTGCAGGCGGCGGGCGCCTCCCTGGCGGCGTCGTTTTCTCGGCCGCGGGACTTGGCCGAGTTCATTTCGGGCCGCGACCTGGTGCTGGCGCACCGGATGCACGCCTGCATCGCCGCCTATGCCTATGCGACGCCCCACATCGGTTTTGCCTGGGATGAGAAGCTGCAGCGGTTTTTCGATTCGGTCGGTCGCGGCGCGTTCGTCGTCGACGCCGGGCGCGACGCCACGGCGGACGTCATCGCCCTGGCCGAGCGGGCGTTGGCGCAGGGGATCGCGCACGGGCCCCACGCCGCCTGCCTCCGGGAGGCGCGGGCAGGAATCGTCAGGCTGGTCGACTCCTTCAGGGCGTCGCACGAGGCGCCGGCGTCCAGGTTCGCGGCTCAATGATCCGCCGCGTCGTCGTCGTCAACGACTCGTCGGTGGCCAAGGGCGGCGCCACCGGCCTGGCCCTGCTGTCGGCCCTGGCCTTCCGGCGGCGCGGGCTTGCCGTGACCCTGCTGACCGGCGACACGGGCCAAAACGCCGAGCTGGCGTCGGCCGGCGTCGAGATCGTGGCCCTCGGTCAGGACCGTCTCGCCTCCTCACCCATGCATCAGGCGTTCTTCACGGCGCTCTACAATCGCGCCGCCAAAGGCATGATTTCCGACTGGATTTGCGCGAACGACACGCCGGAAACCGTCTATCACCTGCACGGCTGGGCGCAGATCCTCTCGCCGGCCGCGTTCCACGCCCTGAGGCCGGTGTCCAACCGGCTGGTGTTGTCCGCCCATGACTTCTTCCTGGTCTGTCCGAACGGCGCCCAGGCGGTCCTGAAAACCGGCGCGGTCTGTGGGCTCACGCCCATGTCAGCGGCCTGCCTCGCGACCGACTGCGACCGGCGAAGCTATGCGCACAAGCTCTGGCGCGTGGCGCGGCAGGCGGTGCGCCAGTCTGTTTTCGACCTGGGGCGACGGTCGCCTCCGGTGCTGGCCATCCACGCCTCGATGCGGCCCTACCTTGTGCGAGGCGGGCTTCCCGATGCCTGCGTGAGGGTCCTGCCCAATCCCGTTCGCCCTTTCCTGTCGGAGCGCGCGCCGGTCGAGAGCAATCGCGAGTTCCTGTTCATCGGCAGGTTGGAAGACGGGAAGGGTCCCGACCTGGCGGCCGCCGCCGCCCGGCGGGCCGGCGCCACCTTGCGGATTATCGGCGACGGCCCGATGCGTGCGTCGCTCGAGCGCAACTACCCCGAAGTGATCTTTTCCGGGCGACGCCCATGGGACGAGATCGGCCCCATGGCTCGGCGCGCGAGGGCTCTGCTGATGCCCAGCCGCTACCCGGAACCCTACGGCCTTGTCGCCGCCGAAGCCCTGTGGAGCGGCCTGCCGGTGATCGCGGCCGAGACGGCCTTCCTGGCGCCGGACATCGTTGCGGCCGGCGCCGGCCTCGCCTGCGATCCGCGAGACGTCGCGGCATTGGGCGCGGCCGTCCTCCGTTTGATGGATGACGGTGTCGCCCGGGCCATGAGCCTCAACGCGTTTCAAAACACGGCGGCCATAGGTCTTACCGAAGACGCGTGGGTGTCGGCGCTCCTGGCCGCCTACGCGGACCGGTTGGCGCCGCACGCCGCGCGCGCTGCTTGAGGCGTTCAAGTAACGCCGTGCGCCATATCGACAACAATCTGAAGCGCGTGAGAAACATGTTGCGGAATCGCGACGATCTTAAGGTGAAGCTTGGTGCAGTTGAGATTGCACATGTGGTGCATAAGTTAATGCCGCTCGTCTAAGCAGTTGTGTGCCCGGGCGCCGCACCTCGAGGCGCCCACCACGACCGGATGGGAGAATTGCTGGATCAGGCCGCAAGGGCGTTTGACCCCTTTCGACCGCCCTGCGAACTTCGCGTTGCAGCATGCTCAGTGTCACGCTCTGCCAGGGTGAATTGATGTCGCGCGCGAAGTTGATTGAGGCAGGGCCCCTTTCCATGCGCCGATCGGCGGGTTCCCGTAAGTCTGTTGCCTTTGATGTCGAGTATCTGGTCAACGCGTTGATCGCGTTCGCGATTCTGGTGTTCGTCGCCCCGCTGATGGTGGCGGTGGCCATGGCGGTGTTCCTGGAGGACGGCGGGCCGATCCTCTTCGCGCACAAGCGGGTCGGGCGAGGCGGGCGAAGCTTTCCATGCCTGAAATTCCGCAGCATGGCGGTGGACGCCGAGGCGCGGCTGGAGCAGGTGCTGGCGGCCGATCCGAGCGCGCGCGCGGAATGGGCGGCGAACCACAAGCTCCAGAGCGATCCGCGGATCACTGCGGTCGGAGATTTCCTGCGTCGCTCCAGCCTGGACGAGCTGCCGCAGCTCCTGAACGTGCTGCGCGGCGAGATGAGCCTGGTCGGTCCTCGGCCCGTCGTACAAGCCGAAGCGGCCCACTACGGCCATTGGTTCGACAGCTATTGCGCCGTTCGGCCCGGGATCACCGGCCTTTGGCAGGTGAGCGGCCGCAGCGACATCGACTATCGCCAGCGCGTCGCGCTGGACGTGCTGTATGTGCGCCGCAAATGCCTGAGCATGGACTTCACCATCCTGGTTCGTACGGTTCCGGCCGTGCTGCTTCGCCGCGGGTCGTACTGACGGCGCCACCCCGGGGGGCGCGGGATGACTGACATGACGGTCTTCTGGACCCATGACTTCGTTCGCCGACTGGGCGTCGTGACGCATGTTCGATACTCGGACAGCGCCTATCGCGACCACGACGCGACGATCAAGAAATTGGCCTTCCTTGGGCTGAGCGCGGCGCGCGACACCGCGCCAAAGGCTGGAAGCGCCGTGCCCTACGGCAAGTACGTGAAGGCCGGCGTGAGGTTCAGCCTCAACTGCTCGCCGGACGGGCCGGCGCGTGAGGACAACACCCAGGCGGGGGAAGTCCTCGACCGGATCCTGGCGAGCTTTCCCGGCGCGGCGGGCATCGACTATCTGGAGGGCCCGAACGAACCGAACAACCAGCCCATCAGGTTCGGCGGCGTCAGCGACACCAAGACCAGCTTCGCCGCGGTCACGGCCTATGTGGAAGCGCTGCATGCCGCCATGCGATCGCGTCGCGAGTTCGATCACATCCCGCTGCTCGGCGTCTCCAACACGCCGCGCCTCGACCTGCGCTCGGACCTGGACAATGAGCACCCCTACCCAAACAAGGGCGCGCAACCGGGAGAACAGCTGCGCAAGGCCCTTGCGCGGCGCACCCGGCCGCTGGTCGCCACCGAGTTCGGGTACAACACCGGGCCGCCGAGCAAATGGCCGACCCGCGTGGACGAACACACTCAGGCGGTTCTGCTCCTGAACGGCGCCTTCGACGCCGCCAGCCTCGGGTACCGGCGGCTGTATATCTACGAACTGTTGGACGAGAAGCCCGACCCAGGTTTTTCGATTCCAAACTCCCACTGGGGCCTGTTCCGATACGACGGGACGCCCAAGACCGCCGCGACCGCGATCCGAAATCTCCTGCGGATCATGACGCCGCAGGCCGTCGCGGGCAGCCCGCCGACTTGGCTTCCCACAGTTTCGGGCCTTCCGGCCACGGGCAGGAGCTTGGTTCTGCGCGGTGGGCCGCATGTCACGCTCGTGGCGCTCTGGAACGAGCCGGAGATCTGGGACGCGGCCGCGAGCCAGCCGCTCGCCGTCTCGCCGCAGGAGGTCACCCTCGCATTTCCCGCCGCCCGATCGGTGCGGGTGTTCGATCCGATCGGCGGCGCGGGCCCGACCGCTGCGTCCGCAGGCGCCGCCTTCTGTCGGGTGCAACTGGCCGCCGATCCGAAGATCGTCGAGATCACCATCTGATCAGGGCCGAAGGTGGCTCTCGCTCAGGCCCCGACGGCGCCCTCTGCTCCGGTCGCCTGCGTGGGCTTCCAGGATTCGTCGGGCCGTGAGCGTGACCGTCATCGGCCCGGCGTCGGCGGCGAAGATGTGCACGGCGCCGTCGATCGCCTGCACGCGGCAATCGTCCGCCGCCGTGACCTCCACGCCCGCCGGATAGGCGGCCAGCGGCGTCGCGATCTCGGTCGGAGCCGCGATATCCGGGTCGGCGTCGATGACCGCCTCGAAGGCGCCCGAGCCG
>Ga0307513_10009437_pt1 | contig 12342 bp, 11 predicted proteins | sample 15_EM_MG_FD_202174 | JGI IMG/M metagenome (GOLD analysis project Ga0307513, IMG submission 202174) | Populus trichocarpa ectomycorrhiza microbial communities from riparian zone in the Pacific Northwest, United States - 15_EM | ecosystem: Host-associated > Plants > Roots > Unclassified | place... | reverse complement strand
GCCTCTAACAATAGAAACGTGTTCATCTAACAGCAACCGAGATTGGGCGGTTATAGGAGAGGATCGTCAGCCCAAGCGAGGAGGACGAGTTCTCAGCTATCCTGACTAGAAGCAAGAAGACCCCGAATAAGGGCACTGTTACGAGGACCTGTGGTTCCGAAATACTTGCTTCGTGACCATTTCCACTGTCATTTCTACTTCTGTTGACCCTCGATATCGCAGTTTGGCTACCCGGCTAATAAGGAGACGACCCAAACAAACACCATCAGCATCTCATCACTCACCGGCTTTTTATATTCGTGCGACAGGTGTGTGTTAAACGGACCGCTCGACTGATGGAAACCCGGGGCGGCGTGGCTTTGTTCTGTCCAAAACCAGCCTCATCCTTTGTTACGTCATCTTCCTCCCAGCCACTTGACCGAATCGGACTTGTGCTCCTGATTGCGATCCGAAGACCGGAGAGATTAGAATATATGGTTAGGATCACTGATAAGAGCCAGTCGGGTATCTCAGGGTATCTCAGGCCCAGGCGTGGAGCCTCAAAGGAGCCCCAAAGGAGCCGAGGAGCTGGCGACGCTTGCCCTGGCCCTCTGGACACCAAATCTAGGGACGCGGTGCTCCCGCTCTCCCGCTGGAGGGTCTGTCAGAAGCCCACCACGCCTGTATGTGGGTGGCCGGACTAAGGTGTTGAATCAGCAAGCTGAAATGGCAATTAGTATTGTTTTAGTATTATCTATCGTTTGTCAACAAGGCCATTAGTGTATTCATTATTTATCGGGCGTCCGCCGTTGACGTAGAGGCGCTGTTGTTGCAGGCGCCCAAACAGGTCACGGCTGGCCTCCACAGAGAGCACCTGCCACGCTTGGAATCACTCCTCCCCTCCTCCCTACAGCCCAGTGGTTGCAGGCTAGCTTCCAGCTGACCCATTGCCGAACAGGACAAGCGATCGCCTCTTGAACCGCACGCTTGCCACGCGCCTGGTCAATCGCCGCCCGAGCCGCCCTCCACAACCCACAGTTACTCCCTCAGTTGCTTGAGGATTGTGATCCCCCCCGTCTCCCTTGAATCCTCCTAGGGCTCCACGCGGCCTCAACTATCAGAGCCGTGTTAGAATCGCCGGCGCCACGCAAACCCACCCTCCTTTGGCTCGGAATCTTCTCTGATATCGCGGTATGTGCAGAATAATATCCTGGCCAATCCTCAAGCCTCGGCCATGGCCGTAGAATAATGCCGCTCCTCTCTGCCCATGTCAGCGAGGGCGCCAGTTTGAGGTGGCTCAAGGCAAATGATTTACTGTATCAAATGATGCCACCCTTTGTTCGAGCAGCGGCTAATCAATTTGTATGGTTTCCTGTGCCAGTCTTGTGCCCAGCCGGGACTTGAAAACTGTCCGGTTCCAATCCCTGCAACTTGAGACCCAATCCCCGCCATCCAACCTATACAACTTTACGGAATGTCTAACGGGAGCAGTAGTAGTGCCTCCGTTCCTATGGAGGGCATCGAGCAAGCCCCTAATCCAGCCTCTTCATCCGCCGCCCGCAAGTCCAAGCGGAAGGAATCATCAACCGTTCCCCCACAGAATGCCCAAGGAGACCCAGTTCTCAAAGTCTGGATTATGAGCCTCAATCGCCATGTTTCCACAGATGTGCGTTATTCGCGCGTAGAGCGGGCTAGGCGCTGACTATCCGTCGGGCCCTTCTCTAGGAGATAGTACGAGGTTTGAATAAAATCGAAGATGAGGATGTGCGTAGGCAGTGTCTGAACAAGGCCACTCGCGATGAATGCATACGTGAGTACCAAAACTTCCTCTTACTTTTCCATTTGTGCCACGCTCGAAACGTCCCCGCGAACTCAAGCATGAGTCATGGCGTTTTCGATAGTTACCCGAGCTAATCTTCCAGCCATTGAGTTTGCGGGACCGTATATCAACGCTAGATTGGCGCCTATCACAATGCTTTTGCTGACACGTCCGCAGGGACCATGATTGGAAAATTGTTCCCTCCTATTGTATTGCACCATAAATTCAGACCGAAGACATTTACGAAACGTAAAGCTGAGAATGGGAAAGAATATTATGTGAGTCGTGGATGGCTGAATCTCGAACATTTCCCATCGTTCATGGGTCTCGTAGGTTGCACAAGAAGACCAAACCTGTTTTGGCTATTCGATTGCCGACGTTGGCTCGCTCGTCGCGATGGCTTGGGCGATGGGGTCTATGGCCCGTGTCGTGAACATTGGTGTGCATGTACTGAAATACTCGATTCCACGCGGAACTACTGTAAAGGATTACTTCCAGAGCGTCAAGCACAAGGTCATATCTCCATCTTCCAACAGTTCACCTTTGTTCACCCTCCTCCAGCTTACAGATTCTGAACAAAACAATGCAACATCAATGGGTGTAGATGAAATCCTCTTCCGCCGTATCCTCATCATGCTCTCTTTCAAGCAGGCATACATCAACGCCATCAACCAACCGGCTGGCTTCGACTTCCGGCGCATTTCGTGCGACTTCCAGCCTGGAAAGGAACGAGTCACTGTAGACGGGAAGGTCCTCGTAGGTTGGGAGGTATTTATGTTCAAATCCAATCTCGGAGTGCAACGTCGGGAAGCCATTGTCGAAGAGATCTACCAATGCTGTGCGCTCATCTACCGTGGATGGGCAAATGGTAATCGGTGGAACTGGAATTCTAACAAGGGAGATATGGACGAGAGCCTTAATTTCCTCAAAGTTGACCAGATCGTCAAGGCGTATGACAGCCTAGGGGACGGGAAGCGTAAGTTGGCGCACTACAAGTCGGAGAAGCGCAAGAGAGTCGCTGCGGAGAATGCAGAGAGGGAGAGAATTGATCAGCAAGGCAACGTACCGACAGTCCCAATGCCACCACCGGCGGCTGCTATCCAGGCTCCTTAGCACTGGCCCTCAACAATTGCGGTTTCCTACACTACAGTCAGTTCTGTCTGTATTAGTAGCTCTTTATGTGGTCCTTTGACGCATTATGCTTCGTCGGTTCGCCACAATCCTCCTCTTCCTCTCTCGTCTTATGCCACCAATGTACCGTACTGAGGTCTTTCTCTTTCGGCTTACTCTTCAGTGTCTCTTGCTCGTCTCGTTTCCGTGCTACCGTTCGCATTTACTCTGTCTCTTCTCTGCACTTGACCATTGCGGTTGCTACTGGAGCGTGTCATAGCCATGTTGCTGTAGTATTTTGTAAGTAGTGCCGTAACGAAATAGGAAATTATTAGCGAGCGACCGAGCGACCGAGCGACGGTATGTCTGTGGACACGACGCAACTTGGTCCCCACCATTACCATGGAACGCCTTCCGACCGAACTTGTCATCCAAAGTCTGAGCTATATGTCTAAGGAGGAGCTCAAAGTCATTGGCTGTCTCTCATCCGAATATCGCTCTCTGGTCATCCCTCTTTTATTCCGTCATATTCGTCCCTGGTTGTCAGAAGCGAGGAGGCGAGACATCGATGGCCTAATAACATGCCTCCGGAACAACGTCAGGATCTCGTCCGCTGTCAGAGTGCTCGATGCACAACACATATTCAGCTCCCAACATCCGGTGGAAGAGGAGTTGCGACGAATAATGGAGATCACCACACGGTGGGAGGAATTGGTACTAGATATGGATGATTCCCGACCCCTTGCCGTGCTTGACGACAACAGGAAATTCCAGCTGCGCCGCCTCCGGTGCTCCACATGGCCTTGGTCCACCGGCCTCAGATTCTATCACCTCCTCCTAGATATACTCCCTACCTGCACGAACCTGGTCGAAATATGGATGCCCGCTCTAAAGGAGGAGATGATCAAGGCCATTGATCCAGATGGACTGGCAACTGCCGCATGGGTGAACCGTTTGCAGAAATATCAGGGTTCACCTTACCCCCTTAACTATCTCCACAATAGTGCACCACTCTATCATCTGACATGTAATACGGGAATTCCGTCTCCCCTGCTTCAGAGGCTTGGTGGGCTTGTCGGCCAGCAACTCCTCTACTTACACTTTCCACTCTATTACTATGATATCAAGTTGTTTCGGAACGCCTATTTACCACCGTCACTAACCCCCTCTTTGTTTCCTAACCTGCGATACGTCGCCTGGTTTTTGATCATGCCCCAACCTGAGTCCATGGCTGGCGATCTTGTAAGGTTCTTGTTAGCATCCGCCTCACTACTAATCACCCATATTCAGGATCTCCCTCATGCCAAGTCATCTGGCGACGAGGCCTCTCTGGATACAAATAGGGTCCTTTTCGATGCGGTACAACAACTCCATTTCCTACGTCAAATCTGCTTCATTTCTCACCACGCAAGCAAGGTTCTAGCAGAGCCCGCCTTGAAATTCGTCGATGACGTGCAAAAGATGTCTCGGCCGTCTCTCCAGGCGATTTGCTTGTGGGTACCGAATAGCAAGCCTTGGTCTTATACATTTAAAGAGAAAGGAGTGGAGTTAACCAATGAGGGGACTCAAAAATTATGGGCTTGCGAGACAAATTTGCCAGTCCCACCATTCAATGGCTGCCATTGAGCGTGCAAAATGTTGAGGGCTTGTGTATGTGGCCAGGACATACGCACAATTGGAGACGATATTGGTGCCGGCGGAGTATGGCGATTGAGTGAATGAAGGACCAAGCGTAATCGACATGGCTGGGATTTGGGGGGGTTGGCGCCGGTGCAGGGCGTGAAGTGGAGGTTAAGGACTGAGGACAAGTAATAACCCAACCTATCTGCTCGGAGAGGGTGAGACTCGACGAGGAATTTTTGCCCTTCTTTTAACCTTTGCTACTATAGTGATATTGCTGCAATATTTAGTAAGGGGTACTGTCGCCAGATGGGAAGTTATTGGCCGGCTCGCGACTGCACCTGGAATGCGACGGACGTATCTGCACACCCTGTTCCCCACCACCACTATGGGACGTCTTCCGACTGAACCAGTCATCCAAATTCTGGGCTATATGTCTAAAGAGGAGCTCAAGGTCGTTGGCTTTCTCTCATCCGAATACCGCTCTTGAGTCCTGCCCTTGGTGTTCCGTCGTATTCGTCCCCGGTCGTTCGGAGCGAGGAGGCAGGACCTCACCGGTTCAACATCATGCATCCAGAACAACTTTTGTCTCTCTTCCGCTGTCGGAGTGCTCGATGTGGCGATCATAAGGAATTTCCAGCATTCAGCCGAGGATTTACAACGAATAATGGATGGTGAGAGGAATTGACCATACCTACAGGTGATGATCTCTTTCCTGCACTGTTTTATAACAATTCCGGATTACAGCTGCGCCGTCTTCGATGCATCGGAGGGACTGTGGGTCTTAAGATCCACCGCCTCCTTCTAGATATACTCCCTACCTGAACGAACTTTGTCAATTTACAAATACCCCATATACGACAAGACTGGTTCAAGGCCTTTGATCCAGCCAGAATAGTAGCTGCCACATGGGTGAATCGTTTGGAAAAATATAGCAGCCCACCGTACCCCTTTGATTATCTTCAAATTGGCACACAACTCTATCACCTGGAGAGCACAACGGAAGTTCCGTCGCCTCAGAGGCTGGATCGGCTCTTCAGCCAACAACTCCTCGCTCTACATGTTCACCTTTCTGAGACTATCCATCTTGATGATCTTAGTTGGAGTCGGCAAAACCATCACTAATTCCGTCATTGTTTTCTAGCGTTCGATACGTCGCTTGCGTTTTGATCAAGTCCGAACCGGGGACTGTACCTGACGACATTGTAAGGACATTTTTAACTCCCACCCCACTATTAATTATTCATATTCAGGATCTGCCTCAAACCAAGTTACCCGATAACGAATCCTCTCTGAATGGGACCCTTTTCGATGCGATACAACAACTCTACCACTTACGTCGAGCCTGGTTCGTATCTTATCACACGAGGGGACATTCTACCAGATCCTCTCTTGACATTTGCCCAAGACGTGCAGAAGGTGTCTCTTCCGTATCTCCACGCCATTTGCTTACGTACATCGAATGGCAACCCTTGGTCGTATGCGTTCAGAAAGAAATGGGTGGGGCCAACCAATGAAGGACTCTATACAATCTGGGGTTGTGAGACAAATGTGTCGGTCGGCCTATTCTACCATTGAGCGTGCAAATATTCAGGGCTTGTGCATGAGGCACGGACGTTCGTACAAGCTTTACAGTTTCTTGGGTAGAAGATTGTTGGTTTCAGCGGAAGTACGTGCGGTTGAGTGAAAGAAAGACGAAGCATATTCGACGTGACTGGGATTTGGGGGATTAGGGCATGGCACCAACGCAGAGACCATATGTATATAGTGGAGGCCAAGGCTGGGGACGAGCAACAGCCTAACCTATCTGCTCGGAACTCGACGAGGAGGAATTGCGTCTTTCCTTTAGCCTTGGCTTCCAGAGTCATATTGCTTCACTGTAAAGAGTACTGCGGCCAGATAGCAGGCTGTTGGCAAGCTCGTGAACGCATCCGGGAATATATCGCCAAACACGACACGGTTTGGTCCACACCACTACCCATGGAACGTCTTCCGACCGAACTTGTCATCCAAATTCTGAGCTATACGTCCAATAAGGAGCTCAAAATCATTGGTTTTCTCTCACCCGAATATCGCACTCTGATCATCCCTTTTTTGTTCCGTCATATTCGTCCCTGGTCGTCTGAAGCGAGGGCGCGAGACATCGATGGCTTAATAACATGCCTCCGGAACAACGTCGGGCTGTCGTCCGCCGTCAGAGTGCTCGATGCGCAACGTATATTCGGTGCGGTGGAGAAGCTACGACGAATAATGGAGATCACCACACGGTGGGAGGAATTGACCCTGTGTATGGGTGATCACCTTCCCCTTGCCGTGCTGGACGACAACACGAAATTCCAGCTGCGCCGCCTCCGGTGCATCTCATCTCCTTGGCCCACCAGTCTCAGATTCCATCAGCTTCTCTTAGATATACTCCCGACCTGCCCGAATCTGGTCGAAATATGGATGCCCGATCGTGAGGAAAGGATCAAGGACATTGATCTAGCCGGATTGGCAGCTGCCACATGGGTGAACCGTTTGGAGAAATATGGAGGTCCACCTTACCCCCTTAACTATCTCCACAATAGTACGCCACTCTATCATTTGACATGTACTCCGGGAATTCCGTCGCCCCTGCTTCAGAGGCTTGGTGGGCTTGTCGGCAAGCAACTCCTCCACTTACACGTTCCGCTCTATTACCATCATATCAAGTTGATTCGGAACGCCTATTTACCACCATCACTAACCCCCTCTTTGTTTCCTAACCTGCGATACGTCGCCTGGTTTTTGATCATGCCCCAACCTGGCGATCTTGTAAGGTCCTTGTTAGCACCCACCTCACTACTAATCACCCATATTCAGGATCTACCTCATGCCAGGTCATCCGTCGACATGGCCGCTCTGGATGCGAACGGGATCCTTTTCGATGCGATACAACAACTCCATTTCCTACGTCACGTCGGCTTCATTTCTCACCACGAGAACAACGTTCCAGCAACGTTCGCTCTGAGATTCGTCGGTGACGTGCAAAAGATGTCTCCTCCGTCTCTCCAGGAGATTTTCTTGTGGGCACCAAATAGCCAACCTTGGTCTTTTACATTTAAAAAGAATGGAGTGGGGTCAACCAATGAGGGGGCTCAAAAATTATGGGTTTGCGAGACAAATGTGCCAGTCCCCCCATTCTGCCATTGAGCGTGCAAGTGTTTAGGGCATGTCCATGTGGCCCGGGCATGCGCCCAATTGGAAATAAGTACTGGTGCCGGCGGAGTATGGCGATTCAGTGAATGAAAGACCAAGCATAATCGACATGGCTGGAATTTGGGGTTGGCGCCGACGCAGGGACGTGAAGTGGAGGTCAAGGACTGGGGACGAGTAATAACCTAACCTATCCACTCAAAGAGGGTGAGACTCGACGAGGAGGAATTTTTGACTTTCATTTAACCTTCGATACTATATTGATGTTGCTGCAATACTTTATAAGGAGTGCTGTTGCCATATGGGAAGTTATTAGCCAGCTCGCGAGATGCAACAGACGTGCTTTTAAACACAACGCAGCTTGGTCCCCACCAGCACCATGGAACACCTTCCGACCGAATTAGTCATCCAAATTCTGAGCTACATGTCGAGGGAGGAGCTCAAAGTCACTGGCTTCCTCTCATTCGAGTACCAGTCTTTAGTCCTGCCCTTGTTGTTCTGTCGCATTCGTCCCTGGTTGTGGGGAGCGAGGGAGCAGGGCACCGCCGTTCTTAATATTATGCCTCCAAAACAACTTCCTTCTCTCCTCCGCCGTCAGAATGCTCGATGCGAAAGTCATAAGGAATTCCCAACACCTGGTCGAGGAGTTCCGACGAATAATGGAGATCACTCCATGGTGGGAGGAATTGATCCTACCTGGAAGTAATGATCTCCCCTTGCAGTCTTTGACAACAATACCAAACCATAGCTGCGCCGTCTTCGGTGCACCTGGGTCTCTAAATTCCACCGCCTCCTCCTAGATATACTCCCTACCTGCACGAACTTGGTTGATTTATAAATACATGATATGCCGCAGGACTGGTTCGCGGCCTTTGATCCAGCCAGTTTGGTAGCTGTCAAATGGGTGGATCGTTTGGAAAAATATAGCGGCCCACTGTATCCCCTTAATTATCTTCGCAGTGGAACACTGCTCTATCACCTGGAGAGCATTACGGATCCGTCGCGCAGCCTTCAGTGGCTGGGCTGGCTTCTTGGCTAACGACTCCTCGCTCTACGTGTTCACCTTTCTGAGACTATCCATATTGATGATCTTAGTTGGAGTCAGTAAGACCATCACTAATTCCGTCATTGTGCCCTAACCTTCGATACGTCGCTTGGGTTTTGATCAAGTCCGAACTGGGGTTTGTACCTGACGACATTGTAAGGACGTTTTAACTGCCACCCCACTATTCGTCATTCATAGTCAGGATCTACCTCAAACCAAGCCACACGATAACGAACCCCCTCTAAATGGGACCCTTTTCGATACGAGACAACAACTCTACCACCTATGTCAAGCTTAGCCCGAATCTTACCATACGGGGAACATTCTACCAGAACCTGTCTCGACATTTGTCTAAGATGTGCAGAAGGTGTCTCTTCCGTATCTCGACGCCATTTGCTTACGTACATCGAATAGCAACCCCTGGTCGTATGCATTTAGAAAGAAATGGGTGGAGTCAACCAATAAAGGACTCTATACAATATGGGCTCGCGAGACAAATGTGTCGGTTGCCATTGAGCGAGAGCTTGTGCATGATGCACGGATGTCCGTACAAGATAAACGGTTTCTAGGTGGGGGGTTAGGGCATGGCGCCAACGCAGAGACCATATATATATAGTGGGGTCCAAGACTAGGGACGAGCAACAGTTTAACCTATCTGCTCGGAGAGCGTAACACTCGACGAGGAGGAATTGCATCTTTCCTTTAGCCTCAGCTACCAGAGTAATGTTGCCTCAATATCCTGTAAACAGTACTGTGGCCAGATAGCAGGCTGTTGGCCAGTTCGTGAACGCGTCTGGGAATATATCGCCAAACCTAACACGACACAATTTGGTCCACACCACTACCCCATGGAACGCCTTCCGACCGAACTTGTCATCCATATTCTGAGCTATGCGTCTAATAAGCAGCTCAAAATCATCGGCTTTCTCTCATCCGAATATCGCTCTCTGGTCATCCCTCTTTTATTCCGTCATATTTGTCCCTGGTCGTTACCAGCGAGGACGCGAGACATCGATGGCCTAATAACATGCCTCCAGAACAACATCAGGCTGTCGTCCGCTGTCAGAGTGCTCGATGCGCAACACGTAATCGGCTCTCAACATCCGGTGGAGGAGTTACGACGAATAATGGAGGTCACCACACGGTGGGAGGAACTGGTCCTACATATGGATGATCCCCGACCCCTTGCTGTGCTTGACGACAACACGAAATTCCAGCTGCGCCGCCTCCAGTGCATCCTATGTCATTGGTCCACCGGCATCAGATTTTATCACCTTCTCTTAGATATACTCCCTACCTGCACGAACCTGGTCGAAATATGGGTGCCCGGTATGAAGGAGGAAATGATCAAGGCCATGGATCCAGCCGGATTGGCAACTGCCACATGGGTGAACCGTTTACAGAAATATCGGGGTTTACCTTACCCCCTTAACTATCTCCACAATAGTACACCACTCTATCATCTGACATGTACTACGGGTATTCCGTCTCCTCTGCTTCAGAGGCTTGGTGGGCGTGTCGGCCAGCAACTCCTCTACTTACATTCTCCACTTTGTGAGACCGGAATTAGGTTGATTGGGAACACGTACTTACCACCCTCACTAATCCCCTCCTTGTTTCCTAACCTGCGACACGTCGCCTGGTTTTGGATCATGTCCCAACCGGGGTCCATACCTGGCGATCTTGTAAGGTTCTTGTTAGTATCCGCCTCACTACTAATCACCAATATTCAGGATCTACTTCATGCCAAGTCATCTGGCGACGAAGCCACTATGGATACGAACGGGATCCTTCTCGATGCGATACAACGGCTTCATTTCCTACGTCAAGTCTGCTTCATTTCTCACCACGCAAGCGATGTTCTAGCAAAGCCCGCCTTGAAATTCGTCGGTGACATGCAAAAAATGTCTCCTCCGTCTCTCCAGGCGATTTGCTTGTGGGCACCGAATAGCAAACTTTGGTCATATACATTTAAAAAGAATGGAGTGGGGTCAACCAGTGACGGGACTCAAAAATTATGGGTTTGCGAGACAAATGTGCCAGTCCCCTCATTCTGCCATTGAGCGTGGAAAATGTTTAGGGCATGTCCATGTGGCCCGATCATGCGCACAATTGGGTAGAAATATGTTCATTTAACCTACCTACTCGGAGAGGGTGAGAATCGACGAGGATGAAAATTTGCCTTTTCTTTAACCTTTGCTACTATAGTAATGTTGTTGCAATACTTTATAAGGAGTTCTGTCGCCATATGGGAGTTTATTAGCCGGCTCACAACCACGTCCAGGATGCAGCGGACGTGCTTTTAGACATGACACAACTTTTAAGCTTGGTCCCCACCATTACCATGGAATACCTTCCGACGTCATCCAAATTCTGACTTATATGTCTAATGAGGAGCCCAAAGTCACTGGATTTCTCTTATTCGAATACCGCTCTTTAGTCCTGCCCTTGTTGTTCCGTCGATTCGCCCCTGGTTGTGGGGGAGCGAGGGAGCAGGGCACCGCCGGTTTTTAATATCATGCCTCCAGAACAACTTCCTTCTCTCCTCCGCCATCAATGCTCGATGCGAAAGTCATAGGGAATTCCCAACATCTGGTCGAGGAGTTACGACGAATGATGGAGATCACTCCAGGGTGGGAGGAATTGATCCTACCTGCAAGTAATGATCTCCCCTTGCAGTCTTTGACAAAAATACCAAGTTACAGCTGCGCCGTCTTCGGTGCACCGGAGTGACCTTGGGTCTTAAATTCTACCGCCTCCTAGATATATTCCCTCCCTGCGCGGACTTGGTCGATTTACAAATACCTGATATACCGCAGGACTGGTTCGCGGCCTTTGATCCAGCCGGTTTAGTCGCTGCCAAATGGGTGAATCGTTTGGAAAAACTTAGCGGCTCGCCACACTCCATTAATTATCTTTGCGGTGGCACACCGTTCTATCACCTGGAGAGCACTACGAAAGTTCCGTCCCGCAGCCATCAGAGGCTGGTCCGGCATCTCGGCCAACGACTCCTCGCTCTACATCTTCACCTTTCTTGATGATCTTAGTTGGAGTCGGTAAGACCATCACTAATCGTCATTTTTTCCTAACCTTCGATACGTCGCTTGGTTGTTGATCAAGTCCGAACCGGGGTCTGTACCTGACGATATTGTAAGGACGTTCTAACTCCCACCCCACTATTCATCATTCATATTCAGGATCTGCCTCAAACCAAGCCACCGATAACAAAGCCTCTCTGAATGGGACCCTTTTCGATACGATACTACAACTCTACCACCCCGATTCGAATATTACCATACGGGGAACATTCTACCAGAACCTGTCTTGACATTTACCCAAGACTTGCAGACGGTGTCTCTTCCGTATCTCCACGCCATTTGCTTACGCACATCGAATAGCAACCCTTGGTCGTATGCGTTTAGAAAGAAATGGGTGGAGTCTACCAATGAGGGAGTCTATACAATATGCGCTTGCGAGACAAATATGTCGGTCGCCCTATTCTGCCACTGAGCGTGCAAATATTCAGGGCCTGTGCATGAGGCACGGACGTTCGTACATGTCTTGCAGTTCCTTGGGTAGAAGATCGTTGGTTTCA
>Ga0307513_10009436_pt1 | contig 12342 bp, 10 predicted proteins | sample 15_EM_MG_FD_202174 | JGI IMG/M metagenome (GOLD analysis project Ga0307513, IMG submission 202174) | Populus trichocarpa ectomycorrhiza microbial communities from riparian zone in the Pacific Northwest, United States - 15_EM | ecosystem: Host-associated > Plants > Roots > Unclassified | place... | reverse complement strand
CGCCCGATCGTCAGGCTCGCCTCACATCACCGCGCCCAACTGCCAAGGCACGAATTCGTTCTGCCCATAGCCGTGCAATTCGCTCTTGCTCTTGCGCCCTGAGGCCGTCTCCAGCATCACGCGGAAGATGCGTTCGCCGACTTCGTCGACCGACTCGATGCCGTCGATGACGGTGCCGCAGTCGATGTCGATGTCTTCCTGCTGCTTCAGCCACAGCGCGGTGTTGGTCGCCAGCTTCAGCGACGGGCTCGGTGCGCAGCCGTAGGCCGAGCCGCGGCCGGTGGTGAAGCAGATCAGGTTGGCGCCGCCGGCCACCTGGCCGGTGGCCGAGACCGGGTCGTAGCCGGGGGTGTCCATGTAGACGAAGCCGCGCGCGGCGGCGCTTTCGGCGTATTCGACCACTTCGACCAGGTTGGTGGTGCCGCTCTTGGCGATCGCGCCCAGGCTCTTCTCCAGGATCGTCGTCAGCCCGCCGGCCTTGTTGCCGGCGGACGGGTTGTTGTCCATCTGCATGCCGTTGCGCGCGGTGTAGGCCTCCCACCAGGCGATCCGGGCGAGCAGCTTGTCGGCGACCGCGCGGCTGACGGCGCGCCGCGTCAGCAGGTGTTCGCCGCCGTAGATCTCGGGCGTTTCGCTGAGGATCGCGGTGCCGCCGTGGCGCACCAGGCGGTCGACCGCGGCGCCGAGCGCCGGGTTGGCGCTGATGCCCGAATATCCGTCGCTGCCGCCGCATTGCAGGCCGACCGTCAGGTGGCGCGCCGGCACCGGCTGGCGGCGGACGCGGTTCGCATCGGGCAGCATGCGCTTGATGACGTCGATGCCGCGGGCCACCGTCTTCGCGGTGCCGCCGGTGTCCTGGATGCTGAAGGTGGCCAGGCGCGCGCCTTCGGCCAGACCTTCCTGCGCGATCAGGCCCTGGATCTGGTTCGTCTCGCAGCCCAGGCCGACCACCAGCACCGCGGCGAAGTTCGGGTGCCGCGCATAACCGCCGAGCGTGCGCCGAAGCACGCGCAGTTCTTCGCCGTCGCTGGCGGTCGCGCAGCCCATGGCGTGGGTCAGCGCGACCACGCCGTCGACGTTCGGGTAGTCGGCCAGCGCCTCGGGCCGGATGTCGCGGCGGAAGTGGTCGGCAATCGCCCGCGCCGCGGTCGCCGAGCAGTTCACCGAGGTCAGCACGCCGATGTAGTTGCGCGTCGCGACCCGGCCATCGTCGCGGACGATGCCGTCGAACGTGGCCGGCTCGCCGACGAACGCGGTCGGCTGCACCGCCGCACCCGGCTCGTGGGTTCGCGCGAAGCTGCTGAAGGCGAGGTTGTGCGTGTGCACGTGCTGGCCCGGCGCGATGGCCTGGGTGGCGGTGCCGATGATCTGGTCGTAGCGGCGGACCGGCTCGCCCGGCGCGATCGCCTGCGTTGCGATCTTGTGGCCCGGCGGCACCAGGCCCATGATCGTCACGGCTTCGTCTTCGAGCAGCGTGCCGCCGAGCAACTGCCGGCGAGCGATGACGACGTTGTCGTTGGCGTGGATGCGGATGACCGGGTTCACGCTTTGTCTTCAGCTGTCGATCAGCTCGGGGTTCCACGCATGCACCGTTTGCTCCTGCACGCCGAGCTTTTCGATCGACAGCCGCATCACGTCGCCGGGCTTCAGGAACACCGGGTTCGGCTTCACGCCCATGCCGACGCCTGGCGGCGTGCCGGTGCTGATCAGGTCGCCGGGGTGCAGGGTCATGAAGCGGCTGCAGTAGCTGACGAGCTGCGCGGCGCCGAAGATCATCGTCGTCGTGCTGCCGTTCTGGAAGCGGCGGCCGTTGACTTCGAGCCACATCGCCAGGTTCTGCGGGTCGCCCACTTCGTCGGCCGTCACCAGCCACGGGCCGACCGGGCCGAAGGTGTCGCAGCCCTTGCCCTTGTCCCAGGTGCCGCCGCGTTCGATCTGGTATTCGCGCTCGGAGACGTCGTTGACGACGCAGTAGCCGGCCACGCAGCCCAGCGCATCGGCCTCCGACACGTAGCGCGCGGTGCTGCCGATGACGATGCCGAGTTCGACCTCCCAGTCGCCTTTGACCGAGCCCTGCGGCAGCACCACCGCGTGGTTGCAGCCGACCGCGGCGCTGGTCGGCTTCATGAACAGGATCGGCTCCTTCGGGATCGGCAGCCCCGACTCGGCCGCATGGTCGGCGTAGTTGAGGCCGATGCAGAGGAACTTGCCCATGCCCGACCACGGCACTTGCAGTTCGCCTTGTTCGACGATCGGCAGTTCTTCGATGTTTTCCGCGCACAGCCGCTGCAGCGCGGCCGGCGACAGCGTGTGCGCGGTGATGTCGGGCATCAGCGACGAGAGGTCGCGCACGCGGCCCTGGTCGTCGAGCAGGCCGGGCTTGGCGTGGCCTCGCGGGCCGTGGCGCAGTAGCTTCATGGGGTGACTCTCCGTTTTAATTCGACCAGCCGCCGTCGATGATCTGGGCGGTGCCGGTGGTGAAACTCGATTCGTCGCTGGCCAGGTAGACCGCCAGTGCCGCGATCTCTTCGACGCGGCCGACGCGGCCCATCGGCTGCCGGGCGACGAACGCCGCCTGAACCTGCTCGATGCTTTGCCCGGCCGCCGCTGCCTGTGCGCTGATGCGGTCGCGCAAAGACGGCGACTCTACCGTGCCCGGGCAGATCGCATTGCAACGCACACCGCTGGTGATGAAGTCGGCCGCGACCGCTTTCGTCAGCCCGATCACCGCCGCCTTCGTGCTGCCGTAGACGAAGCGGTTCGGCGCGCCCTTGATGCTGCCGGCCACCGAAGCCATGTTGATGATCGACGCCCGGCCGCGTTCCAGCATGCCCGGCAGAAAGGCCTTGATCGTGCGGAATTGCGAGCGCACGTTCAGATCGAAGGCGAAGCTCCAGTCCTCTTCGCTGCAGTCGAGCACGCTGCCGGCGTGCACGAAACCGGCGCCGTTGAAGAGCACGTCGACCGGGCCGGCCGCGGCGGCCGCGGCCTTGATCGCGGCGGCGTCGGTCACGTCGAGCACGCGCACGTCGCAGCCGATCTCCGCCTTCAGGCTTGCCAGCAGCGCGGCATTGATGTCGGTCGCGATCACGCGGGCGCCTTCGCCGGCGAAGGCCAGCGCGGTGGCGCGGCCGATGCCCTGCCCGGCGGCGGTGAGGAAGGCGGTCTTGCCGGCTAGGCGCTTGCTCATGTCACGTTTTCCTTTCAGCGCGGCACGAGCTTCGCGCCGCTGAGTTGTTCTTGCGCTTCGACCAGCGAGGGCACGTACTTCTTGCCATGGCCGAGGGCACTGGCCAACGACAACGACTGATGCACCGCTTCGCCCATCACGGTCGGGATGGCCAGGTTCTCGGCCAGGTGCGTGTAGTAGCGAACGTCCTTGCGCGCGAGGTCGAGTTCGAACTTCAGGCCGGCGAGGTCGCCCGACAAGGTCTTGGCCATCGCCTGGAACAGCCCGCTGTTGACCGGCCCAGCCGAGACCAGGGCTACCAGTTGGGCGAGGTCGACCCCGGCGCGCTGGCCGACCGCGAAGGCTTCGGCGGTGGCCGTGCAGACCGCCTGCCCGATGAAGTTGTTGAGCAGCTTGATCGTGTGCCCGGCGCCGGGGCCGCCGACGTGGAACACGTTTTCGGCGAAGTTGCGGATCACCGGTTCCAGGCGGGCGAAGTCCGCCGGCCCGGCGCCGACCATCACGTTCAGCTTGCCGGCTTCGGCTTCGACCGGCGCGCGCCCGAGCGGCGCGTCGACGAAGCTCACGTTCGCCGCCGCGCAGCGCTCGCGCAGCCGGGCCGATGAGTCGGGCTCCGAGGTCGAGCAGTCGACGATCGTCAGCCCGGCCTTGGCGCCGCCGAGCAGGCCGTCGACCGAGGCTTCGACCTGCGGCGAACCGGTGACGCAGATGAAGACGATCTCGCTGCGCGCGGCCAGCGCGGCCAACGAATCGGCTTCCTCCGCGCCCGCGGCCAGCAGGTCGGCCACACGCTCGCGGTTGCGGTGCACGGTGAGCGCCAGCGCGTGGCCTTTGGCGAGCAGGTTCTTCGCGATGCCGTGGCCCATCAGGCCGGAAGCGCCGATGAATCCGATGTTCGCCATGTCAGGTCTCTCCTTGCTTCAGAGCGGGGCCGCTTCGAGTTCGGCCCGGGTCGGCAAGCCTTCGGTGTCGCCGCGCACCTGGACTGCGCGGGCGCCGATCCAGGCCGCGCGGCGCACGGCGTCCGCCACGTCGCGGCCTTCGAGCAAGGCGCTGATCAGGCCGACCGCGAAGCCGTCGCCGGCGCCGACGGTGTCGACGACCCGCTCGACCCGGCTCGCCGGCACATGCCCGCTGCCGGCCTCGCCGTCGTACCAGGCGCCTTCGGCACCGAGCTTGACGACGACCAGCTTGGCACCGCGTCGGCGGTAGAAGGCGGCGATGCCTTGCGGGTCGTCGTGGCCGGTGAGCAGCCGGCCTTCGGCCAGGCCCGGCAGCACCCAGTCGCTGCGCTCGGCCAGGCCGTTCAGCGTTTCGCGCATCACGTCGGCCGATGGCCACAGCGCGGGTCTGAGGTTGGGGTCGAAAGAAATCGTGCGGCCGGCTGCGCGCATCACGTCGATCGCGCGCAAGCTCGCCTGCAAGGTGTTCGGCGCCAGCGCCGGGAAGACGCCGGTCACGTGCAGGTGGCGGGCACCGGCCAGCCAGGCGGCATCGATCTGATCGGCCTGCATCAGGCTCGCCGCCGAACCGCGCCGGTGGTATTCGATCGGCGGGTCGGCACCGTCGTCGGTGCGACCCTTGAACATCAAGCCGGTGCGCTGGCTGGCGTCGACGACGACCTGCGAACAGTCGATGCCTTCGCGGCTGAGTTCGGCCAGCAGAAAGCGCCCGAGCGAGTCGTCGCCGAGCCGGCTCTGCCAGCCGACGTGCAGGCCCAGCCGCGCCAGCCCGACGGCCACGTTGGTCTCGGCACCGGCGGTGCGCTTCGTGAAACGCTGCACCGCTTCCAGCGGCCCGGGTTCATCGGCGACCAGCAAGGTCATCGCTTCGCCGAGCAAGACGACATCCATCAGCCTCTTCCGACGAAAGGCATCTTGGTCGCCATCACCGTCATGAACAGCACGTTGGCCGTCAGCGGTAGCCGGGTCATCGCGATGAAGGTGTCGGTGACCGCGGAAAGCTCCATCCGCGGCTCGGGCTTGACGCTGCCGTCGGCCTGCGGAACGCCGCGCGTCATGCGCTCGGTCATCTCGCTGGCGACGTTGCCGATGTCGATCTGGCCGACCGCGATGTCGAACCGCCGCCCGTCGAGCGCGGCGGCGCGGGTCAGGCCGCTGATCGCATGCTTGGTGGCCGTGTAGGCGATCGACCCCGGCCGCGGTGCGTGCGCCGAGATCGAGCCGTTGTTGATGATGCGCCCGCCTTGCGGCGCTTGTTCGCGCATCAGCTTGAAGGCCGCCGCCAGGCAGTAGAAGGCGCCGTTCAGGTTGGTGCCGACGGCCTGCCGCCAGGCGTCGCCGCCGACTTCATCGGGCGGCTTCGACGGCAGCGAGATGCCGGCGTTGTTGAACAGCAGGTCCAGCCGCCCGAAGCGCTGGCGGATGGTCTCGAACAGCGCCGCGACCGAGGCTTCGTCGGCCACGTCGCTGGGCACGGCGAGCGCCCGCGGCGCGTGTTCGCCGCTCGCCGCGATCGCCGCATTCAGCGCTTCGATTCGGCGGCCGGTGAAGACGACGTTCCAGCCGTCCTTCAGCAGTGCGGTGGCACAGCCTTGGCCGATGCCGCTGCCGGCACCGGTAACGAGAGCGATCTTGTTCATCGTTCAGTTGGGTTCAGTGGATTCAGTGATTGTCCTTGGGAACGAAGGCCCCGCGCTGGCCGCGCAGGAAGTCGAGGTCGGCGCCTTCATCGGCCTGCAGGACGTGGTCGATGTAGAGCTTCCAGTAGCCGCTTTGCAGCGGCGGCGTCGGCGGTTTCCAGTTCGCGCGCCGGCGTTCGAGTTCGGGCTCGGCCACGTGCAGGTGCAGGCTGCGCTTGGCCACGTCGAGGGTGATCAGGTCGCCATTCTCCACCAGCCCCAGCGGCCCGCCGGCGGCGGCCTCGGGCGCCGTGTGCAGCACGACGGTGCCGTAGGCGGTGCCGCTCATGCGGGCGTCGCTGATGCGGACCATGTCGGTGATGCCCTTGCGCAGCACCTTCGGCGGCAGCGGCATGTTGCCGACCTCGGCCATGCCGGGGTAGCCCTTCGGGCCGCAGTTCTTCAGCACCATCACGCAGGTCTCGTCGACGTCGAGGTCTTCGTCGTCGATGCGGCGGTGGAAGTCGTCGCTGTCTTCGAAGACCACCGCGCGGCCGGTGTGCAGCATCAGCGCCGGCGTCGCCGCGCTCGGCTTGATGACCGCGCCGCGCGGCGCCAGGTTGCCGCGCAGCACCGCGATGCCGGCTTTGTCCTTGAACGGCGCGGCCATCGTCTTGATGACCTCGGGGTTGTAGTTCTGCGCGTCGGCGATGTTCTCGCCGACGGTGTGGCCGTTGGCAGTGATGAGGTCCAGGTTCAGCAGCGGCGCGATCTCCTTCATCACCGCCGCCAGTCCGCCGGCGTAGCAGAAGTCTTCCATCAGGTACTGGCCCGACGGCTGCAGGTTGACCAGGCACGGCAGTTCGCTGCCGAGGATGTCGAAGTCGTCGATGGTCAGCGGCACGCCCAGGCGGCCGGCGATCGCGATCAGGTGGATCACCGCGTTGGTGCTGCCGCCGATCGCGGCCAGCGTGCGGATCGCGTTCTCGAACGCCGCGCGCGTCAGCACGTCGCCGATCGTCAGGTCTTCGTGGACCATCTCGACGATGCGCCGGCCGGCGTTGCGCGCGATCACGTTGCGGCGGCCGTCGACCGCCGGGTAGGCGGCGTTGCCGGGCAGGCCGATGCCGAGCGCTTCGACCATGCTGGCCATCGTGCTGGCGGTGCCCATCGTCATGCAATGGCCGTGGCTGCGGTGCATGCAGCTTTCGGCTTCGAAGAAGTCGGCCAGCTTCAGGCTGCCGGCACGGACCTGCTCGCTCATGCTCCAGACGCCGGTCCCCGAGCCGAGTTCCTGGCCGCGCCACTTGCCGCTGAGCATCGGCCCGCCGGAGACGCCGATCGTCGGCAGGTTGGCGCTGGCCGCGCCCATCAGCAGCGCCGGCGTGGTCTTGTCGCAGCCCATCAGCAGCACCACACCGTCGAGCGGGTTGCCGCGGATGCTCTCTTCGACGTCCATGCTGGCCAGGTTGCGGTACAGCATGGCGGTCGGCCGCAGCAATGTTTCGCCGAGCGACATCACCGGGAATTCGAGCGGGAAGCCGCCCGCTTCATAGACCCCGATCTTGACCTGCTCGGCCAAGGTTCTGAAGTGCGAGTTGCACGGCGTCAGCTCGCTGAAGGTGTTGCAGATGCCGATCACCGGCCGGCCGTCGAACTGGTCGTGCGGGATGCCCTTGCCCTTCATCCAGCTCCGGTAGGCGAAGCCGTCGCGGTCCTGCTTGCCGAACCACTGCTGGCTGCGCAGCGACTCGGGCTTTCTCTTCGGTTTTGACACGTGCTGGCTTTCCCGGGTAACCCGATCCTCGGCTTGTCGCATACTATGGTATGACGATTGATCACTGAACGGTAGAACTCCCTATGTCGGATATTCAAGTCCTCGCAGTCTCCAAGCTGTCGCCGTTGTATGCCGCCCAGTTGGCGCCGGCTTTCGCCGTCCACGACCGCCTGCACGAAGGCGACCCGCAGGCGCTGGCCGCGGTGGCGCCGCAGATCCGGGCGATCGCGGCCAGCGGCGAATCGAAGGTGCCGGCGGCGCTGATCGCGCAGTTGCCGGCGCTGGAGATCATCTCGGTGATGGGGGTCGGCTACGACGGCGTCGATGTCGCCGCGGCGAAGGCCGCCGGCGTCGTCGTCACCCACACGCCGAACGTGCTGAACGACGATGTCGCCGACCTCGCGATCGGCTTGATGCTGAGCGCCGCGCGCCAGTTGCCGGCCGCCGACCGCTACGTGCGCGAAGGCTTTTGGCCGGCCGGCGCGATGCCGCTGGCGCGCAAGATGTCGGGCGCCCGGCTCGGGCTGGTCGGCATGGGCCGCATCGGGCAGGCGATCGCGCAGCGCGCATTGGCCTTCGGGATGTCGGTCGCGTACACCGCGCGCAGCGCCAAACCCGAGCTGCCGTACCGCCACTACGCTACCCCGGCCGCATTGGCCGCGGAGAGCGACTTCCTGGTCCTCATCACGCCCGGGGGCGCGGCGACGCGCAAGCTGATCGACGCCGAGGTGCTGCAGGCCCTGGGGCCGAAAGGCATTCTGGTGAACGTCGCACGCGGTTCGGTGGTCGACGAGGCGGCCTTGATCGATGCGCTGGAGAAGGGCGTCATCGCCGGTGCCGGCCTCGACGTGTTCGAGAACGAACCGAACGTTCCCGAGCGCCTGCGCGCCCTGCCGCACGTGGTGCTGGTGCCGCACATCGGCAGCGCGACGAATGCCACCCGGCAGGCGATGGCCGACCTCGCGTTCGGCAACCTGCGCGAGCACTTTGCCCGGCGGCCGTTGTTGTCGCCGGTACCCGAATGCAGTTGATGCAGATGTAAGAGTGTGCTTCGTGCGGGAGCGGGAAAGCCCGCAGCCACGCTCGCTTTAATCATCATACGATTCGACGCCGCGCGCCGGCGGCTCGTTTCGGCGGCGCCTGGTTTCCCGTTCAACTACACAGGTGGAGACGCGAGATGGTGCAGCACATGGCCAGTCCGGCAGTAGACGAATCCAGCGAACCCAACGAACCCAATCAACGCCGCAAGCTGTTGCGCAACATGGGGGTGGCGGTTGGCGCCGCCGCTCTGGCGCCGCTGGTCCAGGCGCAGGGCTCGGGTGGGCCGGTTGCGCCGCCGAGCACGGTGACCAGCCCGCCGCGCGACTTCAGCCCCAACGGCGCGCCGACGACCTATTTCACCGACCCCGATGTGCTGACCGTGCAGCCGGCATTCGACGGCCTGCGCCAGCCCAACGCGCCGATCCAGCGCCTGTGGACCGGTGCGCTGTGGTCGGAAGGGCCGACCTGGAACTCGGTCGGGCGCTTCCTGGTCTGGAGCGACATTCCGAACAACCGCCAGCTCCGCTACCTGGAAGACGACGGGCATGTCAGCGTGTTCCGTGCGCCGTCGAACAACAGCAACGGCAACACCTTCGACCATGCCGGCCGGCAGCTCTCGTGCGAGCACCTGACGCGGCGCGTGGTGCGCTATGAACTCGACGGCTCGGCGACCATCATCGCGGCCCTGTTCAACGGCAAGCGCCTCAATTCGCCGAACGACGTCGTGTCGCATCCTGACGGCAGCTACTGGTTCACCGACCCGCCGTACGGCGCGCAACTGTACGAAGGCACGGTCGACGCAGCGGGCGGCCCGGCCAACAAGGCTGGCCGGCTGAATTCGCGGCTCGGCCAGCCACCGGAAATCGGCAGCTACAAGCGCGAACTGCCGACCGCGGTGTACCGCGTCGACAAAAGCGGCGCGATCACGCAGGTGGCCGGCGAAGACCAGGTTCCCGATCCGAACGGGCTGTGCTTCTCGCCGGACTTCAAGAAGCTGTATGTGGTCAGCACCGGCCAGGGGCCAGGGGACACCGGCGCCGGCGGCAAGGGCGACATGACCGTGTTCGATGTCGGTTCGGACAACAAGCTCTCGAACGGCAAGCTGTTCAGCAGTTTCATGGTCGACGGCGTGAAGTGCGGACCCGACGGCGTGCGTGCCGACGTCGACGGCAACCTCTGGTGTTCCAGCAACGCCGGGCGCGCGGTCGGCTACAGCGGGGTCACGGTCTGGAACCCGCAGGGGCAGTTGATCGGGCGCATCCGGCTGCCCGAGATCTGCGGCAACGTCTGCTTCGGCGGGCCGAAGCGGAACCGGCTCTTCATGGCGGCCAGCCAGTCGCTGTATGCGGTGTACACCGGCACGCAGGGGGCGGCGCCGGCTTGATCGTGGGTGGCGCGGCGGGCCGCGATGCGGGAAAGCCCGCAGCGCTGTTCGCCTTAATCATCATACGATAAGAACTCAGGCGCGGCATGGGCGCCGGTGCCACCCAGGAGACAGCACAAATGCAGATGAAGACATGGATCACCGGCGCGCTGGTCGGTGCCGGCTTGCTGGCCGGCAACCCCGCCTTCGCGCAGGAGAAGCTCACCGTCTGGTGGGTCAAGGGCTTCTACAAGGCCGAAGACGACGCCTTGTTCGCGGCGATCAAGAAATTCGAAGAGAAGAACAAGAACATCAAGATCGAACTGTCGCAGTACCCGATCCAGGACATGATCCCGAAGACCGTTTCGGCGCTCGATTCGGGCAACCCGCCCGACGTGGCCTACGCCGACGTCTACGACTTCCAGGTCACCGCCAAGTGGGCCTACGACGGCAAGCTCGAAGACATCAGCAGCGTGATCGACCCGATCCGCGCGCGCTTCGCGCCGAACACGGTGGAGACCACCTTCCTCTACAACAACGCCAACCAGACGCGCGCGTACTACGCCTTCCCGATCAAGCAGCAGACGATGCACATCGAGTACTGGAAGGACATGCTGGCCGAGGCCGGCTTCAAGGAAAGCGACATCCCGAAGGACTGGAAGGCTTACTGGAGCTTCTGGTGCGACAAGGTCCAGCCGGCCTACCGCCAGAAGACCGGCAACCGCGCCTTCGGCATCGGCATGCCGCTGGGGGTGGATTCGAGCGACTCGTTCTACTCGTTCCTGACCTTCATGGACGCCTACAACGTGAAGCTGGTCAGCGACAGCGGCAAGCTGCTGGTCGACGACCCGGCGGTGCGCCAGGGCCTGATCAACGCGCTGACCGACTACACGTCGGTGTATTCCAAGGGTTGCTCGCCGCCGTCGTCGACGAACTGGAAGGACCCGGACAACAACGTCGCCTTCCACAACAAGACGACCGTGATGACGCACAACGCGACGATCTCGATCGCCGCCAAGTGGCTGGACGACGCCAACAACACTGCGCTGACCGAAGCCCAGCGGGCGACGGCGAAGAAGAACTACACCGAAAATATCGCCACCGCCGGCTGGCCGAGCAAGCCCGACGGCAGCAAGTTCGTTTACCGCACGGCGGTGAAGACCGGGGTGATCTTCAAGGACGCGAAGAACAAGGCCGCGGCGAAGAAGTTCGTCGGCTTCCTGCTCGAAGAAGCCAACCTGACGCCGTATGTCGAAGGCTCCCTCGGCCGCTGGTTCCCGGTGACGAAGATCGCCCAGCAAAGCCCGTTCTGGCGCGCCGACAACCACCGCATGGCGGTCTACAACCAGTACATGAACGGCACGGTCACGTTCGAGTTCACGAAGAACTTCAAGTTCACCGTGCTCAACAACGAGAACGTCTGGGCCAAGGCGATGAACCGCATCCTCAACGAGAAGGTGCCGGTCGACAAGGCCACCGACGAGATGATCGCGCGCATCAAGGCGGTCGCGCAGTAGCCGCCGACCACGACACGGCCGGCCCGCCGGGTTGACCCCCGGCGGGGTGCGGCGCTGGCCAGGAACCTTCATGAGCACCATCACCATCGCGCCCCCGCCGCCCTTGCGCAAGCGCCTGAGCCCGTTCGAGTTCTGGGGCCGGATGCTGGTGTTGCCGTACCTGGCGGTGTTCGTGATCTTCGTGCTGTACCCGGTCGGCTACGGCCTCTGGCTGGCGCGCCACCCGGCGAGCTACGTCAAGCTGTTCGACGACCCGATCTTCTTCCGCACGGCGATCAACACGGTGGTGTTCCTGGTCGTCGCGATCAACATCAAGATGGTGATCGCGATGGTGCTGTCGGGCTTCTTCATCAAGACCCGCTGGTGGATCAAGGCCTTGTCGGTGCTCTTCATCCTGCCGTGGGCGGTGCCGTCGATCCCGACCATTCTCTCGGTGCGTTTCATGCTCAACCCCGAGTGGGGCGTGATCAACAGCACCATCTTCCACCTCACCGGGCTCGACGGCCCGAACTGGCTGAACGACCCGGCCCTGGCCCTGAGCTTCTCGATGGTGATGCACGTCTGGAAGTCGCTGCCGTTCTGGACCCTGATCCTGGTCGCCGGGCGTCTGTCGATTCCCGGCGAGCAGTACGAAGCGGCGTCGGTCGACGGGGCCAGCCCGTGGCAGAAGTTCCGCTTCATCACCTGGCCGTCGATGCGCTCGCTGTACCTCACGTCGACGATCCTGTCGATGATCTGGACGCTGGGCGACTTCAACAGCGTCTACCTGCTCACCGGCGGCGGCCCGGCCGACCTGACCCATGTGCTGGCCACCTTGGGCATCCGCTACCTGCGGCTGGACCAGGTCGATCTGGCGATGGCGTCGATCGTCGT
>Ga0307513_10009435_pt1 | contig 12342 bp, 11 predicted proteins | sample 15_EM_MG_FD_202174 | JGI IMG/M metagenome (GOLD analysis project Ga0307513, IMG submission 202174) | Populus trichocarpa ectomycorrhiza microbial communities from riparian zone in the Pacific Northwest, United States - 15_EM | ecosystem: Host-associated > Plants > Roots > Unclassified | place... | reverse complement strand
CAATGCTGGTTCTCGTCTCTGCGCTTTCGTCCGCTGGTTTGAGCTTGCGTCTCCTATGCTCCTGGTTTTTATATTTTATCACCTTCAGTTCTGAGATGAAGGGACAAAGATGATGGTGGGGCTGGGGATGTTTGTTCAGCTGAGATGGCAGGCCAAGGCTGGTGTGGTGGCGGTTTTGGTCTCAAGCCGAAGAGGAAAAGAAAAGCCACGAAGGGCTTCTCTGGCTGTTTTTGGTGACCGGGGAAGAAAAGGAGGAAAATAAAGCTCGGGGGAGGGGGCAGCGGCGGCTAGTCTAGGACTCGGCCGCGCCCCCTTTTTTTTTTTAAATGTCTTTGGTTTCTTTTCTTTTTTTATAGGTTTTTGGTAATGGTCTTCTCCTGGGTTTTTTTTTTTGTGTCGTTTAGGGTTCCTCTCTAATCATCCTCCCCTTTCTTTCTTTCCTGAGATCTGTATTTATAGTGCCAGAGTCCCTTCGCTTGTGAGAAACCAAGTTTCAATCAAACTCATTCTCTTTTTTTAAGTTTGAATTTTATTAAGAATCAAATTTGAAAGCAGATAACTATCATTATCTTAAAGACAAGGATTATCTCGAAGATAAAGATTATCTTAAAGATAGGGATTATCTTGAAGATAAAGATAGAATGATAAAAGCACATTGTAGTCCTTAATTTTCACGGAAGTTGACAAATCACACTTTTCATCGAAATAAATCTCTGATCTTTTAATTTTTCATTTTAAACCCTGTAAAAATTAAATTAAAAGTCAAAGGGCCAAAATTGGGTTATGACAGTTGCCCCCTCTGGATGACCTCTCTTGTGCGCAGCATTTGATCTACTGCTTGAAGCTTTGTAGTTCCTGGTATATAGGAGATCATAGATGGAGGAGGGACCCCGTACACAGCTTCAAATGGAGAAACCTTCATTGTTGAATGAATGGCCGTGTTGTAACCATATTCAGCCCAAGCCAGCCATTCCATCCATGCCTTTGGGTGGTCGCAAGTGAAACAGCGCAGGTACTGTTCCAAGGTCCGATTAACCACTTCGGTTTGGCCATCCGTTTGCGGATGGTAACTGGAGCTGTAGTTAAGTGTCGTGCCATGTAGCGTGAATAAGGACTTCCAGAAGGAGCTGATGAAGATTTTATCCCGATCACTCACTATAGAACACGGCATGCCATGTAATTTGACCACATTATTTAAGAAACACTTCGCAACCGTCACTGTAGTGTAGGGATGTTTAAGTGGCATAAAATGGCTGTATTTGGAGAGCCGATCCACCACAACCATGATAACACTGTAACCTTGCGAAGATGGTAAGCCCTCGATAAAATCCATAGATATGTCCGTCCAAATGCGCTGGGGAATTGGGAGAGGCCGAAGTAACCCCGCTGGCCTTAAAGTTTCATGTTTACAACGTTGGCACACCTCACATTCTCTAATGAAGTTCTTGACAGATGTTCGTATGCCAGGCCATAGAAAGCTGGAGGAGATGTGGGTCAAGGTCTTCAAATAGCCAAAATGTCCACCTGCAGGGGATGAATGCCCATCGGCCAAAACAGCCGGTAACAAAGAGGATGTAGGACTCAAGTGTATCCTCCCTTTCTGCATCCAAACCCCATCTCTTTGAACCAGTTTTAAAGTGGGACTGGTGGCCACAGTGCTGTAATAGGGCTGCTGCTGGACTTCTTGTTGTAGAGTTTCCCACCAGTCTGTAATAGGAGCTGATATAGCGTGTAATTGTGCTGCTGCCACGCGAGAGAGAGCATCAACTCCCTGATTTTCCTTGCCCTTGCGATACTGAATGCTGTAATCGAACCCCATAATCTTCGGCAGCCAACGGGCTTGAGAAGGCGTGGTAAGTCGTTACTCAAGAAGGTACTTCAAGCTTTGATGATCGGTCTTGATCACAAAGGTTCTGCCCAATAAATACGGCCGCCATTTCCGCACTGCCTTCACTACTGCGAGCATCTCCTTGTCATACGTTGACAGTAATTTAGCCTTGCCCTTCAAGGCCTCACTGTAATAAGCAATTGGCTGATTGTCTTGAGATAAAATTGCTCCCAAGCCATCACCACACGCATCACACTCCACTGCAAATTGCTGTGCAAAGTTTGGAAGTCGCAGCACAGGTGGGGACGTAAGGGCTTGCTTCAGTTTATTGAAAGCCATGAGCGCCTCCTCAGACCAACGAAACCCCTCCTTGGATAGGAGCTGATTTAATGGTGCAGCTATGACGCCAAATCCTCTCACAAATTTTCGGTAATATCCAGCCAAACCGAGAAACCCACGGACATCCTTGGGAGTTGCTGGAATTGGCCAATTTTGGACGGCTTGGATTTTGGCAGGGTCCACTGCTACTCCTTCGGCAGAAATGAGGTGCCCCAAATAACCCACGGTAAGCACTCCAAACTGGCATTTTGAGAGCTTTACATACAGCTGGTTGTCCGAGAGAATACGCAGCACTTGACGAAGATGTTGTAAGTGATCCATCCAAGACCTGCTATACACCAAAAAATCGTCAAAAAATACCAATATAAATCGTCGTAAATGAGGGCGAAAGAGGTCATTCATGAGACTCTGAAAAGTTGCTAGGGCGTTTGTCAATCCGAATGGCATGACCACAAACTCGTAGTGACCGTCATGATTGCGGAATGCGGTTTTTGGAATGTCTTCTGGCTGGACTCTAATCTGGTGATACCCGGAGCGCAAGTCCAACTTTGAAAAGAACTTCGCGCCATGTAATTCATCAAGCAACTCATCAATGACCGGAATGGGAAACTTGTCTTTAATTGTGATTTCATTGAGCGCCCGATAATCAACACAAAATCGCCAAGACCCATCAGCCTTTTTAATCAACAAAACCGGAGAAGAAAAGGGGTTGCGACTGGGGCGAATAACTCCAGATTGTAGGAATTCCTTGACCAGTTTTTCAATCTCATTTTTTGATAGTGCGGGTACCTATAAGGCCGGCTGTTGACTGGAGATTTATTGGACATCAAGGGAATTTGGTGGTCATGGCTGCGCGTAGGTGGCTGCGTTGTAGGCTCCTGGAAAACATGTGCAAAATCTGAAAGGATGAGATTGAGGTCAGGTGACCACGCTGAGGCTGTCTTTGGCATTGTCTCCGTTTCTATATGCACAAAATACCCCACACCTGATAAGTGGATCAACTCCTTATCATTTAGGGGAGCGAGTTCAGTGTTTGATAGTCCTCTCAATGTGTACGTCTGGCCTTCTTGTTTAAATGACATGATGAGCTTTTTGTAATCGGTCTTGATGGGGCCTAAAGTCTCTAGCCATTGCACTCCTAATACGGCTTGGCAGGTTGCCACTGGAAGCACAAAGAAGTCTGCGCGAACAATGATTCCTTGAATCGATAAAGAAAGGCCTAAGCACCGCCCAGTACACTCAATAATCTCCTTGTTCCCAACTGTGACTTGGATGGTTTTGCCGCGAATAACATGTAGTCCCAATTTGGTTGTCGTGGACTGATCAATAAAATTGTGGGTGCTTCCCCCATCAATGAGCACTGTCACAGCCGTGTTTCCTACTCTACCAATGACACGAAAAGTCTGTGGGTGGTTTGTTCCCACCAGAGCATGAAATGATATCTCTGGAATGTCTTCCTCAGACGTCACAATCTCCATGTCCACATCGTCTCCTTCCTCCTTCTGTTGCACATCCACCATCATGAACAACTGAGGCCGTGAACAACGATGCCCGGGAACATATCGCTCATCACAATAGAAACACAACCCTTTTTCACGTCTCTCCCTTGCCTCCTGACCTGTTATCCGTCGAATAGGTGCAATTGGGTGAGTTGTTCGTTGAGCCGGGGCAGGACCCAAGAGTCCCATGGTGTTTGTGTGTGGTGGTTTCGGCTGGAATGAAGGTGTTGTCGCTGGTCTGACTGGATTGTTGAATTTCCTTTGGAATTGATTTCGTTCTTCAATTAAATGAGCCACACTAATGGATTCGGAGAGAGTTTTTGGTTGCTTAACTCTAACATCCAAACGAATTTCATCTTTTAATCCCGCAATAAAACACCCCACCAGGAAATTTTCTGGGAGGTCATCAACCTTGTGAGATAGTTTCTCAAAGGCTTCTTGATATGCATTCACAGTCGTGGTTTGCTTAAGTCTGGACAATGCTTCTGACGGATCATCATACTCAGTTGGTCCAAAACGGTGGAGAAGGGCTGAGACAAACTCCTTCCAGCGTAATTGTCCCTTGCTTTTCGTATACCAACGATACCACTGCAAGGCGACACTCGAGAGATGAAATGACGCCAATTGTACTTGTCGTGGAGCGTCAATGTTCTGGAACTCAAAGTATTGTTCTGCCTTAAATTTCCAGCCAGTGGGATCCTCCCCTTCTCCAGAATAGGTTGGAAAATTCAACTTGAGGGTAGTGTGGTTTCTGTCGGCATTGAAGGTTGCAGACGACCTGTCATGAGAAGTACTTCCCCAGCAAAAGGATTTACTTCCCTCTCACTGGAACGATGGGAATGGGCGATCCTCATCGCTTGTAGCTCTGCCATGACTCCCTGAAGGGCGTCGTTGACTCGATTGAAATTGTGATTCAATTCGTCAAAATTGGCGTCATGTCGTCCGAGAGTTTCTGTGATCTCAGCACGAAACTCCGCATTAGTTTTACCACGCGTGTCCATGGATTGAACAGCTCTGATACCACTGATAAGATAGGATTTAGAGGAAGAAGAGATAATAAGAGAAAAGGTGATTGTTTATTGATTGCATGCCTTTCCTCTCGAAACAGTGAGCCTAAATAGGCCATTCAATACAACTGTAAACTAAATAATAGGAACTCCAGTAGTGGAGAGCTGAAGACTAGGGATGCTATTGCTAATCCCGTTACTTATTCTCTGACCCATTCAATTACTTAATTAAACAATGAAATAAATTAAACAATGAAACAAACAAAACATAAAGTAATTCCACGTAGACTCTCTCCATGCAGTAGTAGCAAGAGATCCATGTGCCCAATGCTCTTATCAAACTCATCAAGCAAATCATCAAGTATGGGTATAGAAAATCGATACTTAACTGTTATTTTATTGATAGCGCGGCTGCCCATACACATCCTCATGGTACCATCTTTCTTCGATACAAGCAAAGTAGGTACGAAACATGGACTAAGTGATTCTCGCATATAGCCCTTCTCTAAGAGCTCACCAATTTGCCTTTGAATCTCTTTTGTTTCCTCTGGATTACATTCTGTATGCTGGTCTATTAGAAAGTGAAGCTCCCGGCACCAAATCAATTTGATGCTCAATTCCATGAATAGGTGGTAACCCTTTAGGTAATTCATCTAGAAACACATCTTTAAATTCTTCAAGTAATTCCTTAATATGTCTTGGTAAGTCCAATCCTTCTACTTATAGTAATTGCTTTGCCCAGATCATGAAAACAGCCCCCGCCGAAGCTAATGTCTGTTTGATGTCTTCTTTTTTGGCTAACAACAGCCCCTTACGTGATTTCACCTTCTTTTGTTGGCTTCGTAACTAATCCTCTCTAACCTGTTGAGAACTCAGTGGTAACAAGTTCACCTTCTTTCCATTCAGCATAAAAGAATAAGTGTTCTTTCGTCCATTGTAGGTCACATCCTTATCAAAATGTCATGGACGACCTAACAACAAATGGCTAGCTGACATCAACGTCACACAAAACCTCATCATGATAGGTTTTAATGGAAAAAGGTACACGAACTTGCTTTGTCACCCGAATCTCCCCATTCTCATTCAGCCATCGCAAACTATACGGCCTGGGATGTGGAATGGTAGTTAAACCTAATTTCTCCACCAAGGTAGTTGACACAACATTAGTGCAACTTCCATTATCAATGATCATCCCACACACCTTATCTCGAATCTGACATCGAGTATGAAAGATGTTCTCGTGTTGCTCATCATTAACGTCAATTTGTGCATTCAGAACCCGTTGCACAACCAACAAATCTCCCTTCACTAGTTCGAAATCCTCTTCTTGTTCAGCCACTTGTACCTCATCTTCATCTTCAGTTTTAACCTCATCTCCACTAATCAGTTCTCCATGATCCCCATGCAAAATCATCACCCTTTTATTTGTACATTTTGAAGCAATATGCCCATATCCTAAGCACTTGAAGCATTTGATGTCCCGAGACCTCCTAGGATGTTGAGGTTCAATCACCTTCTCCTTTCCCTTCAAAGAATCAAAACTGGTATTCCCCTTACTAAACTCCACCTTCTCACCTCGTTTAGGTGTGCTCGATGTTCGTGTAGGTGTAGAAACAACCCTTGTCATGCTTGACATAGTTACACCAGTTCGAACACCTCCTCGTTTCTACTGCCTCTCTACTCGAGTTGCAAGCTTTATAACTTCCTCAAGGAAGATGCACGGTTGTAATTCAACAACATTAGCTATATCCTTCCTCAACCCTCCAAGAAATCTAGCTATTATTTGTTATTGGGGTTCCATCAATTCACATCGAATCAGCAGCAACTCAAACTCTTTCACATACTTTTCCACGCTCAAAGATCCTTGTCGCAAAGTCTAAAATCTGATGTATAGCTCCTATTTATAGTAATTAGGAACAAATCTCTTCTTCATCACTCTTTTCATAGTTGCCCACGTTGTAATATCCTCTTCCCTATCCCTTCTCCTCTGAATCTTTAAGTTTTGCCACCATAAAAGAGTATAATCTGTAAACTCAAGTGTTACCACCTTGCACTTCCTTTCTTCAAAATATTCATACCATTCAAACACCTTTTCAACCTTCTGAATCCACTCCAAGTATTCCTCGGGTGAACTACTTCTTCTAAACGGTGGAATCTTAAGTTTGAGACCATTAGGAGGATTATAATTTTGCCTTCTTGGTCTGCCCCTATCGTCGACCTCATCATCCCCATTTGGATCTTCATCAGCTTCTATAATATCATTTCATGGCACCCTAAGTGATTGCCTCTGTTGGGGTTACAAATTATTTATTTGCATCATTTGTATAAGAGTATTCAACTGTTCATGAATTCTAGTCATTTCATCCCGAATCTCAGCATGAGATCGTTGTAAGCCCATAACCTATGCCTGTTCCAAACTTAACCCTCTTGGCAAATCTTCTTTATCTCCAGCCATAATTAAGTTTATCAACCTCAATTCCAGCAAGCCTTTCTTCTGTTTTTGGCTCATGCTTTAGATTGCAACTGATGCTCTGATACCAGATGATGTGCCGTGAATGATTCGAAAATCGACAACAATGAATCTGATGAAAAATAGATGAAGGATGGGTATGGTTGGTTGTCTTTCTTTTGGTGTTTAGGCTGGATTATAGTGATTTTAAGGTAAATAAGATGGAGGATAGACTAGAATGATATTTTGATAAGTCGATCTGGACGCCACAAAGATCAATCTAGGATTTTGACGTCACACTCTTTGTGATTGAAGAGTGATAAGTCAGGTAGGGTTCTTCACAAAAATCAATTTAGAAGAACAATTCTTAATTCTCTGAATTAAGTTTCAAATCTTGGCCAAAAGTGTTTATTACATATTCTGATACTATATTTATAATTTGAACATCCCTCCTTAGTTAGGAAAATTCAACATGATAGAAGTCAAGCCCAAAAATTAGACTTTAACAAAGTAACTAGACAAATTTAACTAGCACACGTTTTTTGACCTTAATTGAAACATAAACATACCAAATTTAAAACGACTATAACTTCTTGCACAAAAGTCCAATGTAATCATGGTTGGACAATCTAGAAAGATCACGTTCTGAACTTAAAATCCACCTAGATTAGTCTTGTCTTCACATACAATGGATGACAATTCAAAATCGAGTTCAAATTCTTCTATTATTCTGACCGTAAACAACATCAATTTCTTTACTTATTTGCATTATCAATCCAAACTCAAGTAGCCCAACATCAAAAGAATCATTAAGGGCTTTCCCATGTCCAAGTTTCAATTGTAGGCAAATAAGAATCTTTGAACCAATTCCAAACAGATTGCTAGCTTTTAACTCCGAAGCAGCTCCAATCATTCCAATTTAACTCGTCAAGGCGTTTTGCAGTTGTTTCGCTCTCGCTCTTGTTATTGGACCATCTGAATCTTCTTGTAGATTAGGTTCAGCTTTACGAGATAGATTATAATCTCCATGATGCACATCAATAACGGAAGACATTATTTCACTCATGACGCTTTCTGTAAGAGAAATATCATGCACTGGGCTCCCTAGAGAGGTTAGAGAAGTTGAAGAGATCAAAAAATGGACTGAGATGTGGACAGTTTTCACTCACTGCAGCAATGACTCGAGTGAAACTTGCAGCTTCACTTGAGGCCTCTTTAATATGGTTATCTGGTGGTTTAGGTTTGGTTCAGGCATTATTTAAAGAAACATTACCGTCTTGGTTTATCGCTGTTCACTGGTCCGAGCAGGAAGAAGGTTCCAAGGGGATGGTCGCCATGCTTGGGGGTATGCACTGGCATTTTTTTCAGTACTTTGCGGGGCACTGGCTTGGGGAGTTGACTCATCATCGTCATCATCAAAACAGCGTCCAAAAGGTGTGCACATAGAATTTCTAACGAGTGCACTTGATGGGAAAATTTCACTTGGTTGTGATTAGGCCACTTGGCGGGCGTATGTGTTTGGTTGTGAGCCTAATGGTAGGTTGCGCACCTTCTTGTGTGCAAGAGGTGGATGCTGATGTTTTGAAGAGACTAAGTAAAGAATTGAGGCAATGGAATGAGAAGGAGCTTGCCTTGGCTTTGCTGGAATTTGGCGGGGTGGAGACTATGGGTGCAGCTGTCGAACTGATAATCGAAGATCAGTGATTTCCAGTTTCACCAATGCCATTTTCTAATTTTACAGGTTAGCCAGTTTTCTAACATCTAGTTGCCCCAAATTTTGTTCAAGTGTAAGCTTTCTCACTTTCCAGAAACAGAAAAGGAAATCTTGTACAAAAGGATTGTTTCATGTAATATATATAGGGTCCTGCACCACAGACTGTTGACGAGCATCCTTAGTTAATTGTCCAAGCTTTGTTCACAAGGACTCTGGTTTTGCCAATGGATTTGAACTTTCTAGTCTGATGAGGCAGATTAACGCGAGCTAAAATTCATGGGAAAAATACTGTAAACATTACACTGTTTATTGGATCAAGTAAACAGTGTAATGATGTCTCTTTCTCTCTCTAAAAATAATAAATATTTTCATATGATGTATTAATTATTTTTTAATTCATCATAAACAATTATATCTTTGTACATTTTAAAAGCACAATGAAAAGATCTAAATAAGGTAAAAATTTATTATGGGCATCAATTAACAATTTGGTACTTTCAAATTGAATTTTTTGTTATTATTATTATTATTATTATTATGTAAGATGAAAGATAATTTTATATTGTTAAATATAAAAAATAAAATCAAAATCAAAAGCATATTGAAACGACTAAAATGTCATTAGAAGTTAAAATCAAAACTGGTCTTAAAGGGTATTTTCATCTTTTCTCAAAAGCTATTTTTTAATATTAACATGTTAGATCATGAGCAATATGGTATCTGACCATCTGTCTAAATATATATAAAAAAGATGGGGCACGTGTACAACATCAAGAGACGCCAACGCCTTTCCAGCGGTGTGTTCGGCGCCTCTTAAAATAAAAAAAAAAATGTCTTTCTATTATGTCTTTGGAAGCTTTGTCGTGTCTTTTTTTTTAGTGTGGTGGGTGTTATTGATGGTGGTCTAATTTGTTGCTGGTGAGTTTTTTTTCCCCTTCTTTTCTCCATTATTCCTAGGAAATTACAGTTTAGTCTTTTTGTTGTTTATATTTCAACTTCAGTTTTTATTATTTTGATTTTTAATTTTTGGTCCTTCTTTTTTACAAAAGATTTATTTGTTTTCAATTTCACAATTCAATCTTAATTTACCAAATATTGTATTTTCTAATTTGGTCCTTATTCTTTGAATTTTTAATTTTATTTCTTGGTTTTTTTTGTAAAAGTTTTATTGATTTTCAATTTCACCTTTCAATTTAAATTAATTGTATTATATTTTTCAATTTAGCATTCATTGTTTTTATTTCTAATTCTTTCTTGGCTTTTGTGTAAATGTTATTATTCTTTTTAATTTAATCATTCAATCAAAACATTGTTTTTATTTTTCATATTAATTTTGATCCTCATTCTTTTTTTAATTTGGATAAATTGATTTTTCTTTTAATTTCATCATTTGTATAATTAAACAAATTTTGTTATTCAATTTTGATCCTCATTCTTTGAATGACTATTTTTTTGAGTCCTTTTGTATAATTGAATTTGTTTTTCAATTTTATCTTTTAATATTTGATTGATTAAAAATTAGACTTCATAATTTTTCAGATTAGATGCTTTGAGTCTAATGACCCGGGTCATGAGTTTGAAAAGTTAAAACGATATTCTTTTTTAAAAAGGGCTTTATAAACCTTTTGAATTTTTTATCAGGTTATTCTAATATTTTGATTTGGGCCGTGAGTTTGGCTGGATATCTCATGTTGGCTCGATCCTGATTATTGTGGTTACAAGTTTGTCATGCTAACTCAAGTTGACCAAGACTATTTTTATGTCTTTTTTACCCCCATCTCGACACCTGAATATCATTGTTTTGCACAAAAAATTAAAAAAAAAATTCAGCCTTACAGCAAAGCGGATAGTTAGGCTTAATCTATAACAAAAGATTAAACTATAAATCCTCCATCTACGTCGGCTTAAGATGTCTCGGCTTAAGATGTCTCAAAATGCCTCGTAGTCTGTAACATAACATTTGATTAGTATTTTGGAACATATAGCTTGAGTTGGAACAAATAGGAGAGAAAATAGAACAAGAGATAAGACATAATAGGAGACAAAGATAAATTTATGTTTGGTAGTGATGTACCAAATAATATTGAAAAAAATATGAAGAAATATAATTCATGCCTTTATATTTTATTTGATTGATAATAGAGATATAATAAAATAAGAAAAAAATTATTTTATATTGATTATTGTCAAATACTCATATTGAACAAAATGTGGACCTTGGAGGATGAATAAACTCTCCATCCATGATCAAAAGATCACGTTTAATCCATTCATTCTTATAGGCCTTATACAAGTTTGAAATTAATAAAATTAAAACCTAGAACAATAGTAAACGAAACATTGCACTCAAGAATTGGATTGTTGATTGAGAAGAAGAGAAGGCAATTGTTGTTGACTAAAAAAGACATGGGATAATTTTGAAATTAATTTTTTTATGGAGATATTTTAAGGATAAAAATAATATTTATTGTCTCTATGGAGATATGTCTCAAATGTATCTGATCTTTTGAAAACAAATTCATTCCAAAACTCTGATATATTTATTTTTATGTCTTTGTTTTTTCAATCATATATAATTATATCTTTATTGTTTCTATTTTTTCTGTTTCGAAAAAGTGATTGAACACTAAATGACTATATTAAACAGATTCCACAACATATCACTCTAATAATCATTGTTAACCTGTCTTGATCTAAGCAAATTAATCAAATCGATTATAGCTGATGTCATCTGGCTGTTTGACAACATGACACAGTTTTTCCAAGATGAGAAAATCTATATGGATTAAATTAAGAACGGATATAACAAAATTTTCTAATTTTCAATGCCAATAAACAATCTCTGTCGAGTTATTTTGAGTGTTGCTCCTTAAACTAACACCATAAGTAGTCACGCGATAAACATTTTAAGACTGCTGAATGGTGGTCTTATCCATAAGCAAACTGAAGGGTTTATGATGCAGATGAAAGTAATACAAGAAAGACAATAATTATATTTTTTGTTCAAGCAGTCTATTTCTTAAGAGGTTTACAATTTCTTAAATAAACTTAACTTACCTAAACTAACAAGAAAACCTGAAAATAAAGGAAAAGTAATAAAATCCTACACAAACTAGAAAAAATATCTTAAATAAATCTAGAAAAATAATAAAAGAGTTTTAAATTATATAGAAAAAAAATCATAAACTAACTAGGAAAATATCATAAATCTCGAACAATAACTTCTGAGCATTATTCGAGGCATTCCCTAACTCCAATTACCATGGGATTCTAACTCTAAACAAATCAGGGCCTCAAAAACTTTCTAACAAAATTTCAATTTCATCCAACAATTAAATTAAAAGTTATGCTCAGCAAAATAATTGAGCTACATGTTAAGAAAAAATCTCATGCATCATTTTGCTAGAACCTTACTTCATATCACACAACACCACTATATCCCGGCAATCTATGCATTCTATGGCTTTGCATAACTCTCCTCACCAAAAAAGCGTCCTCCCACCTCC
>Ga0307513_10009434_pt1 | contig 12343 bp, 8 predicted proteins | sample 15_EM_MG_FD_202174 | JGI IMG/M metagenome (GOLD analysis project Ga0307513, IMG submission 202174) | Populus trichocarpa ectomycorrhiza microbial communities from riparian zone in the Pacific Northwest, United States - 15_EM | ecosystem: Host-associated > Plants > Roots > Unclassified | place... | reverse complement strand
TCCCGCAGCTCGAGATGCCGGCGGCTCCCCGCGGCGAGGTCGACGTGCACGCCGCCGCAGGGCACGGCACGAGCGGCCCCGCGACCCGACTGCCGTTTCTCAGCCAGATCCAGCGCTCGTTCGGTCGCCACGACGTCAGCGGGATCCGGGCCCACATCGGCGGGCCCGCGGCGGAGGGCGCGAGCGCGATGGGCGCAGACGCGTTCGCGACCGGCGACCGCGTGGCGTTCGCCGGGGCCCCGGACCTGCGCCTGGCGGCCCACGAGGCCGCACACGTCGTGCAGCAACGCGGCGGCGTGCAGCTCGCCGGTGGAGTGGGGGCCGCGGGCGATCCGCACGAGCGCCACGCCGACGAGGTGGCCGACCTGGTCGTCCAGGGCCGGTCGAGCGAGGCGCTGCTGGATCCGTACGCGCGCGTGGGAGGCGCACGCGCCGACGCCGTGCAGCGCCACGCGTTCATCGCGGGCAAGCAGGTGCTCAAGCGCGACCCGGTCGCGACCGGCGCGGTGGCCAAGCTCGTCACCGACGATCGGGTCCGCGATTATGTCAGCGCCGACGAGCTCAAGCGCCACGCCACCGGCCAGACTGACTATCTCGGCAATCTCTCGGATGCCGCCAGGACGTGGGTGCGATTCAGCCCGACGGGCATCAACGTGCTCGGCGAGATGCACGGCAGCGACACGTCCTTCGATCGTGTCGCGCCGGCGATCGGGACAAAGAGCTTCATCCACGAAGGCATCGCGACTGACCAGCTGCCGGCCGGCTCGGAGACCAAGAAGGAGTACGACGGCGGCAACGCCGAGCGCTTCAAGAACCTCGGCATCGACAAACAGAAAGACAAGACCAAGTTCGGGGCCGAATCGCTGCTGCCCAAGATCGGGTTTGTGTTGAGCCGGCTCTTGCCCTTCTTGCAAGGGACGGAAGGCGTCGACACGCTGACCAAGCCCGACAAGGTCTACGACGGCACGATCTTCCAGCACTACCTCAAGCTCGGCTGGGCGTACGGCAAGGACGTGCGGATGCAGGTCGCGATGATGGGCGCGGCGACGCAGCTGCCGCCGCCCAAGCTCGGGGCGCTCGCCGAAATCGTCGATGCGCTCCGCGGGGTGCTCGATCCGTTCATCACCGCGCTCCCCGAGCCCGGCAACCTCGGCGACGCGCTCGTCAAGCCTGCCGGCCGCAAGCTGCTGCGACCGCTCGCGCAGCTTGCCCAGGCGTTCATCGACGCGATGATCGAGCAGGCGATCACCGATCCCAGCAGCCGGATGAACGCGGCGCAGAAGAAGAAGTTCGAGGGCGGCAAGACGACCCAGGCCGAGAACACCAAGCTGTTCGTCGACTGGCGCAACTTCGAGATCGAGGATGCGGTGAACGCGGCCGCCGCGCGTGGTGTGCGCTACGCCGGCATGGGAGCGCACCACCTGTACTACCTGCAGACCGGCAAGCTACCGAGCAACGCCCACGCCTTTGACATGTCCGGCGCCGACGCGGCAGCGTTCGAGGAAGCCACGCTCAAGCTCAAGGACACTGCCGTCCCGCAATGACCGCGCGCGCACAGCCGTGCGCGACTCGTCGACTCGTAGCAACGGATTGCCGCATGGCACCATCGATGCGCTTCGCGGTGCTCGCGATGCTCCTGATGTTCGTCGTGGACATCATCCGCATCACCCGGATCGCGCGCCGCGTCCGCGCCCCAGCCACCTGACCACGCGAAGCCTCGTCGAGGCGCGCGTGGAACTGGAAGTGATGCGGGTCGAGGCGAGCTGCCAGGGTTCGCGCGTTCCGGTAATGGCACGACGCGGCGCGCCGAGGGATTATGCTCATCGTGCAAGAGGTGACGATCTGGAGCTCTGCGTTGTCTGGAGCAGCGTGCGGTCTTCGCGCCGCTTTCGGGGTGCCGACGCCCGACTCGCTGCATGATTCCAGATAATGGCGCGCGCGCGACAAATCGAAGTGGCTCGGTTCGAGCAGTCCGCCGCGTCGGGCGCTCCGCAGTCGTCGAGGCAGCTCGCGGTCGTGAACGCGAGCGATCTCGCCGTTGCGATTGCAGCACGGTGGGTGCCGGGTCACGCGCAACGCGGTCGCTCAGACGCCGTGCTGGCCATAGCCGATCTCGGCGAGGTCGTCTTGCAGCTCGGCCAGCGTCCGCTCGATCGAGATCTGGGCGACGTGCGCGTCGTCGAGCGGTCGGCCGGCGAGCACGTGCGCGATCTCGTCGAGCGGAAGCTCGGCCTCGAAGTACGAGGAGGCGTAGGCCTGATAGCGCGCCGGGTCGCCAGTGAGCATCGCCAGCTCGTCCCGCATCGGGGCCGCGTTACCGCGCAGCGTCCAGCGCGTGCCGTCGTGCCACCCGCCGAACGTGACGTCCGCCATCGAGAACGCGGGCTCGGTGAGCTGCGCCGCCAGGGCGTCGGGCAGGCCCTCGTAGATCGCCGCGACGTCCTCGCCGGGGTACTCGTGGCAGAACGCCTTGAGGAAGACGCCGCCGGGCGCGAAGACGAGGAACCAATCATCGCCGGACCCGCTGCGCATCGAGGCCATGCGCTCGCTGAGGTCTGGACTCCAGGCTTGGTTGAACGAGTACAAGCGACCTTCCCAGTCCGCGCAGAGCATCGCGTCGAGCGCCGCCAGCCCGCGACAGATTCGTTCGAGCTCGGTCGGCGCGGGGAGCTCCGGGTCACCGCTGGATTCCATGGGTAGAGCCTAGCTTCCCCACCGGGTGGTGGGCTACCGCGAGGCTCTACTTGGCCCTCGGTGGGCTCGCCCCGGGGCTGGCACAATGCATCCTGCCGCGGTCGACGAGGTCGGCGGATCGCGCGGGCCCTACAATCGCTCCAACGTTCCGTGACGTACGTGGGGCTTCTGCTGCCAGCGTGCCCACGTCTCCATCCACGCGGCGTAGCCTGTCGCTATGCAGCGCCGGCTGGGCGATCGTGGGCCCGTGATCCGCCCTGTCACCCCCGACGACCTGCCCGCCATGCTGGCGCTCAACAACGCACACGCCGCCGAGGTCAACGCGCTGACCGCGGATGCCCTGAAGGCGCTGGTCGCGATCGCGACTCACGCGCGCGTCCTCGACGGTTGCGACGGGTTCCTGCTCGCGCTTTCCGAGCGGACGCCGGTGCAGGGCCCCAACCATGCGTGGTTCATCGCCCGCTACGCGGCGTTCGTCTACATCGATCGCGTCGTGGTCGCGCCCGAAGCGCGCGGTCGCGGCCATGGGCAGGCGCTGTACGCGGATCTCGCCGCGATCGCCGCAGGTCGGCCGCTGTGCTGCGAGGTCAACGTCAGCCCGCCCAACCCGGGAAGCCTGGCGTTCCACGACCGGCTCGGCTTTGCGGCATGTGGCGAGGCCGAGGATCCGCGCAACGGCAAGCACGTACGCTATCTCGTGCGCGCATGACGGATGGTTCGATGACGACCTGGACGAGCGGAGTCTGCGAGGCAAACGGCATCCGCATCCACTACCTCCGAACCGGAGGGGCCAAACCTCCCGTCGTGCTGCTCCATGGCTTGATGGGGAGTGGCGCGTGCTGGTCACTCGATGGGCGGCATGACCGCCGCGGTGATGGCGAGTCGCGGTGCCGGGATGATCCGCGGTCTCGTCTTGGTGGACCCGACGCTCTTGAGTCCCGAGCGTCAGCGCGAGGTGCACGATAGCGACGTCGCCGAGCAACACTGCCGCGCCCTCGGTCTACAGAAGGCTGTCCTCGTCGCGCAGGCTCGAGCCCGGCACCCGCATCGCTCGCCGGAGATCATCGAGCTCCAGGCCGAGGCCAGACTGAGAACCCGCATGGGCGCATTCGAAGTGCTCACGCCGCCCAATCCCGCGTACCGCGACGTGGTGCGCGCGATTGACGTCCCGAGCCTGCTCGTCGTTGGCGACGACCCCGTCGTCACGCTCGAGATGGCAACGGAGCTGCGCAGCCTCAACCCACGCCTGCGCATCGAACAAGTTCAGGACGCAGGTCACGGCCTTCCGTTTGACCAACCCGAGCGCCTGGGCGAGGTCGTCCTGTCGTTCCTGCGTGCGCTGGCGTAGCAAGCTGCGCCTGCGAGCGGCGGGAGCGCTTTCTCCGACAGGTCCGATCGGCGAGACTGGACGACGAAGGGGGCTGCGATGGGAACCTTGGATGATCGCGCGGGCGCGGTGCGCTTGCTGCCTGGCTCGCTGCCGCGCGTGCTCTCCGCTGCCATGTCCGGCTTCCTCGACGAGTACCTGGGCGGACCCGGCGTCGCCGTGCCGTTTGCCGGGCGCGACGACGAGCTGCGTCGGCTCGATGCCTGGCTGGCCCACCCCGAGCTGCCGATGGCGCTCGTCGTCTCGGAGGCAGGCCGGGGCAAGTCCGCGTTGCTCGCTCGCTGGGCGGCAGCGCAGGCCGAGCGCGCGCGGATCTCGGCCGAGGCGCCGCGCGTCGTGTTCGTGCCGATCAGCCTCCGGTTCGCGACGGCGCTGCGCGGTCAGGCGTGGAAGCTGCTGGCGCATGGCCTGGCCGCCGCGCTCGGGCGCGCGCTGCCCGAGGCGCAGGACGCTGCTGCGCTGCGCGCCGAGTGCGTGGCTGCGCTGGCATCCGTGGTCGGCGACGCGCCGCGGCTGATCGTGATCCTCGATGGGCTCGACGAGGCCGTCGACTGGGCGTGCGGCCTCGATCTCGACCTGTGCGCCGCGGCGGGGCCGGCGGTCAAGCTCGTGTTCTCCGCGCGCACGACACCCAGCCTTCCCGCCGCGGCCTGGCGCGCGCGCCTGGGGATCGCCGAGGATCGCTGCACGACGCTCGCGCTCGATGTGCTCGATCGCGAGGCGGTCGGCGCGTTGCTCGCGGCGCTCGGCGGAGCGGGCCTGCGCGCGGCCGCGCTCGACGCCCCGGCGCTCGCGGCCGAGCTGATCCGTCTGTCAGAGGGAGATCCGCTGCTCGTGCGGCTCTACCTCGATGCGCTGATCGCCGGGCCGGGCGCCCACCGGCTGGCGTGGATGACGCCCGCGGATCTGCCGCGTACGCCGCCCGGCCTCGACGGCTGGTTTGCGCGCTGGTGGGAGCAACTCGGCCAGACCTGGCGCGGCGACGAGGTCCTCGCGAGCGTCGCTGGCGCGGTGTTCGACGTGCTCGCGACGGCGCTCGCGCCGCTGCCGCGCGCCGATGTCGAGGCGCTGGTCGGCCGGAGCGCGCCCGCCTCGCCCGAGATCGTCGCGGCGGCGCTGCGTGCCCTGCGCCCGCTGCTCGCCGGCGATCGCGATCGCGGGCCGTTCGTCCTCGGCCACCCGCGGCTGCGCTACTTCCGGCTCGATGCGATGCGCGAGCCCGATCGCGCGCGCGTGCGTCGCGACTTCAGCGACCACGGCGAAGCCCAGCTGCGCGCGCTCCGGGCCGGCGAGCGCGCGCCGGCGCAGCTGTCCCCGTACGTGCTGCAGCACCTGAGCGCGCACCTGGCGCTCGATGGCGGCGATCCCCGACGGCTGTGGCGGCTGATCTGTGCGCCGTGGCAGCGCGCCTGGGAGGCGCTCGACGGCACGTTCGATGGCTTCCTCGGCGATGTCCGGCGGGCGTGCGATGCCGCCGAGCGCGCGGTGGGCTCGGCCGATGAAGCCCTGCGCGCCGACGCGGTCGAGATGATCGCGCGCGCGGGCCTGGTGATCTCCTCCGTCGCGAGCCTGACCTTTCGCCTGCCGCCGAACCTCGTCGGTCACCTGATCGACGAGGGCATCTGGTCCCCTGCGGTGGCGCTGTCGCGCGTCGAGCGTCCCGGCGGCGGCTTCGCCTCGGAGACGCTGATCTCGCTCGTTCCCTACCTCGACGTGGCCCTCGCGCGCGCCGCGCTCGACGTGTGCGCGCGTCATCCGTCGTTCATCCCCGACCTCCCGAACGCCGAGGGACTGGCCGCGCTGGTCGTCCGGCTCGCCACGCTGGCCGGCGACGCCGAGGTTCCTGCAGCGCTGGACAGGTTTCCCCCGGACGTGCGCGCGATGGTCGCGGCGATCGCGTGGCCTGCCTTGCCGCGCGCGGTGTGGCCGGCGCTGGTGACCGCGATCCGCGACGGGGCCGCGCAGGTCTCGCATTGTTCGTACGCCGCCAGCACCGCGTTCGCGGCCGTTCCGATCCTCGAAGACCGCGCGCAGCGCGACGCGCTGATCAAGCAGGCGCTCGAGCGGCTGTGGGAGGAGGACTTCGGCCTCGACAACGAGCACGCGGTGTTGCTCGCCGCGGCAGGTCACTGGACGCACGGCTGGGACATGGCCCAGCGTGAGAGCTCGGCCTACCCGCGGGCACAGGCGCACGCGTTCATCGCGCCGTTTCTGCCCGAGCCAATGCGCGTCAACGCCTACGCGAGGTGGTTCGACGCCTATTGCAAGGCCACGGCCGAAGGCTTCACGATCTCGCTACGCATCCCGGCGGGCCTCCCGGCCGACGTCCGCGATCAGCTGTTGCGCTGGGCACGGTTGCGCCTCGACGCAGGAGGGCAAGCCAAGGTGCGGCTCGCCCTGGCCTACGAGGACCCCAGGATGCGTCGTGATGCGATCGATGCGGTGCGTGCGCTTCGCGGCGCGGACGGCATGGTCGCCCGGCTGGCGCTGATCCCGGCGCTCGAGCCGGCGGACCAGCGCGTGCTCGCGATCGAGAGCTTCGAGCTGGGCCTGGCGGAGCTCGACGCGCACCGAGGGAGCGAGCTGGAACGCCGGGCCCAGTACTGGAACCGCGGGCCCGCCGACGTCGAGTGGTGCTACATCGGACAGTATCGAGAGCCCCCCGCGCTGATCGTCGACGCGCTGACCTGGATGTCGCCCGACGAGCGCTCGCGGCGGGTACGCGAGCTGTTTGCCCGGTTCCGCCGGATCGACGATCACGCCAGCCTCGTGACGGCGGCGGTCGTGGCGGTGGAGCGCGCGCCGGCCGAGACCCACGCCGCCTGGTTGGCGCGCCTGCTGCGCCGGACGCCTCCCGACGAGCAGGACGCCCACGCGCTCGCCGCGCTTGCGCGCCTCGCCGACCGCTGTGGCGATCCGCGGCGCGCCGAGCTCGCCGCCGCTGCCTGGCGCGGCCGCATCGAAGCCGGTGATCGGCGTGCCGCGGAGGCGCTCGCCGTCGCCGCCGCCCACCTCCCCGCCGCGACACGCGAGGACGTGCAGCGGGAGGCGCTGACCCGGTGGCAGGAGACCGCAGGCAGCTACAACTGGAGCGAGGTCCTGCGCGGTCTGCGCGACGGCCTCGCGCCCGCCGCTGTGCTGCACGCGCTCTCCGACGTGCAGCGAGGCGGCGCCTCCGAGTACGCGCTGTGCGCGCTCTTGCCGGTCTTGCCGCCCGACGTGCGCGTTCGGGAGGTCACGGACTGCTTCACGCGACTCTGCGTCTGGCGCTGGTGGGAGAACAGGCGCTGCCTGTCCATCTTCGCGCCGTACACGCCGGTCGCCGGGCAGCTCCTGCGCGACGCCCTCGAACGTCCGGAGACCCTCATGCCGCCGAGGCCCGCGGATCTCGTGTGGGTCGTGGCGCCGCTGTGCAAGGACGGCCACATCGAGCGCGCCCTCGCGCTGCGTGCCGAGATCACCGGTGATCCACTCGCCGCCTGGCTCGCGGATCTGGCGCTCGCCACGTTTGGTTCTGAAACCGAGCCGCGTGATGCGTTGGTCGCACGCGTGCTCGGGAGGCTGGCCGACACCCTCGCGCAGACACCCGTCGCGAGCGTGGCGAGCGACCCCACGTCGACGAGGCGGCTCTACCGCGCGCTCGACTTGGCGCTGGACTGGCTCGTGCCGGTGGGGCGCGGCCAACAAGTCGTCGAGGCGGCGGCTGCGCTGCCGGTCCACCACTGGGTCACCTTCGCGTTCCTGCTCCAGAGTCATGGGCTCGAGCAGAGCTTGCGCGAACAGCTCCCGAGCCGGATGCTCCAGCTGGAGCAGGGCGACTGGTTGCTACGCAGCGGCCTCGGTGCCGCGCACTGGAGCTCGCTCGTCACCGCGTTCCGCGCGGGGGAGCTGTGGGCCGCGGCCTGGCAGCCAGTCACTGGCTACGCCGGTCTGGGAACGCTGGCCCCACGGCGTCCGGGTGCGCTGCAGGCGCTCGTCGACTGGCTCCCGCTCGCGATCCGTGCGGGCGACTCGACCACGCCGGCCCGGCTCGCGGCGCTGGTGCTCGAGATCGGAGACTGGTTCGCGTAGTCGAGCGCGTGCGTTCAGCGCAGACACGCGCGCCTTCGCCAGGCGCATCGAAGTAACGCGCCATGAGCTTCGCCGGGGTCGGCCTTGAGGTTCCACGAGCCGCGTCGGGGAGATCATCGAATGGGCGCGTCGAATGGAAGACCGCCGACGGCAGGACGCTCAAGAGCGTGCAGGAGGCGGAGGTCGGTAGTTGAGCTAGCCCGGATAATTCGCCAGGTCGCCGGCTGCGACCTGCGCATCGCGGGCAACTCGCGACGTACGGCCGGTTCTCGCTCGTCGCGTACCTCCAGTACGCTCCTCGCTGCGCTTCCGGGCGTGCGCCGCGATTTGCCTCGCGCTGCTTGGTCTCGCCTGGCTCCTGGTGAATTATCCGGGCTAGCCTTACTTCGTCTCGTCGCAGTGCGCGAGGGCTTCGAGGTCGGGCGCCGACAGCGCGCACTCGACGCGCGCCCGGGTCGTCTTCTTGGTGCAGACCTCGACGAACTCGGTCGACTTGGCGTCGATGACGGCCTGCTTCTGCTTGGCGACCTCGGACTTGACCGCGTCGCCGCCGGCGGCGCCGGCCTTGCGGAACTCGAGCTCGACGAGGCGGTCGAGGAGCTGCGTGCACTGGTCCTCCGACGGCGCGCCCTTGCAGCCCGTCGCCAGCAGCGCAGCTCCCAGGATCCAGCGCTTCATCGCCCCATCGTATCACCGGCCGAGGCGGGCCGCGACTTCGCGGCGGATCGCGGCGATCCGGCGCTGCACCGCGGGGCTGGGTCGCAGGCTGTCGGCGCGGTCGAGCACGCCGAGCGCGGTGCGCGGCGCGCCGTCGGCGGCCCACGCCGCGGCGAGGTGCGCGAGGAGCTCGGGCTCGAGCGGCGCGTAGCGGGCGGCGTGGTCGAGCGCGCGGATCGCGGCCCGGGCCTCGCCGCGGCGGAGCAGCAGCCAGCCCCAGCTGTCGAGGACGGCGGGGTCGCCCGGGGCGAGCTCGCGGGCGCGGCGCAGGTAGCGCTCGGCGTCGACGAGGCGCCGGCCGGTGTCGGCGAGCAGGTAGCCGGCGAGGTTGAGCGCGACCAGCAGATCGGGCCGGGCGCGCAGCACCGGCTCGAGGATCGCGAGCGCGCCGGGGGGGTCGCCGGCGCGCTCGGCGAGCCGGGCCTGGGCGACCAGGGCGGCCTCGCGCGCGGCGGGCTCGCCGGTCGCGGCGAACGGCGCGAGCAGCGCGCGGGCCTCGCCGACCCGCCGCAGATCGGCGAGCGCGAACGCCGCCACCAGCGCGCCGTCGAGCGACGCCGGGGTCGGCCCGAGCGCGGCGAGCGCGGCGGCGGGGTCGCCGGCGGCGAGCTGCGCCTCGGCGACCAGGCGGCGGGCGTCGTCGATCCGCTTGCTGGGCTCGGCGATCGCGGCGACCGCGATGACCACGGCGTCGCGATCGCCGGCGGCGAGCTCGACCTCGGCGCGCGCGATCGCGCCGGCCTCGGGGTCGAGCGCGGTGATGCGCGCGGTGATCGCGCGCGCCTCGACCAGCCGGCCCAGGCCGCGATCGAGCCGCGCCAGCACGGCGAGCGCGTCGGCGTCGCTGCGGTCGTCGTCGAGCAAGGTCAGCAGATCGAGCGCGCCGTCGCGGTCGTCGGCCTCGCACAGCAGCCAGAACAGCTCCTCGGCGAGGTCGAGCGCCTGGCCGCTGCGATCGAACGCGCTGCGGGTCTCGACGATCGCCGGCGCGAGCTGGCCCTGGCGGCGCAGCGCGCGCGCGAGGTCGACGCGGGCGTCGATGTGGTCGGGGTCACGCTCGAGCACGGCGCGCAGCTCCCGGGTCGCCGCCGCGAGCTCGCGGCGCGCGGCGAGCCGGACCGCGAGCCGGTAGTGGCCCTCGATCGAGGCCGGCACGTGGGCGATCAGGATCCGCAGCGTGGCCTCGGCGGCCGCGTCGCGCTGCAGCTTGGCGAGCCCGAGGTACGCGCGCTCGTCGTCGGGCTGGAGCTGGATCGCGCGCAGGTACGCGGCGCTGGCGAGCGGCGGATCGCGCTCGGCGAGCAGCTCGCCCGAGACCAGCCAGACCTGGGGATGGCCGGGCCAGCGCTCGCGGGCGGCAGCCAGCGTGGCGATCGCGGCGGCGGCGCGCTTGGCCTTGACCTGCGCGCGGGCGAGCTCGACGGCGATCATCGGCTGGTCGGGCGCGGCGGCGGCGGCGCGGGCCAGCGCGTCGGCGGCGGCAGGCCAGTCGGTGCGATAGCCGGCGAGCTTGCCCTCGAGGTAGCGCGCGTAGACCTCGCGCGGCAGCGGCGGCTGGGGCGCGACCGGCGCCGGCCGGCCGCACGCGGCGACCCCGAGCGCTACGGCGAGGACACGCGCGCCCGCGGCCGCGGCCGACAGGAGTGTCCGGGCCGCGGACATCGCTACACGGGAACGCGTTGACCGTCGGTCAACGCTCCCGGTTCGGCCTCGATCGATCGGGGATCCCTCACGGCTGGCGACCGCGCGACGCGAGCTCGATGGATCCCGACCAAGGCGACATCGCTACAGCGGGATGTTGCCGTGCTTGCGAGGCAGGTTGGTCTGGCGCTTGTTCTTGAGCATGCGCAGCGAGCGCACGATGGTCCACCGCGTGTCGCGCGGCCGGATGATCTCGTCGATGTAGCCGAGCGACGCGGCCTTGTACGGGTTCGCGAAGCGCTCGCGATACTCGTCGGTGAACCGCGCCTTGGCCGCCGCGCGCTCGACCGGATCGGCGATCTTGTCGAGCTCGCCGCGGAAGATGATGTTGACCGCGCCGTCGGGGCCCATCACGGCGATCTCGGCCGCGGGGTAGGCGACGTTGACGTCGGCGCGGATGTGCTTGGACGCCATCACGTCGTACGCGCCGCCGTACGCCTTGCGCGTGATCACCGTGATCTTGGGGACGGTCGCCTCGGCGAACGCGTACAGCAGCTTGGCGCCGTGCGTGATGATGCCGCCGTACTCCTGCGTCGTGCCGGGCAGGAAGCCGGGGACGTCGACGAAGGTGACCAGCGGGATGTTGAAGCAGTCGCAGAACCGCACGAAGCGCGCGGCCTTGATCGACGCGTCGATGTCGAGGCAGCCGGCCAGATGGTTGGGCTGGTTGGCGACGATGCCGGTCGACCGGCCCTCGAAGCGCGCGAAGCCGCACACGATGTTCTTGGCGTAGTCCTTGTGGACCTCGACGAAGTGGCCGTCGTCGATCACGCTGGTGATGATCTTCTTGATGTCGTAGGGCTTGTTGGACTCGGCCGGGACCACGCTGTCGAGCGCGGCGTCGCTGCGATCCGGCGGATCCTGCGACGGCCGGGTCGGCGGATCCTCGGCGTTGTTGCCGGGCATGAACGACAGCAGCTCGCGCAGCCGCGCGATGCAGGCCAGCTCGTCGCTCTCGTTGAAGTGCGCGACGCCGCTCTTGCCGGCGTGGGTCGCCGCGCCGCCGAGCTGCTCCTTGGTGACCTCCTCGTGGGTCACCGTCTTGATGACCTCGGGGCCGGTGATGAACATGTACGACGTGCGATCGACCATCAGGATGAAGTCGGTGATCGCCGGCGAGTACACGGCGCCGCCCGCGCACGGACCCATGATCGCGGAGAGCTGCGGGACCACGCCGGAGCTCAGAACATTGCGCAAGAAAATGTCGGCGTAGCCGGCGAGCGACTCGACGCCCTCCTGGATGCGCGCGCCGCCGGAATCGTTGAGGCCAACGACCGGGCAACCGATCTTGGTCGCGAGGTCCATCACCTTGCAGATCTTCTGAGCGTAAGCGCCGGAGAGCGAGCCGCCGAACACGGTGAAGTCCTGCGCGAACACGCAGACGGGGCGGCCGTCGACGGTGCCGTGGCCGGTGACCACGCCGTCGCCAAGGATCTTCTGATCCTGCATGCCGAAATCCGCGCAGCGGTGGGTCACGAACTTGTCGAGCTCGACGAAGCTGCCCTCATCGAGCAACGCCTCGATGCGCTCGCGCGCCGTGAGCTTGCCGGCCTCGTGCTGCTTATCGATGCGGGCCTGACCGCCCGCGAGGGCCGCCTTGGCTTCCATCTCTTCGAGACGCGAAATCGGATCTTTCACAGGAGCGGCGTATACTTTCGACGTGGCGAACGTCAAGGGAAGCGCGCTCTCGTCGCGCGTCCTCTGGGTTCAGTTGAACCACGGGGAGGCGGGAATCACGAGGCTGCTACCGCAGTGCTCCCTCGAGCTGCGCGC
>Ga0307513_10009433_pt1 | contig 12343 bp, 11 predicted proteins | sample 15_EM_MG_FD_202174 | JGI IMG/M metagenome (GOLD analysis project Ga0307513, IMG submission 202174) | Populus trichocarpa ectomycorrhiza microbial communities from riparian zone in the Pacific Northwest, United States - 15_EM | ecosystem: Host-associated > Plants > Roots > Unclassified | place... | reverse complement strand
CATGGTCACTCTGGCGACGAGCACACCAGGCCACAGCCAAACGAGCGCACATCAAATCAAAAACGCAACTGTAATGCTAGGCTCTGTTGAGATTCAGGGTTTCAGCCATTTCCGCCACGTGACTCAAGTTCCGTTTGAGGAGTTTGAGATGCTTCGGACTGTTTTGACGGACGCTCAGGGAGAATTGCGGGCCGTCGAATTGTTTCCGACAGCCCGACAGACGCCTTGGTATGTCGATCATTCACATGGTGTCCGACGCGAAGTCGACGATTGCCCGTGCCACCTTTGCCGGAAACTCCCAATTCGGAGCATGGCCCGCTTCATCAAAAACAACGATGCGTGCTGATCGAATCTTCTGCAGCAGGATATCCTGTTGCTCTCTCGGAAAAATTTCATCGAACGTGCCCCAGATAATAAGAGTGGGCGCATTGATTTCGGCGAGTTCCGGAAACTCACTCTCTGGCGAACGGTATTCAAGGAGACCCTTCAATGCCTTGCGCCAGACATAAGCTGGCAATTTCATGCTTTCATCGACGATCCGCTCGATCGTCATGCCACCATTTGGTGGGGTTACGCATGTCCCTGCTTGAAAATCGTGGACAAATGTTCTCGAGACCGGGTCCTTCAGATCGGCGATATCATCATAAAGCCCGCGTAGCACGGCATTGTCGGCGGTGGCCGCTGAATCGATCAGGATCAAATGTGTCACGAGTTCAGGCATTCTCAAAGCCAGCTCGCGGGCGATGAATGTTCCCATGGAATGACCAACGACAATCGACGGCCCAAGCTTCAGCGCAGTCGCAAATGCCACCAGATCATCGACGTAATCGGAAATTGCATAACCGGACAACGGCTTCGAGGACTCGCCATGTCCTCGAAGGCTGACTGCCACAGCGCTATATTCCGTCGGCAAGGTATCGAGAACGCCGCTGAAGGAATACCAGCTATCGCCATAGCCGTGAATAAGAAGCACGGAGCGGTCTCCCATGCCTTTCCGCGCATATTCCATCTCGATGCTGTCATCAATCCTAATGGAAGACAGGACGATGTTTTCGTTTGCTTTCAGCATTGTTCGACTGTTCCTGATCAATCAGTTCGCGGGGACCGAAGATGCGAGGAAACTTCCCCCGAGTTTCGTGAAACGCTCGGGATCGCGCTGTTTGATAACGCTGGCATAGACGCCGCCAAGCAACGCAGCACCGACCACTGAAGCCGGTATAGCCCAGACCAGCAGGCTCTCAGTTCCGGTGAGCATCGGAAGGTTCGTGAGAGCGAGCATCAGGAAGCCGACGAGACCCGCCAGAGACAAAACCGGTGAAACAAGCCTCTGCCAGAGATTGGTATCGCGAGAATTCGCCGCAAAAAAGCGGATGACCGACACGCCTACAAGGATTTGAACCGCCAGGACGCCGATCGCCGAAAGTGCAGCCATCCATGAGTAGACAAACGTATAGGGATCCGTTCCTGCCAAAACGAAGAGTAGCACAAGGCCGGCGGCGATCATGCTCTGCCAGCGGCACGCTGATGCCGGCGAACCGTAAAGAGGATGAATGGCGGCAAAACGCTTCGACAGGATTCCTTCACGGCCACCCGCGAACATATAGCGGCTGATCGTATTGTGAAACGAAAGAACGCAGGCAAAAAGGCTCGTGATAAGCAATAGATTCATTGCGTTCTTGAGCAGGCTGCCGCCCAGCGCTTGCGCCGTATTTGTGAAGAGATTTGCAGCATCCGCGGTGGCGATAGCCTGTATATTTGACGGCCCATAGGCCAAAACCATACACCAGGCTGAAAACGCGTAGAACATGGTGATGATGAGCACCGCAAGATAGGTGGCAAGCGGTATCGTCCTTTGAGGCTCTCTTGCCTCCTCGGCGAAAATGACGGTGGCTTCAAAACCGAGAAACGAAGCAACAGCGAAAAGGATGCTGATTCCAATTCCGGCGGAGAAAGCGACGTTTGGATAAAAGGAAACCAAATTGATGCCTTCAGGGCCGCCGCCATGTCCTAGTATGAGCACGTTGAGAATCATCAACACGGCGATTTCGCAAATCATGCAAACGCCGAGGATCCGGCCGGAGAATTCAATCTTCCGACGACCGCAAAAATCGACGATCGCGATACAGATAAGCGCCGAGACCCACCACGGCATGTTGATGCCGAGCGGCTGGAGCAAGCCTGAGATCACCACGCCGAAAAACGCATAAATGGCGATCTGAATTGCATAGTAAGTCAGAAGCGTCATCGCACCGGCCGCAACGGCCCAGCCTGTACCCAGACCATGGGCAACGAATGCATAAAATGCACCAGCGCTTCCGATATGGCGGCTCATGGCCGTAAAGCCCACGCTGAAGATAAGGTAGACAATTCCTGCAAGGAGATAGCCAACGGGAGCTCCCGCGCCATTTCCCAGCGAATAAGCCAGTGGGGCCGCGCCTACGATAGCGGTTAACGGTGCCGCCGCCGCGATGACAAAGAATAAGATATGTGAAACGCCCAGCGAACCTCGCCGAAGCGCACCTGTTTCGTGTTGAGCCTGCATTGGTGGTCCCCCTTTTTGTAATGCTAGACACCGAAGCCGAGGGGACCGATTGTAGATACTAGCCGCCCGTTGGACTTGACATTTTTTGACGAGTTCATGACAGTTTCTGTCATGGCCAGTGCTACCGATCTCCATGCAATCGGGACATATTCCAATACGCCTGTCGGTATGATCAGGGCGGGTTGTGTGCATGGATTCGAGACAGTTGTCGAAAGAGCCGGCGGGAGCCCGCAAAGCGCCATGCAAAAAGCGGGGCTTTCAGCGGATGCCCTCTCCTGCGCCGACAACATGATAACACTGCAAAGTTATGCGCGCCTGCTGGATGCCGCCGCCGCTGAAAGCGGCCTCGACGATTTTGGCATGGCTCTGGGCGAGGTTTTCGATGCCCGAACCCTTGGGCCTATCGGCTATCTCTTCCGTTATGCCAATACATGGGGAGATGCGCTGTCGTCATTTTGCAAATATTTCGCCGTCGTCCAAGATGACACGGTGATGGGCCTCGAAGTCCAGAATGGTGAAGCGCGGATTACCTATGAGCTTAAGGCTGCCGAAACCTACGGCCGCAAGCAAGATGCTGAATTTTCGATAGCGTTGCTATGCCATTCACTTTTGTCGCTTTCCACCGATTGCGAGATAAGAAGCATCGATTTCCAACTCGATTTCCGAAACATAATCCAGGTTGCCCCGGTCTATCGAAAAGTAGAAGGAGGACAGCCCCGGAATGCGATTTATTTGTCAGCCGCTTGGCTAGAGTCCAAACCTCTGCAGGCGGAGGGCTATACCTATAACCTTATCCTGCAACAACTGGACCGGGACATCGCCGCGCGCTGCGATCGAACTGCATTATTGCAATCCATTCGGAAATTTGTCGCAGATGCCACTATTGCCAGGCCCTATCCCTCGGTTACCGCGGCTGAAGTTGCCACCGCCCTTGGCGTATCCGAAAGGACGTTGCATCGACGTCTCATATCCTACGGTACCAATTTCCGGGATCTCAGAAATTTGACATTGGCTGCTCTGGCGACCGATCTCTTGGCCGAGACTCGTCTTTCGATATCGGAAATCGGATATCGGCTAGGATACAGCGAATCGAGCGCATTCTCGCGGGCCTTCAAATCCGAGGTCGGCAAGTCACCGCAAAGCTTTCGTGCTCGCCTCAGCCAAGCGTAATAAAATCCGCATCGTGTTTTGACAATGTCAAACCAACAGCAACCTTAAATCTCAACAAACGCAAGATCATGCCGAAACGTGTGAGCGGTTTTCGGATGGCATCCTGCCGGATCTAAAGGCTGTTCGCCAGCAGGCAGAATTCCTCGATGGATAGGGTCTCCGCCCTCCGCGCCGGATCGATACCGGCCTTGTTCAGCAGTCTCTCGCCGCCGAGCGGCTTCAGGCTCTGGCGCAGCATCTTGCGACGCTGGCCGAAGGCAGCCTGCGTCACCCTTTCCAGATTGACGACGGCGCAGGGGATGGGGTTCTCGCGCGGCGTCAGCTGCACCACCGTCGAGGTTACCTTCGGCGGCGGAGTGAAGGCTTGCGGCGGCACGTCGAAGGCCATGCGTGCCTCCGTCCGCCAGCCGCAGAGCACGCCGAGGCGGCCGTAATGGTCGTCGTCTTCGGAGGCGACGATACGCTCGCCGACTTCCTTCTGGAACATCAGCGTCAGCGATTGCCAGAAGGGCGGCCAAGCTTTCGGCAACAGCCAGTTGACCAGCAGTTGCGTGCCGACATTGTAGGGCAGGTTGGCGATGATCTTGACCGGACCTTCCGGCACCAGCGCCTCGAAATCCGTCTTCAGCGCGTCGCCCTCGATCACCTCGAGCCGGCCGGGATAGTGGTCGGCGATCTCGGCGAGCGCCGGTAGGCAGCGTGCGTCCCGCTCGATGGCGATGACCTTCTTGGCGCCGAGCGCCAGGATCGCGCGCGTCAGCCCGCCGGGGCCTGGGCCGACTTCGAAGACGGTCGCATCTTCCAGCGCGCCCGCCGTGCGGGCGATCTTCTGCGTGAGGTTGAGGTCGAGCAGAAAGTTCTGACCGAGCGCCTTGCGCGCGTCGAGGCCGTGACGCTGGATGACGTCCCGAAGCGGCGGCAGACCGTCAAGTGCGGCCATCAGCGACGGCTTTCCACGCTGCGGCCGAGCTGGGCCGCAAGCTTCAGCGCCGCAACCAGGCTCTGCTCGCGCGCCAGCCCCTTGCCGGCGATGCCGAAGGCGGTGCCGTGATCCGGCGAGGTGCGCACGAAGGGAAGCCCGAGCGTGACGTTGACGCTGTCGTCGAAACCGAGCGCCTTGGCCGGGATCAGCGCTTGATCGTGATACATGCAGACGGCGACGTCGTATCGCGCCCGCGCCTCGTCATGGAACATCGTATCGGCGGGCAGGGGCCCGATCGCATCAATACCCTCCTCGCGCAGGCTCTCTATCGCCGGACGGATGATGGCCTCGTCCTCCTTGCCGATTGCCCCGCCTTCGCCCGCGTGTGGGTTGAGGCCGGCAACGGCGAGCCGCGGCGTCTCGATGCCGAAGCGCTGCTTCAGGTCGGCATGGGCGATCCGGCAGGTTTCCATGATCAGTTCAGCCGTCAGCGCTTGCGGCACATCCCGGACTGGAATGTGGATGGTGACGGGAATGGCCCTGAGCTTCGGTCCGGAAAGCATCATCACCGGCGTCACCGATCTGCCCGTTGCCCTGGCAGCGAGATCGGCGAGAAATTCGGTATGGCCGGGAAACCTGAAACCCGCCTCGTAGAGCACCGCCTTGGCGATCGGGTTGGTGACGACGGCGAGCGCCTCGCCCTTAATCACCAGCGACACGGCTTTCTCGATCGCCGCGATCGTGCCCTTTGCCGTTGCCGCATGTGGCTCACCGGCCACCACCTCGATGCCGGCAGGTACGGTCATGACTGGCAGCGTGTCGGCAAACATGCCGGCAGCCTCGCTGGCTTCGTCGATCTCGCGGATCGAAACCGCAAGATTGAGTTGGCGGGCTCTCAACGCCAGCACGTCTGGATCGCCGATCAGAAAGAACGGCGGCAGCCCGAGTTCGCGCCGGCGGAGCCAGGCCATCAGGGTGATATCCGGCCCGATGCCGGCGGGGTCGCCCTGGCTCAGCGCAAGCGGTCGCGAAAACGGTATCGCCATCGTCGGTCAGCGGTAGGCGATCTGCGCCTTTTTGCGCAGTTCATCCAGGTATTTCTTGCCGTTTTCGTTTTCCGGGGCGGCGTCCTTGCCGGCCTTGGATTTGTCGAGATCCTCTTGACGGAAAATCATCTCGGCGGCCTGGTCGTCAGAAACCTGGCGCTGGCTGCAGATCGCCAGATATTCGACGCCCTTGTCGGTAACGCGGGTGCCTGTGGTGTTGCCCTTGGCCTGCTCAACCAGCGGCTTCCAGTCCGGCGGGATTTCGGGGGCGAGCATACGACCGAGATCGCGCACCGAAACGTCGCGCATCGTCGCGGCAAAGACTTTCGACTGATCGCAGCCCGGAAATTTCGAGCGCGACGCCTCGGCCTCACCCTTGCGCTTGCCCGTGATGGCGCCGCGCTTGGCTTGCGGAACGACGAAGATGATCTGCTGCAGCATATATTCCGTCGTCACTGGCTTCTGCTTGTTGTTCTGCATCATGCGCGAGACGAGATCGTAGTTCGACAGCCGCGACGTCGAACCGTAGCGCGCATTGACGACGCGCGGCCAGCTCATCTGCACGGCGATGAAACCCTTGAAGTGGTCGACGCCGACGCCTGCACGATCGAGGATCTGCGACATCTGCTCGACGGAAAGCTTGTTGCCGCTCGAAAAGCGCGCGAAGGACGCATCGACGTCCTGCTGCGAAACCGACATGCGCACGCGGGTGACTTCCTGCCGCTTCAGCGTCTCGTCGATCAGTTGCTCCTCGGCAGTCTTGGCGTCGGCCTTCGTATGCTGCAGGCGCATGAAGGCCTGGCGCTTGGCGACGTCGCCGCTGGTGATGGCGGTGCCGTTCACCACGGCCTTGACTTCGCTTGCGGCAAGCGCCGACCCGGCAAAGCCTGCCAGCAGCGTAAGCGCTGCCCCCGCGATGAACGTGGTTATAGCTTTCTTCGCGTCAATCATCTGCTGACCTCCCGATGGCGCCGCGAGACGTTGTTCGCGGCGTTCTTACCACAGTGCGAGACACGCGGAAATCGCTTCCGTCACGGCGCGAAACCCCTATGCCTCAGATATCGACTGGCGGCAATGTCCTGCACAGGCTTACGGCGAAAGAATGGCTTCAGGCCATGTTTGCGCCGGCCGCCCGTTAGTAGATGCCATCGGCGCTGTCTCCAGAATAGCCGACTTTGATGTCGCCAAGCGTGCGGAAGGTCAGCCGTGCGCCGATCGTCCAGTCGCTTGCGCTCTCGTTGTCGGAGTCCTTGCTATCGGTATAGGCGATCGTGAAGATCGTGCATTCGTCCTCATAGGTGAGGCCGAGCGAACGGCGGGTGATGACGTCATTGTTCAGATCCCAGGCGACGCCGCCGAAGATCGACCAATAGTCCTTGAACTTGATGCTGCTGCTGGTCTGGATCTCGTCGTTGTCTTCGTCGAAGCCGTATGCCGGCTGGGCGCTGAGATGGGTGAAGGTCACCTGCGTAGCGAAGGTGTCGTTCTGGTAAGCCGTTGTCAGGTCGCCGCGGCGGAACTCGAAATCCTTCTCGTCGAGGCGGTAGGAGGCCGCCACGGAAACGCCGAACGGTGTCTCGATGCCGCCGAGACCGACATAATCGGAGCGGTCGGTCTCAAGGCCTGAATCCGCGCCGACATTGACGAGGTCGTCGGTCGCGAACGAATTCTGGCCGGCGATCTGATAGGACTGGCCGAAGATGCCATGGAGCTTGTAGCCGCTGTCGAAAGTACCGGTATACTGGAAGCCGACATTGGCGCGGGTGCCGCCTTCGACACGGTCGTAGCCCGAGAATTTGTCGCGGTCGAACAGCGAGGTAGCGTCGAAGACGAAGCTCTGCGCATCCTCGTTCGGCAGCCGGCCGGCGAGTTGCTCGTTGGGGCGGGCATAGATCTGCGCGATCGGCTCGAGAATGTGAGTGCTGTTCTCAGTCGTCATCAGGATCGGATAACGTATCTCCAGCCCGGCCGTGAACATGGAGCGGGTGGCGGAATTGCTATCGTCGTAGTTGCCGGCGTAGCCGGTCGGATCGTCCATATTCAGCGCGAAGGCGTCGCCGCGCGCGGCCAGAAGCGGCGTGATCACCAGGCCGGTCGGCGTAACGTAGGTGCGCTTCCACTGCAGCTCGGCGGTCAGCCGCGAAGTCTGGCCCTTCAGGCCGCGGAAGCGGTCGAAACCGTCGACGGTATAGAAGTCCTCGTGGGTGCGGGAAATATTCGTCAGGTTGACATCAGCCGAAAGTTCGCCGCCCGCAAGCGGCTGCGGCGCCACATAGTGATAGTCCATCGACGGATAGACGATCGCCTGCTTTTTTTCGGCCGTGTTCGTCCGGTCGGCATCCTGGACGTCGAAATAGAACGCCCGCATGTCGAAATAATTCCGCTTGCCCAATCCCGTCAGGTAGACCTGATTGGTGCGCGGTGTGCCGGTCAGACCGCGCAGCTTGTAGGTGCGCGAGAAATTGTTGTCGCTCTGCACCATGACGTTCCAGCCGAACGTCCAGCGTGGATTGATGCGGAAATCGGCTTTCGACGCCACCATGCCACGTTGGCTGGCTTCGGCATCGCTGGTGCCGGCGCTGAAATTATCCGGCTTAGCCTGGTCGATCCCGGCGATGCGCAGGATATGCGTGCCGTTTTCGAAGCGCTGGCGGAACTCGCCTTCAATGAGGAAGCCCTGGGCCGTATAGCCTGTGGCGGTGACCGTCGCGTCCATGCTCGGCGAGATCACATAATAATAGGGAACGGAAAGACCGAAGCCGAGGTTCTGCGACAGGCTCATTGTCGGGAAGAGAAAACCCGACTTGCGCTTCACGGTATTGTCGGGAACCTCGATGGCCGGCACGAAGGCGATCGGATAGCCGAGTAGCTCGAAGCGTGCCCTCTCCAGCCGGATCGTGTGCGTCACACCGTTCTGGACCACGCGCTTGGCCTTGACCTGCCACAAGGGCGCGCGCTTCGGATCTTCGGCGCAGGGAAGGCAGGCCGTGTAAACGCCCTTGTTGAGAATCATCATCGTGCCGCCGACGCGCTGGCCGGTTTCGCCGATAATACGCGTATTGTCGGCGGATTCGACGCGCAGCGAGTTTATGAACCCGTCGGCGAAATCGTCGGTCACGTCTAGGTTGTCGGCATAGATGCGGTTGCCGTCCGGGCTGACCAGCTCGATATTGCCGGTTGCCATCAACCGGCCGGTCTTCTGATTGTACTCGACCTTCTGCGCGACCATCTTGTAGCCGGCATAATTGATCTGCACGCCGCCGATCGCCGACACGAGGTCGGCGTCACGGTTATAGACGAGTTCATTGGCCGAAAGCAGAAGCTTGGCCTCTTCGGGAATCTTCTTCTCTAATTTTTGCTCAGGCGTGCTGGCCTGGCCGTAGGAGGCCGGGATGCTACCGAAATAGGAACATAAAGCCGCACCGACAAGCAGGGCAACCAACTGTTTACTAATATACTTGCGGTCGCCTGCCGCCACTAGCCGTCCTCCTGATGAAGCAGAATAGTCGCACCCAATGCCAGTGCGACGACTACCGGTATCCACGTCGCCACGAAGGGAGGCACAACTCCACTGCTTCCGAATGCTTTTACAAGCACGGTGATGACATAAAGCATGAAGCCCGAAAGGATTCCACCTAGAATCACGGAGCGGGATTGGTTGAACCGGCTAAATTTTAGGGACACTGTTGCAGCAATGAGAGTCATCGCCACCAGCAGCAATGGCTGGGACAACAGGGAGTTGAATTGCGTCTCCAATGCCTTCGTCGAAATACCGAAGGACTTGGCCGCCGCGATACGGTTGGAAAGGTCAAAAAAACCAATTGTTTCCGGCGCTGTCAGCCGCTCCTGGACGAAATCCTGTTTCAGATTGGTGCGAAGTTGAACCGAAGCTTTACGCATGGGGATTTCGCCAGGCTTGCGCTCGACGACGTTGTTAAGCTGCCAGTAACCATCTTCCAATTTTGCCGTGGCGGCATCCTGTCTCAGAATGACCTGACCGCCTGAATCGAAATGGATCAGCACGGCATCGACGAGCTTGGTTCCGTTCTCCAGAACCGTATGAGCGCCGATGATGACATCGTCCCGGCCGCTGATCTGGCGCAGCCAAGGAATCTGCGGCGCCTTGCGCAGGACCGCGTTCTCGCCGCGCCAGTCGGATTCGACGAGCAGCGCCTGGCGCTGTCCCCAAGCGGCGAGCGGATTGAGCGCCGTCATCGTCAGCAGGCCGATCGCCAGCGAGCCGGCGATGAAGGGGAACATGAACTGCCAGACCGAAATGCCGGCTGCGCGTGTGACGACGAGCTCGTATTTGCGGTTGAGCCCGATCAGCACCGTCATACCGACGAAGAGCGCGATGAACGGCACCGTCTGCTGCAGGATAAGCGGCAGGCGCACGGCGGTCATCAGGATGCCGCCGCTGATCGTATAGCCGGGCAGGCCGGACATGCGGCCCGCCGTCTCGCTGAAATCGAGAAGGAAGGAGATCGCCGAGACGCCGATCAGGAACCAGCCTGTCGTCACCAGATAGCGGCGAAAGAAGTAGCGCGACAATGTCCCGAACATCATTGGGCGGTATCCCCGCCGATCCTGCCGGTGGCGGCAAGCAGCCTTTCCTGCATCCGTCTCCAGAACGACGACATCCCGTCCCGGACGAACGAAGGTATGGCCAGCCGTTTATGCAGGCCGAGGAAGACGATCGAGATGATGCTGCTCACGATCGGCAGCGCATAGAGGCCGGCGATATATTCCGGATTGGTATCGATCTGGTTGGCCACGTAGAAGGCCGCCCAGCGGAATGCGAAGGCATAGGCGAGTGCGCTCACCATCGGATGCAGCCGTGCTTCGCGGTGCGAGCGCGCGTCGCCGGCGATTGCCAGCGAAAACAGCGCGAAGACGACAGGCAGGATCCAGTCCGTCAGCCGCCGATGCAGTTCGGCGCGGTAGCTCTGCGGCCGGTTCTGATAGTCCTTGTCGGCCGGATCGGGATTGAACAGGAACCAGAGGTCGCGGTCGCTCGCTTTCAGCGTCGCCTGGCCGCGAGTCTCCGTCATGTCGGAGAGGTCGAAGGAATAGGAATCGAAATTGATGACCGAGACGTTGCCGTCGGGCGTTTTGCGGTGCACCTCGCCGTCATGCATGATCAGCGTCGTGCCTGTGTCGTCGACGGCGCCTTCCTTCGCGTAATAGATCAGTTCGTAAGCCGGGTCGCGCTCGTCGGCGACGAACAGGCCCTTCAGCGTGCGGCCTGCCATGCGCTTCGAGATCTGCACATAGAGGCCTTCATCGATCTTGCGGAAGGTCTTTTCCTCGATCACCGAAGAGAGAAGGTCGGCATAGGTTTCGGCGATCATCTGGCGCGCCACGGTTTTTGCCCGTGGCTCGACGACGTTGTCGACGAAGAAGGAAAAGATGCTGATCGCCGCGGCAAGCAGCAGGATCGGACGGATCAGCACGCTACGCCGCGCGCCAGCCGCGTCGATGACCGTGAGCTCGGAATCGTTGTTCATCGTCGTCAGCGTCTGCGTGATGGCGATGACGAGGGCGAAGGGCAGCACGACGGGAATGATCGACGGCAGGATCATCGTCGCAAGCTTGGCGAACGAACCGATCGACTGGCCGCTGTCGGTGACGAGGTTGATGCGCTGCAGAACCTGTGTCGTCCAAATGATCGCCAGAACGGGCAGGAGCGCCACGAGAAACATCTGGCCGACGCGCCGCAATATATATGTCTCGAGTAGTTTCATGCCGGCCCTTGAAAGCACCTGCAGGCCCAAACGGCTTGCAGGAGAATCCCTCTACGCTCTTTGCCGCGCTTTTGCGACAAGCTGGTGTCAAAAATTCATTCAATTTTCAGAATTTTTTTGGCGTTGTTGCGACTCGGTTAACGCCAGCAGAGCCGCGAAGACGACAAGCGAGGAAAGCCATCCCAGCACGACGTCGGAAAGGTAATGCGCGCCGAAGGAAAGCCGCATCGCCGGCGTGAGGATCGAGATCGCCGCCACGGGCGCCATCAGCGCGTAGCGCAGGGACTTCGGGACGAAGAGCAGAAGGCAGAAGAGCCAGCCGGCGCTCGCCGCCTCGCCTGAGATGAAGGAGCAGTTCGAGACGCATTTGCCGGCAAGCGAGCCCGCCTCGACGAAATGCAGCGCACCGCCGAAAATATCCGTCTGTACCGGCCGCGGCCGCCCCCAATGTTCTTTCAGGACCACATTGACGAGCAGCACCGGCCCGATCAGCAGCGTTCCGAGCGCGACCTTGAGGTTACGCGCCCGCACGGCGTTGAAGGTCGCGCCGTGCTCCCGGTAGCATTCGACGAGTTTCCACACCATCACGATCGCAACGATATAGGGCAGGCGGAAGAAGACGGTGCGCAGCAGGTCGAAGATCGCCGTGTCGCGATAGGGAAAGCCACCGCAGATGCTTCCGGCGGCGGCAGTCGCGTCGCAATCGGCGGCCACGAAAAAAAGCCGGGAAAAGTAAATGTCTATTCCGGGGAAGGCGCGGAACAGGACAAGCAGCGCCCACCACGTCCAGAACAGCAGCATGAAGGCACCGAAAGTCGTTTTCGGCAGGCGGACTGTCGGTCCCCGCCATCGATTTTTCGAAAAAACTGTCAACGCGAATATCTACGAAACTGACGAAAACCTGAAGGCCCTGATGGCC
>Ga0307513_10009432_pt1 | contig 12345 bp, 15 predicted proteins | sample 15_EM_MG_FD_202174 | JGI IMG/M metagenome (GOLD analysis project Ga0307513, IMG submission 202174) | Populus trichocarpa ectomycorrhiza microbial communities from riparian zone in the Pacific Northwest, United States - 15_EM | ecosystem: Host-associated > Plants > Roots > Unclassified | place... | reverse complement strand
ATACCTGACCCCCTCGTCTCCTCACTTCATTCCGACCGTCTCCGCGGACTTGGTGCAGCAGGATGAAATTCTCATCAGGGCCGATACAGGAGGAGAGGGAGGTGTGATCTACAGCTCCGCCATGTCAGCTATGCAGGGCATGTGGCCCGCACAGGTCAGTTACAATGAAACCCTCGCCAATGGAACCGTTATTGTCGGGCCGTTGGACGGGTATCAGGTTCGTGAGCCCATTAAGCGTTTCTCCTTCCTTATACGACGGCTTACCGGTCCCCGCATTATAGAACGTTCCGAGTAAGTTGATCGGAAGTCGCAACTACCTAGAATTTTGAATGACGCATTTAGTCGAATCGGTGGAGCCTGAGAACGATTTCACTTTGGAGGGTTGGACTTCCTGTAATGTAAGTCATTGGTAGATTTCCATTTCGAGGTTGCTTAGGTCTCTTGTTCGGTATCCAGACATTCACAGAGGCGACGGAGGAGCTTTACGCTTCGTCGTTCTTCCGAGAGAAAGCACAGGAAAGCAGTCGGTTCCTTGAAGCACTCACTCCGTATCTTGATGGAAGGCCTGCGACCTTTGAAAACATGGTACGTGCGCCTCCCTGTGCGCCTATAACCCGATCTTGACTAAAACCCTGGGATAGTGGAACGTCAGCCATCTTCTTTAGGCGGTTTTCGTGCCACATGCCTCATGATATAATTTAATTTGCAGGTTTTCGACTACGTTTTGGTTCAATCCATTCACAATGCCACTTTCGCGAGGGAGCTTCCCCCTACATTCCTCGAACAGGCGAGGGATCTAGCGAATTGGCACGAGTACTATGTATTCAGCTCCCCGGATCCCGGGGCCATTAGTACCGGTGCGTCCAATGTTTTGACGCACCCCATTTGCGGAACGGTGATCGTCGATTCCAGTCGCTGCTCGGACACTCGTGCCTCCCCTCACGGAATACATCAACCGTATCCTAAATGCATCCGACCCTTTGAAGTTCACCTATACCGCGTCCTCCTACAAGCCCTTCATCTCGTTGTTCAATGTCACCGGTGTGGCCCAGATGAATGATAGCCTCGCTGGTGTCGGTGAGTGTCTAGTGTCTTGCCCGTTTTGTCATCAGGTGTGGCGTTGGGATACTGATCAGTTTTCCTTTCCTTTTTTCCTCCCAGTAAACTTCGCCGGATCGATCGCGTTCGAAGTCCGCACATCCCCAACGAGCGGGCCCTTCATCCGGTTTAATTTCAAGAATGGTACGGACGATCCGTCCTACCATACTTATGGAATCATGGGTTCGACCTCTGGAGATGTCCCCGTCCAAACCTTCATCGACAATCTCGCCCCAATCGCTATCGAAACCTTGCCGGAATGGTGCGCGACGTGTGGGAACAACGATTCGCGCGGTTGTCAATTCCTGCAGGGGAAAACCCTGCAAGGGAACGTGGGCCTGGGTGGAGAGGGATTGAGGTGGGGTGGAAGCGTGAGCCCGGTCGGTGCAGGATTTTTGGGCGCAGGCTTGACGGTCGTTGCGGTCGCAATCTTGGTGATGACTGGGATAATCTTGGGCATCTTGAGAGTGGGGAAGAAGGAGCCACTCGGGAGGAAGCCTTCGAAGACTTCGAGTGGAGGATCTGATCTTGTGGTATGTGCATACGGGCTTCCAATTCTAATTCGCACGATTGACCCGCTGTGGCTTAACAGGATAACACCGGAAAGGTGTGAATCTCATGAGGGCCGATAGTGACATGATGACTATCTTTGTATCTTGTAAAATGCGTAACAGAATGATATAAGGTATGAAAATTGAAGGCAGTAAGATACATAAGTTCATCACGAGCGATCGAACGTCGCATGCACATATCTAACCAACTTCAAACTCACGGGTGAACGGGGTTTGATTACACGCTTGAACGGGAGGGGATGCCTTCAATAGTGCATCGGTTTCTTACCGAAGTGGACATGAGAGCGGAAAAGCAGGAGGCGGAAACCACAACTCCCTGGATGATGCATTCACAGTACTTTACCTCGGGCTTCTCACCAGGTGGTGCTGAGAGATGTTGAACACAGCAAGTGTACAGGTGATGTTAAGGAACAGGGTTTGGAGAGAAAAATGTCTGTCAGGACAAGTACTGTGGTAGTTTCAGGGACATCTTGTTGAAACTTTATGTGTCCAACCCAGAGTCGAACTCATGACACTGCAGAACCAGCTCGGTCTGTGTTCACTTACCAGTGTTATGATATCACGATGTGTGTCAGGGCCTCTCTCACCCTAAGCTCCTGGAGCACCTCAGATAGTCTACAAACTATCTCTTCTGATGATCCAACATGTCAGGGCTAGACCAGTAGGTATCCTATAACATGAAAGACAATAGAGAGCTCACTCTGGGCGATTCTTGCTTTGAACATGTTACAACAGAAGAGAAGGAGAGCGAAGAGGAGTTGGGTTCTCAGCAGAAATAATCTCATTTGTCCATAATAGCACTTGGGGCTAAGAAGGGGAGAGGATTTCCTGAGATTCAAAGAGTTACAGTGACTGCCTACTGGTCTATATACTGTAGAGAGAGGCGTGACAGTAACCGTAACACTAGTAGTAGAACTTTGAGGAAGGGGAGAGAATAATTGTAAACCTACTGTCAGCGTGTTTGCTGTCATGAAGAAAACCCCGTTTAAAAACTTTATAAAAACAACAAAACACAAGTCATTCATGAAGACTCTACGACCAACTCGATTCAGCACATTCCTTTCCCTCTTATCTCTCCATCTTACGACACATGATGCAAGACAAAAACACAAGATGATTTCATTCGATGACTGCGAACAGTCAAGATACGGTCACATGGCTCTTTGGCCCCACTACAAGAAGTCGATCTAATGGTCATTGTTCCCCTCGAAGTTGTGCACCTCTCCCTGGTCCTCAGCAAGAAGATCCTCTGCCATCTCCTCCCCCACGGACAAAGGCTGCCCAACCAATTCCCCCTCTTGGATAGCCCGTTCGTTCGACAGGAACCAGGCAAGTTGCTGAACCTGGATCGCGTCCATCACTTGACTCAGCGAGTCGAGAACCGACCTGATCTGCAAACCCCGAGCCCCCATGTCCATCAGAGTCGCTCTCATCTGCAGCGGACTCGTCGGCATCACTGCCTCGACTTGAAGGCGATCGGAAGTCCCGACCACAGGCGGCAAGGTACCTTCTTCGAAGATCCTCGGTTGCTGGAAGACCGCGGAGGTTGCCTAGGAAATAGGCGGACGGACGATAAGGATGGTACTTCTTCAGCTTGAGTCCCCCAGAAGACCAAATGCAGCGAGGTCCACTCACTGCACTGGGAAGAATAGGCTGCTCGTCAAGGACACTCGACATCAAGTCCTCAGCCTCAGATTCAACGATCTTTGGAAGATCACGAGACCCTTCCCATCCTCCCAAAGGATCCTCCCTGATCTCGCCCATCCAAACGACCCTGAGCTTATGCTCCTCCTCACGCTCCTCCTCCAGATGAAGCGGACTCATTGACCTCTCCTCACTCGAAGTCGATTCCCCTTCCATCGGAGCATCAGTCGGCACCTCGGCAGAGCTAGCATCCGGATGAATCTCCAGATCGGAAACAGGCACCATGAGGATACGACCCGATCCGGCACTTGGCGGACTATGATAAGAAGAATCGGAGGCGTACTCCAACTCCTCCTCCTCCTCAGCTTCGGTTGTCTACACTAAGAGTCAATCTTGCGTCTAAAGATTGCAAGGAAAGACTCTTACCTCGTCACCACACGTACAGAGTTTACCCTCCATGTGAGACACCGCATTCTTCAAATCGTCAAACCGCTCCTCCAACGACTGGATCCTCGTGGCATCGACCCGACCATTGGCCTCATGGAAGGCAATGGACATTTCGAGATCTTCGATCTTCGACGCCATGATCTTGTTCTCCTCCGAAAGCTTGACAACAGCATTGAGGAACTGAGCCCGATCCGAATCAATGATCGACTCGGCCATCTCGAACCCGTGACGGAACAGCTCAAGCATCTTCACGCGAGCGTCCAACGCACTCAAGTCTTGATCAACACGACCAAAGACCTGAGTGGCGTCCTTCACACTCTGGCGCCATTCCTGCTCTAAAGCGTCTCGCTGTAAACGGCTCAGTTAGTTGTTGAACAACCATCGTTCTACAACAGCTGGACCTACCCGCTCTTGGATCTCAAGAACCCTCATCCAGATCCGGAGGCTGGTAGCCGTTCCAACCCGAACAGCTTGCTTCGCTTGGTGCATCAGCTTATCTTCCCCTTCCCAGTCGAAGATTCCCATCTTGAAGAGTTGACTTAAGACTGGATCTCTCCAGGCGTCCCTGTCTCGATTCCTCCAGAATTCGGAACCACGGATCGCGTAGCCCCAGAGTCGGTCATCCAAGTGGCACTCTGATAAGGTGTCACTAGTGTCCGACCCCCGCATCCGAGACATGATCTACGTCCACGCCCATCAGATCCAAGACATCCAAGTGCATCGAGTCAACTCACCTCGAGAGGCTGGGGATAAGCTCCGACCCCGTTGGTCCTACTGGTCGTGTGTCTTCTGTTGTCCCAACGGGTGATATCACCCCAATTATTGGGAGCAACGAATACAGCACGAGAACCGACATCACCAAGATCAGGACTAGCCACATTGCGCATAGACATCAGGTGTGTAGATGAAGAGATGTTGTTGGTGAAGAGTAGCAGAAGGTTTGATGGGGATTGATCGCATACTCGCCCTGCTTATATGCTTTCCTCCTATCCCTCCCATCATCCCTTCGGCCCGAGTCCCTTTCTCATCATCAAGGGACTACTCTATTCCACATCACCGCCCATCTCTCGCATCGCCGCTCGTTCAGGATCCATCACCGCTCACGACGTCATTCACCGCCCACCTTGGTCAGCCCCATCGACATTCTTACGCCATGATCACACCATCGTTCGCCATCATCACACCATCCCACGTCACCCATTGCATCATCATGACACGATTATGACATCATGACCTGGACTTTGATTCTGGACTCTCTCGGACTCGTTTCATTCCCATCTTTGATGCATCATCCCATTCACTCATCTTACGCGTTTCATCTTCATCAGCATCATCGATCTTCAACCCCTGTTTCACACTGATCACTCATTTATCAGCTCCAACCCCTACCTTCCCATTTTTGGTACAAGTTACCCTTTTAGGTTTTGGTAGTTCTCACACACTCATTCGTTCCCTCCTTTCTCTCCCTACACTGGTTTCGCATTGTTCCGGTCACATCTGTCACGGTCAGGGCCCTCTTCATATATAGGTAGCTAGATTGTGGCTGGTGTTTCCTTAGCTTTGCAATTCCAGGAAATCCTCTCCCCTTCTCAGCCCTCTTGCGCTGTTACGGACAAGCCGAGATCTTTCCCTTGGAAGAAACCCCAGCATCCCTCTTGCTCTCCTCCACTCAGTTGTATCTCTTAATCGTTGTCTCCCCTTCACTCCCATCGAGTCAAGAACCAACACTCTTCGAGATAAGCCCTCGGTTTGAGGCTCTCATCGACAAAGTCGCTCGAGATTGTCCTACTGGGTTACCCCCTTTGTGCTACAGGAACACCTACCGGAGAAGCGATCACAAGGTTGTGGTTGTGCTTCGTGTCTAGATTGATTTGTTCTCTAGACGAGCACCTTAGGCGCAGTAGAGCTTAGGGTGAAGAGTGGCCCTGACACCTACAAGGGATGTGTGGGAACACTATAACCTTGTGGAGTATAGTGGGTCTGCTGACTCAAAGGAGCGGTCAGGAAGTAAATGAGAAAGATGCGTCCTTGAAGGTGAAACTGGAACAAAAGTGGAGCATCTTGGAGATAAGAAAAGTCCAGAATGAAGGTCTAGAATCATTAGGTCATGAAAGGCATGATAAGTTGTTATCATAGAACAAGAATGGTGAACAAATGAGTGATTGATGATGAAGGATGATACAGTATGAGGAATCCTACAATCAAGCTGACCAAGATGAGCGGTCACTAGCCTCGAGCGAGAGTTGATGCATAGCCTTGAGTGGTGTGGGACAGTGATGAAGAGCAGTGATGGGAGATAGGTATGTCGGACCGAAGGGAAGGGTCCTAACATATATAAGTCTGGCAGAGATGCCGGACATACCTTATTGGATCCCTTCCAACCTTTCTCACCAACAGCCCACTAAACCGACAATGTCTTTTACTTCTTCTTCGTCTAATCAAGTCTTCATTACTCCTGCTAAGGAGAAGATCTCTCGGACCAATTCTTGCACCCATGTCGCCAATGCCTTGAGTATGGTTGGCTATCCTACAAACCTTGAGGTTGGTTGGACTCGTGATTGGTGATTGATGCAAATCTCGAGTTAACCTGATTTGTAGATGCAGAGGTTTATCGTCCTGGGAGCTTCAAGTCTGACTCCTGTCAGCGTGTTTGCTATATGACAAAAAGCCGCATAAAAATTTCAAAAATTCCTTCTGACAAAACATGCTTATGACCTTCAAGACTTCACAAATGCTCATCAAAGACAAGAAAACACACTCTTTATCATTCCAAAAACAATGATGTTACACTAGGACAAGCCTACACTACGAGTCAAGAGAATTGTTATCAAAATCGAGAACCTCGCCCTGGTACGAAGCTGGAGAAGAAGAACGATCAGGAGTATCGTGCGCATCAGTCAAGGTGGAAAAGATAGCATCCCCTTCCTCCATACTCAAGGGAATGCAAAGATCCACTTCCCACCTCATCATGTCGAAGCGATAGACCAATCGCCCCAACCACCCATCCATACTCCTGAGAGGAACTTGCTCAAAGACCTCTTGAAGACGCTCCTCGTTGTCAGGCAAAGACAACAAGAGGTTCATCGCCTCTGCTACCTCCTCGATCCTTGGACACGCGTTCATCAACACAATCCTCCCCATCAGTCTCTCCGGAAGAATTGTATCTTCCGTATCCACCTCGGGTATGGCGGGCAAGTTTTCGGAGCTCACGATCAATGACCTGGCTCTTGCGGGCAGCGACCTCATCGGTCTCGGTTCTTCCTCCACGGCCACAACAAGACATTCGACCTTGAGGAGGATAGGGCTTAGCTCTTCTAGCCCTGCGATAACCAGCGCCCTTAACCCAACGACCACAAACCTCTGCTTGATGAACCTTGTGTTCTTCTTCACTAGTCGTCTCCAAGACACCGAACTCGTGACGGATCGGTTGTTCATCCAACAACCCAGGAGCCTAAGGGATGAGATCAGTCGATGTTTCAATACATCGGCGGATATCATACTGGGTAAAAAAACTCCCCATCCCTGATCTCCTCCGCTACCGGCACAACCCCTTCAACTGGTGGTGTCACCAAGAGTTCCCCGATCGGAATCAACCGCGGATGATTAGGATCTTCCATCAGCGGCGTCACATACTCATGTCCACTTGCATACTCCAACTCTTCCACAGGAGTTTCGGATGGAGAACGATCACGATCTACCCATGCCTGTCCGAAGTGCATCAATAGTCATGGTCGAAAAGCAGAAAAGAAGGACAAACTGAATTGTTGCAATGACAGAGCTCATCCTTCATGCTCGTCATCAACTTCTGCATCTCAAACAGTTCACCTTCTTGAGCCTCTGCCAAAACACACGATTTCAACACAGTATCAAGCTCCGCACAATGACGCTCCAAACAATCATGTTGTTTGCCAAGCTCCCGATCATACTTGGTGTTGGCAGCCTTGTTAGACTCGCTCATAATAAGCTGCGCAGTCTTGACCTCCTCCAATTCGCGGCGAAGAGCCACTAGTTCTTGCTCCAAACGATCGCTCTATCACAAGTAATCAGTACCAATTCAAGACTAGGATAAAGCGAACTCACGCGGTCACACTCCTTATCAATCATCGCCCAGAGCTGATCCCCGATGATTGCGCTATGGCGCATGGCACAAGTTGAACTATCCCAGCGTTTGTCCTCATCACTGTGATCGAGAACCCCACGACGGATCATGTGCCACAAAACGGAATCGTCCACAGTACTCCAAGTACCTCCTATCCCACGGCGAACCTCATCGCAGTAACGAGCCGTGCTCATCGCCAAAACCCAAAGCTGATCGTCCAAATGACCACCGTCATATGTGGCCCAACGATAGCGCAGTGGGTTTTCCTCTGAGACTGCACTTGCGACGTCAATCATCTGGATCAGAGTTTAGTCTTTCAAATCAAACAGAAGGACAAACTCCGACACCTCTTGGTTGGTTTTGTACTTCTCTATTCCATGCGAGTCCAGACGATGCGAGCGCGGGTCCATACGAGAAACAGTACCTCCACGAGGACAGTTCCAAACATGGGCACTAGTAGGAGCAGTATAAGCCATTGGAGATAATGGCTATTGAGAGAGAGAGGTGGTGATGAGTTAGACGTGATGGGAAAAGGCTTGGAAAGGATCCAATGAGGTATGTCTGGCATCCCTGCCAGACTTATATAACCCTAGGATCCTTCCCTTCGGTCCGACGCCCCTATCTCCCATCACCACCCACCATCTTCGCAACACCACTCGCGCGAGATCATCGCCCATCTGACTCAGGCTCTGACATCATCCCTTCGTTATTGTGACATCACCGTCATCATCATTTCACCATTATTTTACCATCTTATTCCATGATCATGACATAACACACCATTTATGACATCATGACTCTAGACCCTTTCTCAGAACTCTTTATTGTTACCCCCACACCATTGTTTCATCTTCTTGGGCGTATCAATCACCCCTTATCTTATTGATTCATTCTGACCGCTCATTGTCATTTGACCCATTGTCGTCCCGATTTGGACAACAATGTTCCCACGCACTCATTTCATTGTTCCCTATTGTTCCTTCACATTCCTATTGTTCTATTGTTGTCACGTCACAGTCGCTGTCACAACCACTCATGTATATAATTGAGTAGACAGTAGCTGGGACTCTTCAGCTTTTGAATCTTAGGAAATCCTCTCCCCTTTTCAGCCCCTAGTGCTGTCACGGACAAGCGAGACTTTTTCTGCTAAGAAACCCCATCCTCTTTGCTCTCCTTCACTCCTCCCCTCAATTGAATGGACGACTCAAGTCCTTCTCCCTCGTTGCCCAAGTTTGTGGCAAGCGTCATTCAGTCACTTCAGTGTCCCTTATTTTGGGGATAAACACTGTTGGAACGCTTGCTATTGTCCTTCGTGGAACGGATACCTACTGGAACTGCCTAGTCCTTGATAGAGACTAGAGGGTTAGACTAGGAAGAGTCTTTCCCATAGTGCTTAGGAGCTTAGGGTGAGAGTGGCCCTGACAACTCCTGAGTTTTGTCTGAGGACCTTTGATGAATACTTCCTGGATGATAACCTCTGGTGCCAAGCCATGTCCACTGGACAATTCCTGGATGATCATCGTTGAGGCCAGATAATGAATGGGGATGAAAGGGTCCTCTGGTCGATGATTTGTCTTGGAATTCTGGACAAGGACGGTATTAACAAGCCCTGGGACGCCTCAACAAGGTCGATGAGACACAGCGCCATGATTGGGGACAGGCTGTGGTCGATGGTGGAGAAGGAACAACAAAGGGTCTTTTCTTCTTTTCCGTTGTTGTTAATGAAAAAGACTGAAAAGTTGTTCCTACGGTGATCGCCTTGAAGGAGACTTGCGAGAGACTTGGAAGGAGTTGAGTGAGTTGAAGACCAAGATTGAAGAGATGAAGATAGCCCTTGAGATTATGGCGGTGTTGAACAAGACTTGCGACAACAAATACAACCATGAACTTGACAATCATCAGGAATGGTTGAATCAACACAGTGAGGGGATTCAGAGTTTCAATGCAACAGTGGCGAGGGTCGAAAACCTTGAGGATGAGCACTATCAACTCGTGGCCGATGTTGCTGCAATGACACTGGGGGCAAGGGGTGGTGTCCTGGGCTGGTACATCACAAGTACATCATAAGGACATGGACAAAGTACCAGGCAAAAACCCACCTGGTACATCTCAAGTCCATTCAGAATTTTCCCAACCAGTTTCCCTGCAGTGTTCCTGGGTCAGTAAATGGCTGGTACATTCACAGTGTTCCAGATCATGTGACCAGGGTGTCCCCATCAGGAACATCATGGGAACATTCAAAATTTTCCCAAAGAAAGTACCCAGAATTTTCCAGAGTGGCTCATTCAGTGTCAGGGCCACTCTGCACCAAGACCTTCTCCAGGAAACAACTCCAACTAGGAGTTACTAACCATTTCTTGAGTAGCTTGCCCTTGCTGAACAGAGACGACAATGGGCCACAAAAGTGGATAGAGGTCTTCAAACCAATAGGTGGGAGGTGAGGCAGGGCCTTGCACAACACTGGACAATGGGTTGAGGAGGCAGTGGATGCACTGGTAGAGAGAAGAATGTCAGGCGGACCTAACAGCACACCCTGAGCTGCTGCTGGCGAGCACTAAGGGGATCAGGTGACAAGTGATGGGAGGGGAGCAGATGAAGGGGGCAAGAGAAGGTGACAGATAGGAGATGCTAAGAAGGGATCAGGCTTCCAGGCTCAGCAGATGAGGCTGCTAGGGAGTATCTGATGATATCAAATCTGGGGAGTACAGCACTATACTACTAGTCCTTATATACTACTGTGATGCGCACAGATAAGGTCTGACTAAATGAATGACAAAGCGCTGACTCAACAGATATGACAAATGAATGTGAGCCACCAGAGATCCGGTGGGTCGTGAGAAGAAACTGTCCAAAATAGGAAAGGTGGAAAGGAAGGAATGTGGGTCATGGGAAAATGAATGAGTAATCACCAATACAGTCCTGACAAAGCACAAGTCATCCTTGATGTGTCATCGGGGGCCAAGCTCGGGCCAAGAGGGGTTCTTGAGATGGATATAAGCAAGGGCGAGACTGCCGGGGTTTCTCAGCAGTCCTCAACTAGCTTTCCCCATCATTCCTCGTTCAGCCTTTCTTCTACCATGCCTCGAGTTCTCCACACCTACCCGCACATTTCTCGTGGTACCACAGCCACATTCTCCTCCTCCACTCCCTCTACTGACTACCTGACCAGCAACGAGATCATCCGCCATGCGAAGAGTGTGGGATCGTATTTGTCGGAGACCTTCAAGGACCTCCACTGGAGGGACTTCTGTTATGCCCTCGCTGTCAGTACGGATGCTGACTCCAGAAGAGTTCCTCATGTTGCAGGAGATTGATATAGGACCCTTCTCTGACGTATTATCCATGATGACGTTCCCGGAACGGACATGCGTACTGTTTGGGAGAAGAGATGCCTTAGGGCGTCCGCTGGTCTCAACCACAAGCTCCTCAAGGTAGTGGACGAGCAGCAGAATGAGGTACATCTCTGGGCAGTGGTCTGAGGTTTATCAGACTAACCAGATTTGTAGATCGCCCTGTTGAAGGAGGACATCCAGGACTTGATCGCGACGCAGAGAGCGTTCACGGTTAGGACAGAGAGTCGTCTCTTTGACATCGGCTTGTACCTGGAGATGAACGGCCATGGGGAGAAGGATGACCTGTTTGACTTCTCCGAGGATCCGATCTTAGGCGCATCTCCCGCTAGTCTGGGATCAGGAGATCTAGGATCTGACAAGACCGGGAAGACAGTCTCCATTGCAAGTATCTGACATGAACAGCCACATCCGCCTATGCCTGCGCCTGCAACCAGTGGGCAGAGGGCAAAGCAAAGGGGGAAGAAGGGACCGAAGAGGTTGCCCGCGATGCAACCGAGTTGTGGTAGGTCGTTGAGCCCTTACGAGGTGCCGCTGGTTGCCAGGCCATCGAGCCAGAAGTGTCAGGGTTGGGTGCCTGCTTACTAATCGATGAGCACCAGAGGTGTAGTAAGCGATGGGTGGTTTGGGGTGAGGGGAAGTTGAGGAGCTCGGTCAGGTCTGAGGTTAGGTGACTTGTGATCGTAGGGGAAGACTGGCTTCCAGAACTTATCGACGAAGTCGGCAAGGGCGTGACTAAACAACCAAAAGCTTTCTTCCTGCGGGTAGAGATCAGCTTGTACTTGTAACCAGGCAACTACTTCTCCAGGAAGTGCAGTTGGGAAGTCCCACCAGCTAACGATGCAGTTCTCGCACTTGAAGTGTGGATGCGAGTAGATATCCACCTGAGGAACGTTCTGTGAATAGGCGGGATGGACTATAAAGGTGATGATGGCGAGTGGTTGGTTAGTGTAAATTGACCTCCACTCAAAGTAATGATCAGCGGTGGCGAGGAAAGGTGGTGAAGGGGCTCCACTATCTAATGAAGAGAAGGGCTTATAGTAGGGACAGTGCACGAGCTGGCCTCTGGTCTGGTTAACACTGAGGCTTGTCAGCAAGCGTTGACTCCACAAATAAGGTCTTATGTCTTCGATAG
>Ga0307513_10009431_pt1 | contig 12347 bp, 14 predicted proteins | sample 15_EM_MG_FD_202174 | JGI IMG/M metagenome (GOLD analysis project Ga0307513, IMG submission 202174) | Populus trichocarpa ectomycorrhiza microbial communities from riparian zone in the Pacific Northwest, United States - 15_EM | ecosystem: Host-associated > Plants > Roots > Unclassified | place... | reverse complement strand
CTAGTAACGACGAAGATGACTATCGCCCAACCCCCCCCCCCTCTTCGATTTGACCACCGAGCAGGAATGCAAATTGGTAAACGGGATCCAGAGGAATTAAGAATTACAAAATTTGGCTCGCGGCCCTTTGCTATTGTAATCACCACCACCGCTCACGGTGTTTCGCCCGTGCTTGGTGAGAATCTAGAGGGACATATCTTGCTTGTTTTACTATTTCACCCCCATAGGAAGCCGATGTGCACCTCATGCCAAGACTAGTAATGCATAACTCTGCTTGCTTGGCGCCCGAATTCGATTTGACTGTGCTACCACCCCCCACTCGTTACCCTCCCAGTTTCGTCGTTTGCCCCTTGTGGAGACTGCAACTTATACGATAGATCAATGAAAAGCAAGATAACGATATCACACTGAGCGGGTAGACTAGGAGGGGAGATCAGCGAGCGGGGGGGCTCAGCGATGGATACTTTTCATTAGGTAAACCGTAGTCGAAATGAAAATAAGGTTAAAGCAAAAACTAACCGTATTACCTCCCGTTACCCGGAAATTCGCCGAGACCGGGCGTTTCTTAAGGTTGGATAGTGATCAAACAAGCACCACATATCAAGGCGCCAAGTACACCTAAAATCCCTCTCTTAATTAGTTATGGTACTTGTACTGTGTCAACTAGGAGCAGTCGAGTGAAGGGCACATTTTAGACACCATGCACCGTCCAACCCTAAGCAACGCCCTGTCTTGGCGAGTTTCCGGATAACCCGACCGACGGTATTACACTAAAAGTGACTTAGTAAGCGACGACTTTGCTTGGCCAGTTCGTTGAGCCTCCGGTTCGTTGACCCCCCTCCTATGTTACCATGTTACCTACTAGCCATCCCCCTCTACAGGCGTGGGTACAGAAGCTGGAGAGAGGGGAGCAGACAGACTTTCGATCTCGCCCGTTAGTCTCACTCGTCGCGCAATTGATTCGACAGCATGAAACAATCAACAGAAACCGCCAAGAAAATACAGCGTGGAGTAGCAGATACCGGTATGCAGAGACTGCGGGGCCCTCCCCCGATAGAAGCCGGCCGCAAACAGCCCAACAGCACTACAGTACAGGCAGCACAATGACGAAAGAAAGCGGGTGGCGAACGAGGGTAATACGGTAAACAAACAAAAAATGAATTCGCCAAACAAAAGAGGGCAGCAAAGAAGATAACTGTTACCGACCCGTGTTCATCGCCCAATACTCGAGTAGTTCTCGTCGCATCATATCCCTATTGAAGACTGGCACCCTTCGTATTCTGCGGGAAAGCGCATCTCCCTCCTGACCGCTTGTCGGAAACCCCGCTCAGGAATAGCGGAGCTCCTCCCTAGTATTGCCTCAACCGCAGCTTGCATGGGGCCAGTTCCCAATTCACGCCACTCCACAAGATTCATCCTGTAAACTTTCTCTCAAAATATGCACCGTACCGCACACTATCCGATACCCCAAATCAACATACTCGACCCCGCTGCCTCCCCTCCCCTCCGTTTCATATCTTATATCTCCAGATGCGTATGCCCCACGCACAACCCCCCCCCCAAGGAAACACAATGGACCTTACCCCGCAAGTAAAACTTTGGCTTTTTTTTCCCTTTTCTTCTCTCTCACACACAGCACCACTCCCTCAAAATCTAAGGCAAAGGACAAATCCCGCGGATCCCCGCATCTGAGGGCAATTTCCTTTTGTTTTTCACTCCCGGGTTGCCAGATTCGGGTTCCATTGTTCGCGAGAGGTTCACGCGTCATCACTCGGGAGTGGAACCTTGGGTGGGGCATCGCCCACCCCCGGCAAGGCTGATGAGAGAGTGAGAGTGAGGGGTAGTGCATGGCGCACAGTTCCGTGTAATTCATGGCGGGGTTATTGGTATTAGGTTGGTAGTGTTTTCCAGGCTCTCCTTACATCTGGCGGCGGGAGCGGTGAGCTTAGAGGAGGAAGAAAGGGAAGGTGGGGGGAATGCTGTAAACAGATCTAATTGCAAACAAGATGATATTATTGTAGCTTCATATTGTTTTCCTCCAACACCTACCGGTATCCCAACACCCCCCTATTTGATTCCACTTACAATATGCTGATACCAATTAAACTCAGGCAATCCTCCACCTGATGATCCCAGTACCGTACACCCTCTCGTACTTGCAAACGGAACGGGAGAAAAAGGAAAGAAAGGGAAAAAAATATCCACTCAAGCTGATTGAGCGCCTAGAAAGCCAGTCTCGGAGGGCATTCCTCCCGATAGAATCGGCCCAGAAGGCATATGACCGCCGCAACCTTCTTCCTCGTAGCAAGGAGCCATCTCCGCAATCAATACTCCCATCTGCCGTTAGCCTCCACCCACCCTCTCAAAATGGTAAAGTCAGGGAGACATTAACCCCGACGGAAATCCACACCAAGAATCCCACTCTTGATACCTATCGGGGAATGGATCGCTGTCACTATCTGCTTGCAAGGAAGTGGACACATATCACCCGCGTCCGCTAAGTTTGGCTCCCCCGGGCCGACCCGCCCCATGAAATGCAACACCTGGGGGCGGACGCTAGGTCGGTACAGGTACCGCAGCTCACTAATATAGACTAACCTATGTTGAGGCGCTCTTTTGCCCGAGACGAGTACCGGTACCGGTATTGCACCTTTGGTCAAAGGATCCCCTGTATTCAGGCACTTCTCTCCTAGGACGAGTAGGGAACTCGTGCATGGGACCAACACGACGGCAACGTTGCTGTGGATCGCGCAATGCCTCGGGTGCGCTAAATTATCTCGTTCCATCACTCTGAGGATGCATGGTTCCTAACACAGGAGGACAAGTGCGGGTAAGTGGGATCTGGGACCAGCAATGTTTTTTGGTTTGGGCGTTTCACCATTATCGTCCACCCCCTACTTGTTGTACAGTGCTCATTAATTAATTTGGAGAATTACCGATCATTACACCAAGGGTGCGATCCCTGACATTTTCACCCGTCCGGCCCTTCGCCCACTCAAAAATCCTGTCAGGCCAAGTGTGCCTCAGTATTTAGCCGACCAGGAATTGGGTATTTAAAGGCCAGCGAGCCAGGAGAATTGCAGACCATTAACCACAAACCAGGAGTCCGCGTGTGCTCGTAGTGTCGAGGCGTTGAAGAACTGCGAGTCTATTGCGTACCAACAAAGCCTGGCCCTTTTGCTAGGATCCAGGTGGTGTTCGATACCAGTTCTTCTTGAAAACGCTTCGACGCCACGAGCACCGATACTTGAGTACTTCAAGTACTCAAGTAGGAAGGGAAGCCTATTCACCACAACCTCAGGCCAATCTCTAGTTTCACAGCGCGCGACTTGGTTAGTCTCCCCCAATTGCAGTACGGGCTCGTGCCACCTTTGACTTTTTTTAAAAAAAAGGTGAGGAGTTTTGCTAACTGCCACCCTAGGAATAGCAATACTCGAATTGACAACTCCATCTCGTGCCTCCCCTCTGCAACCCTCCGCGCTTCCCACCCCCACTGGCCTCTGCCTGCACCAGAGCACAAGGAAACCTCCTGTGAGCGAGATTCTCAGCTCCTCTGAGAAGGTGCACAGGGGTGACCACCTACGCCTTCCCGAAATCGAGAATCTTATTCGCGGTGTGCAGAGCGTATATTATACGCTGGATAGGTCACACTACCCGCCTTTAAGCCGGGGCGACCCCTTCGCATCCCGTTTCGGGCTTCGACGTGCTGGCATCGGGCGAGGTTTGATCTGTCCGTTGTTGACTGCCACGGCAAAGGTGAGGAGGAGGAGGAGCCCATCCCATTCTATTCTATGCTGGCGATCCACTGACAATCTCCAGGTCCTCGCCTCAATCCAGTCAAAGCGTGTGGGCGTGGGTACATCCACGGCACAGGACGGGGGGCCCAGGGGCGCACTGTCACTTTGCGAGCGGCACACTGTCACTTTGCGAGGGACCCTCCCCCCTCGTGTGTACAGGGGGTATGTAAAATCATTTCTGGCGAGTGCTGTATATTTGTCTAATCTTTGCAAAATAGCCTTCCCCCGCGACCGGATAATAATCCTATGCCTCCGATGGCTTGCTCCATAGGCGTGGGGTGTGTGAGCATTCGGCTTTGAATCCACTCACATCCGAGTGGGTGGAGGGGATCCCCCCCCCTGAGCCGCCCTGCTTCGCCGTCCCGAGATCACTCAACTTTGAACGAAGATTACTGAACAACAAACAACACACCGATCCCAAACACAAACCTATTCAGCGATGGACTAGAAACTATAGGAGGAGGCGAGAGGAGCGGGTTCAATACATGGGAAGTTTTGATTGAGGCTATTGGTGGTTGAAGACTAGTGGTCGGGAAATACTTGTGGGGGATTTTCCTGTTCCTTTTTTAGTGCGTAAATGACTCAGCACTTGATAGATACCAGTACTACTGTAGTGCAAGTGCCAGGGGAGGCCGTTTTTGTACGAGACAGGGGTTGCTGTGTTCGCCATCCCTGTCCCGTACGAAAACTGTTCCCCTGGTATCATACTTGTGCTGGAGCACTATACTATACCTTCAAATAAAATCCTCATTCTCGCTCTGCCATGAAGTCTCAATAAAACTCCATAGCTTTACTCTATGCAGCCATGACTAAGCCCTTCACAGCTCCAATCTTGACTCAATTGTCACTCGTCCCAGAAAGATGATACTAAGACATCATCGTAAACGGTGAATGCCTCCTCAACGTAACCTTTGCAACTATAATAGTACTGCAAGAAGTAGACCATAATACCGGCGCCCAACCAGGATTGATTATCATGGAGAAAAAAATACAGGGCTTACGATCTGTGGGTACCCAAGCGCCCATACAAAGTTGGCTATAGGCAACAGGAAAGAAAAGCCTCTGCACACTCCCGCCATATAATGCGGTATGCTGGAGACCGTAGGGAGGGGGGAAGGCTGTGGACTGATTTGATAGCTATTGTGATGGCTGTCCGGTATCTATCCTGTTCGTTTCTTTACTAGATTCTATCCGCTCGGGCAAAACCGTAAGAGCCCGAATAACCGGACCATGTGCTAGGACGTTTGAGTTGCTTCTCTTGGTAAAATTTATGCTTTTCTCTTTTTTCCTCCATCCGGAGAATTTCGTCCGTTTCGGTAGTCCGGTTTTCCCCTATTACTGTAAAGGGTGGTAGGCTCTTCGTTACACTTATCTTCGCACCGGGTGGCTACAACAGTACGGTAGGTGGGAACGATCAGACAGGAATATATTTGGCTGGTTAACCTTAAATAATTATTTAATAACTTTTAGCGGAATCCTTGCACTTCAGAGTAGTACTCGTGCATCGAATTGCCACGGCCGCACATTCTAGTCCCCTCCCAGATCGGATCATGCGGTAGGGTGCTCGAGTAGAAAACAAGTAATCCACCACCACCAAACCTGTTGTATAAATTTATCAAGATCGCATAGTTCATGCCAAAGCGAAAACCTGCACAAGGCCGAAATAAAGTATGTTACACGGTTGAGCAGGAAAAAGGGAAAGAAAAGAAAGAGAAGAAAAGAAAAGAAAAGACTACCGGTTAGCTACCGCAGTTGAATATATTATTATGATGATGTTGAAACCACACAACGAAGCGGGGCATGACGAAAACCAACGGGTCACAAACAAGGGTAATAACAATATGGCAAACAAACAATTCGTCGAAACAAGGCGAGAAGAGAAGGAAGGAGAAAAAACAGTTGTCACTGATCCCCGTTCCTTCACCTGTCGTTTGTTTTCGTGGTGCTCCCCCCGATCCCTCGTTTTGAAGAGAGTGTGTCTTCGATTGTTTGTGCCTACTGCGCCCTGCTATATCCCCGAACCTCCAAACTCCAAGGAAGCTGTCTAGTGTGGGTGATCTGGGATAATAGGTTTTGTTTGGCACGGGATAGAGAATTTTGAGAACTCTCGGAGGTTTCATAGGGAACAGCGGGGTATCCGGATTAATCGAAATTTGGAGATATCATAGCGGGGTGGAACCGTTGCCTGCGATCGCCGGAAACATTATGTCATCTTTGAAACCTCCAATTGAAATAGGATAATTGTGAGACCGATTTTGTTCAGTAGTTCCTCGTACCCGCAGACCCCCACCCCCACCCCCACCCTCCCCCGCTTAGGCCAGGCACTTGTTCAAGTGATGCTCTCTAGCAGCGCTGTCTATCCGCGTGTTCAGGCTTTCCCGGAAAAGGCTTGACTCAGTTTGGCCGTATCGGATCCTGGGGAGACTGGCGGCTTGAGATCGGTGGAGTGTTAAACAAGTGATGCTTGAGCTACTTTTTAGCAGACTTGTGATTTCTCATCAGCCTCCTACCGTGAAAATTTCCTCCAGCCCCCAAATTACGACAATCACGAGCAAATTCTTTCTCAAACCCTTAATCTTCTAATTAATTGAGCTATGATAATTTATCTAATAACAAAAGAATAATCGACAATAGGTTTCCCGAAATTCACAAGAGGCAAACACTAATTGGGCTCAGGGTTCCGAGCCACTCTCCGGTGCCATAGAACTCCCTGCTGACATCTCCCAAAAATTGATCGCCAAGCGAATCAGGCGCTGTGATCCTTCCTGACGCGATCCCTGATTTTTCTCCAAAGATCTTTGACCTTCTCGCGCTTGCTCTCCCCCGGATTCCGCTTGAGCGCGCCGACAACCGACCTGAAGGTGAGGGGTCTCCTCAATCCTGGACCGGTTGCCGAATCCGGGATGACAGCGATTTCGCCGAAGGTAACCCTACGGGTGGGGGGTGGAGGCATAATTATAACCCGCTCGCCCGGGTGCATGAGGCTATACTCAGTAACATCATTTTCAAGCTCTTCGCGGAAGATTCCCAAGGGTCTAAGTGGTTGCTGTCGGTGCGAGCCAGTTGCACTGCTCTCGCCAGTCTGGCCTGGAATATCTGTAGAGAGGGAGGTCAATTGAGGACGAGGGCCAGGCTCAGTAAATGCCCGACTGCGGGGAGAGGTATTAGCTTGCATTCTATTGCCAAGGTCATTGTAGAAAGCATCCATCCGAGCGATTGCTTCCTCAATCTGTTTCTGAGCATCCATTGGGTCTTCGCTTGCAATTCCCTCAAAGTAGGAGTCTGTGACATTAGCCATCTCCTGAGTGAGGTACTCCTCGGCTTGGGCCGCGAGCTGGGGAAGTTGGGACACGGTGCGTTCGATTTTTGCTTTGGCGGCTTCCGCTTGGTCGTACAGTGGATAGAGGGCCAGAGAGGTGTCTGGATTATACTGAGCGCTTTCGCTGGAATGCTTGGGTTGCTTGCCTGCGTTGTTAAAGGTGGATGAGGAACTAGGATTCATTTTGTATTGACGTTACTTTGTGGATGGTATTGAATTTGTGTGGTAGTCCGAGGGTAATGATGGGGTATTGGTTTAATGAGGAACCCCACCGTGGTCGAAGATGTCATTATATGGAGAGTGGTAGCTATGGGATTTGAAAAAGAGAATCATAATGGGCACACAGAATCAAAGCTTGAATGTTGGAACACCGTACAGTGGGTGATCACGACTTATTCGACTCGCGACTAGCAAAAGTTGTTTCAAGATAGGATTGAAAAATCCCCCTGTTATCACTAAGGCATGTGAAACAAACCTCCCAATCCCCTAGGCGATCTGATGCTTGAAGTTTGTGAACTGTGAAAGATGGTGACAACCTGCGGGGTGGCCCATTTGAACCATTTTTAGTATTCAAGAGGTTAATGTTCTGCAGGTGGGCCCCTTGGGAGGAGGGGGGAGCTGAGGGAGAGACTCTTCTCTTGAATCAGTTTATCTTCGGGGGTGACTTATTTGAAAATTCACAAATTCCGAGCCGCACACTCCATACAGACTGTGTCAGCGCATGCCAAGAAACTCGAAATTTAACTCGAACCCACAATTTGGATATCTCATATCACTTTACCTAATTACTTTATTGTCTTTTTTTTCTCTTCAAAATGCAATCCCTCGGGCGGTCTGAGACAGGTAAATTTTGTTTCAGCAACTCTAAGTAAGGCCAGATTTTGCCACAGTCAGCTGAACCTGGTTAGAAAAACAGATTCTCAGTCGGCTTTCTGCTCAGATGACTTAGCACGCTTAGCGAGTTCAGATATCCTCGGACCCTGTTTGGTTGCGATGGTGCCGTTCCGTCGTCCCATACAAATGACCGTTCCAAAAAGGAGAGAAGGCTATTTCACAGTAGAAACGGTCGCCCAGCGGAACGGAACCAGCGCAGCTAAACAGCGCCTTAGCAGATCGCGGAGCTCAAGTGGTTCGACGAGCGCGACCGGTAGATATAACAGTCACGTGGCATATCTAGGCGCAGTGCATTGGCAGTAATTACAGTGAAACCTCCGATATTTCCCACCTCCAAAACTTCCAACCCTCTAGTAATTCCAGTGTTTGCAGAGCCACCACATTTTTGACGTATGGCAAATCCCTCCGAAAATTCTATACCTCTTATAGTTTCCAATTCCAGGACATTCCACGGACCTTAATTCCAGAAAAAGTAGTCTTTTATCATACATAGTTCACAGTGGAAAATAGTCTTTAGTTATGTCTGCCTTGGCCGCACTCTCTTATCTGAATTCATACTCTCTACTCAGTTCTCTATACATCATATTATCCAAGTTTTATGCAAAATTTCCTTTTCTCCTGACCATCACGAGATATCACTTGAAAGTCAGTCATGTCTGGTCGTCCTGTGCCAAGACCCCTCTCCTCTTTCCATCCCCCCTTTATTTCCAGCCTTGTGCTACAGTACTCCCTACCTGCTGGAATTATCGGAGGTTTCACTGCACCAGTACTCGGGTGTCAGGGTTAGTCCGCGAACACCAGGATTTATTCTGAGCATGAGCTAAAGTGGCAAATATCCAATAGAAACCTTGAATAGATAGTTCAACCAATAGTAAAGCAGAAAGCGTTCGAGGAATTCTTCTGGTTTTCAACACACACCCCTTAGTGCGTGCGCTATTCCTAATATCGTCGTTAGCTTTGTCAGCCCTGTGTTCGCGGACCAGCCCTGGTATCCGAGTAACTGGAATCTCCCCACTAAACCGCAATAAGCTTAAGAGAGCAGATCAACAGATCGCCAAATGCGGTTACAGTAGTGGGGTGAGACACACCGGGCTCAACCAGGATAGGCCGTACCTGTACCTCACCTTGTCCCGTTTTGGGTTGAAAAGGCTGGGTGCCTGACAGGACAGCCAGCCCGATGGTGGGTTTTGGACCAGTTGGAAATGTTTGTTGCAGCATCGCGAGCTTTTCTCGAGTTCGCCAGAGTGAGTGAGTGACGGCATTGATAACCCCCTCGTAGCTATGTTTTTCCTCCGGGCTCCAACTCTGGACTCCATTGCCTCTACCGTCTAATCCTGAGTGAGCTTCATAAGTGCTGTGCCGGCACCCATACCTACCCTCTACGTATGTTTGCTTCGATTGTTTGTTCTCGAGGTCAGAGCTTCCATTTCAGGCCAAGTTTTGCTTCGGGTACAAACACAACTCCCGCATCTTATGCAACCGTCCCTCTCTTTATGCAACCCGCTCTCGCGACTCGAGAAATCTCGCGACGTCGGAGAGAGACTGACTACCGCTATATCACTTGCTGCCTGTGACTCTTTAAAAAGCCCCTGCGCTTCCCCCCCTCCTCCAACTACGGTAAACCATCCCCCAGCGATTACTACCACTATAACAGATCATCCCAAACATGGCCTCTCCTTCCCCCTCCCCCTCCTCCCCAGCGGCTACCAGTCCCCACCCCTTTGAACACGCCTTTCTCCTCTTCAAAGAGCAGTACGCACGCGATACGCGCGAGACCAAGGAGACCATCGCCCGCCTCTCGGAGGACGTTAGCGAGCTGTCGGACCGTCTCTCCAGAGAGGTCGGCGAACTTTCGGGAGATGTGAGCAAGCTTTCCGACCGCCTCACGAGGGAGGTCGGGGAGCTCTCGGGTGATGTTAGTAAGCTATCAGGCGACGTGAGCAAGCTTTCAGACCGTCTCACAAGAGAAGTCGGTGAACTTTCAGATCGAGTCGGAGAACAGAAAGCCATCTCGGCCCAAATCATGGGAATGCTTCACACCCTAGTGGATAGCATTAACAGCCTCCACGCCGTACCCAGGTAAGCCGACTCTAGCGCTTTGAAGGAAGTACACAACGGTTGACCCCAAGTAGCGGCCCCCCCACCTCCTAAGCAACAATTAACCACCGCCACGAATCCCCTTGAATCCTCTCTCTCCATCTCTCCCCTCTCAATAACTGTCCCCTCCTATTCTTACCCCCTATTCTTATCCCTTATTCTTATCCCCTGTGTTGGTTTTAGTCTCCGACTGGCTTGGACAATATGTATCTCTGAAATTAGTCTCTAGGTATATTATCATTATTGCTGTTACATCTCGCATATCCTGAAACCATGCCATCTGAAAACGTAAAACAGTGAAAAAGTGACAGACATTTCACGAGATGTACACAAACAACTCCACCAAGATTTGGTCCACTAGTATGATAGGTTAGTAATCCTCCGAGATTACCAGTAGTAAGCAAGCAATATCTTTGGGATGGAGTCGCACCATCATTGTACGAGTATATACAGCGTCCATTGATCTGGAGATTCCGATCATCACCATCATCATCATACACCCACGTGCGATCCTTGAGCTTTTCCGCCCATCTGTTCCTCCCTCCCTTCCTTCCTTCCTTCGCCCCTCCAGAACTCCGGTCATGTCTCAGCACCCAGCTGACCAGGAAATTGGGTATTCGAGGCCAACCATCCGGAGCATTATCGTACCCAAAAACGGCCGAGAACTGGGAACGCTTGGTGGGCATGGGGTCCCGCCGCTCCTGTGCTACTGTGTGCATGTAGGTATAAGTAGTCCGGGAAGGAGCATGAGAAAATCGGGCAACGCCGTTGGAGCTGTGGAAGGAAGAAGTATTTTTTCTTTTCTTTTTTTCTTTTTTCTTTCTTTCCGGATATTCTTGATCTGTTTTTTTTGCTTGCTTCGATTTGTTTGCTCGTGCACGTTCCCGGGGGGTGGAGTTCTATCTAGGAGGCACGAGATCAATCCCGTGGTATCATAATATTCGAACAAGTCGCCCCTTTTTCCATTGGCCACGAGGCGCAAGTGGGGTCCTTGCTATCATCATCATCCCCTCATCGTTATCTTATCGTATCATATCATATCATATCATATCACATCACCTCTTTCTGTAGTAGAGTGGAGTGGAGTGGAGTGGATGGAGTGGATGGAGTGGATGGAGTGGATGGGTGCCCGCCTAACCAAACGCCCATGATGCTTACAAAATCCCTCAACCAACTCATGGATACCTGCATCACTACCATATAGTGCGAGTTAGGGAAGCACTTCTCGAATATGCAGTGAGTAAAACTCTTCCGGGAGGGATTGCCAATTGCGATCGGTATCCACTTGCGCATGAAGGGGAGGGAACATCCCAATGGGCTACTGCTTAACCTCCCGAGAGAGAGAGAGAGCGAGCAAGCAAGTAAGCACGAATGACCACTCGGGGGTAAAAAGTTAGTACCCATGATATCGTTCGTTAAGCTCGACAGATGCGGGGTCGTCCCCCCTCCCCCCGCAGTAGTCGAGACCCACAGAGTTCATTGCGATAAGAGTGTTATCGTCGGGTGGATCATGATGCCTCACTCGGCTGGGGGAGGGGGGATGTTTTCTGAACTAGATTCCCCGGGGAGAAAAAAGAAAAGAAAATTTCTCCATCTGCGATGTTTGCTTATACGCTGGGGGGTAGTTCGGAAATCGCGCTTTCGTGTAGGAATAAAAAATTAAGCTGAAGTTTATGGGAGTAGGTTGCGTCCTGGAATGATAATTTTACTCGAGTATTGTGGGTAAATGTCGGAGACTGAATATTATTATTATTATTTATTATTTTTTCCCTAGAGAGTTACTTGTATATCCCCTTCTCGCAAAAACATGCTGGACCAGCTTAGCGTGTAGGTGACTACGGCGGGTCATGTAGACATCGAGTGCAAAAAAAAATCCCAAGCGAGAAGGAGCCAAAGCGCAGAGGCTGCTTATGTAAGCAACTAATGGGGGAATGAGAATCCGCATTCCCTACGATCTAGCCTTTAATAATATTCCATCTCTATCGGTTACTTGTATTCGATTTAATTCTTCAGATGCTACTAGTGAAGCGTGAGGTATGCAAAGCATACTGGTACTTGAGTACACTCATGTTCACTTAATTCTCATACACCATCATGCATGTGCGGCAGTGTTGTTGTGGTGAAAATATACCATGCAACCAAAGATTGCTGGGGACAGTACTTGTAATTTTCACCAGCTATAACACTGCCACAGATACACGGAGGCAGGAGAATTCTCAGTAGCAACAAAGGTACCAAGA
>Ga0307513_10009430_pt1 | contig 12349 bp, 15 predicted proteins | sample 15_EM_MG_FD_202174 | JGI IMG/M metagenome (GOLD analysis project Ga0307513, IMG submission 202174) | Populus trichocarpa ectomycorrhiza microbial communities from riparian zone in the Pacific Northwest, United States - 15_EM | ecosystem: Host-associated > Plants > Roots > Unclassified | place... | reverse complement strand
CGAGTATCTCCCATATATAGGCCATCAATAGTAGTGGAAAAATCATGGATTATCTTATGTATATCCCACATTGCAAATCGTTTTTTCTCGGATTATTCCCAATTTATTTACCCCTGGAATAGTTACTTCCAGCCGTTGTGTAATACCAATCCCTTCCCAGTACCTTCCGCACACCTATCCAGGACCCAATCTTCCCTCCTAGCCCCTCTAAATATCCTCACCTGTCCCATTCTCCCATTCTCCGCTCGTCCACTGCTCGCCGCCCGTCGCAGCAGCTTTCATCCGAACCCGTCCTCCCAACTCAGGATGCCGCTCTCGAATCCCCAGCTAGATCAACGTCAAAGATTGCCTTTCTCTGTCTATTTATCGGCCCTACAAAGCCCTCACCCGCGCAGGCACCTGCTCATACTCCGTCCCCGCCCCCACTTTCCAGCGTACCCAGAAGCATTCTGCCTCCGCTCGGATACTACATCGTCCGATGACTGTGAGTTCTCCGACTCGGACGAGCCGCACATGCACGCACGCCCGCACCCGCTCTACCGCGTCGAGTCCCCGTTCTCCGCCGAGTCTGAGCGCGACCGCTCCCGTATGATGAGCGGGTCAAGCATGTACACTCTTTCACCTGCATCTCCTCCATACCGTCGGAAAACCATCGGCGTTGGCACGCAACGGAACATAAACGAGAGTAGAGCTGATTGTCTCGGGGGCTTCTAGGCCATCCACCCTGTCTTACTCTTCCCTACCACGACCGCTTTTCTTTCCCGCTCATCCCTTTCCATCACACAACCTTGCCCACTCGACATTACAGAGGATGCAGAGAGGAACGAAGGGGAATTACCACATACCCATACCCTATTCTATCCTTGTTTATAAATCCACGCTGGACGTGGGATGACGATCTCGTAACCCTCGACTTCTCTCCCCTACCTCCCAGACGAGAGAGAAGGTTCTGGTGCCTATGAGACAGCTACGACCTACTACCCATCACCGTATCATTATCATTATATACTCATTCATACTCATTCACTCACTTCACTCATGTCTCCCGCTCCTGTCCAAGTCGCTCTATCCCAATCGCTATCGCCGTCGCTATCATTGCCACTATCATGCTTCCGGTATCATGAGGTCCCTCCTCTTTCCTTGGACGAGGCATTGTACTATGTCTCTATTTATTCCCCATCGCTACCACTACCACAATGCACACCAGGTCGTACTAGCGTATTCACGCTTTGACTATTGTGTATACCTCATCCTGTTCGTCCCACCCTCACATTCAGCCCCGTACCCATCGCCCCGCTCCGTGAAATGGTTATCGCCCAATGAAAAACAGAAAGCAAAATAGGTGTAGGATTCTTATATTGTTGATAGGCACTACATAGTACGAAGACAAATGTTTGGTTGTTCTCCCACCCTGCATGTTGCCATAACGAGTAGGATGTACAACGGACCACGGACCACGAGTGGACGTTAGGATCACCGTCCACGGGACGGCTACAGCCAGTTCTGAACGCCCGGGATAGCTGGGACACGATTCTCGGGATGGATGCAGAGATTCTCTGCATGCCATGACCCGAACCCCGCTCTATTCTGTTGAGCGCTCTATAGACATAATGTATAATAAACAGCCGCAAATTCGATATAGCCACGACCCTTTCATATCGGGAAATGTGACCCTGCCTACCTGGGTCGCATGGCCAAGCTGACAACTCATATGGTGCTCTGACTTTACCCACATACGTACACCCTGTGCTCAATTCTGGTGTCTGGTCACTCTGGTGTCTGGTCGTCAACTCCTCCAGTGGTCGGTGGTCAAATTGCCGCGGTGTCCAGCCTCCATACCGTCTCGATCGGATCGCGGTCACTGGATGACGTACCCATTACGCCCATTACGTCGCCGCCTACCACTTGTTACTCCTTAAACTCGACCTCGACATCGAGGTCCTCCCATCTTCTCCCTCAAATACCTAAAACTCACAAATGGGTACCCGCATCTTCACCTTCAATGTCCTACTCGTTGGGCTACTCGCCCTCGCCCTCTTTGCACCCAGCGCGTACGCCTTCGGTGCGGGGGATATTCCCGATTTTGCATACTTACAAGGTAAGTGATGGTGAAGATACTCGTTTGCCTGAGATTCGTCGAGGTGATCAGCCGATCGCTCGATGGAACAAGTCTGGTTCCATCCCGTCGAGTGGACATAGGTTAGGTTGTCCTATGGGGACTATCCATGTAGAATACGCTGTCGTGGATACTAGTCTACCAAAATTCGTAGTATCCGGGACGATCGCACCTGACCCTCGTTCTCTGATCGAGGTTGGGCCCGTGGAAGTTCCCGTAGTCAAAGGCGTTGAGGCGTTGTGCCGGGTACACACTCGCTTAGAGCATGCCCGAACCTATTTTTTGCGTGCTTCCCGACGACCTTTGGTGTTCTTCGAAGTCACGTCCTCACTCGGTTGTACGTCCGACGGACACTCCGCCTTTCGATAGGACGACGGGTCCTCGGATAGTATAAGTGGACGGGAACGTCCCTGATGCACAGGACGAGTGAGAGTAACTCAACCCTCCTCTCCTACCAGTCGCTCTTTGACTTGTCACCAACATCCAAGAGCAGCCACTCTGCTTATCATTCCCCCTTGGTCCCGCCAAGGGTGATCCATGTACCTCGTTTCATAACAAGAATTTTGTTGACTATTGTCTCCTCCTCGTCAAACCCTCAATTAAACCTCAAATGACGACCTGTAATCTCATTCTCCACCACAACCGCTCCCCTTTTTGCAACCGCCCCGAATTGTACTCTTGATCATCCCTTTGTACCAATAGACAAGGCATACCGACATGGTGATATCGAAAATACGCTCCAGAATATTGTCCGCTGGGCTTCGGGTGGGCATCGTGGTGGGCATGGCGGTGGACTTCTAGGCGCAGCGGTCGGTTTTCTAGCTGAAGCTGCGACGGGAGGTGGCCCCAAGTTCTCAAAGATTGATGTCAAGAGGGTTTACTTTGTAAGTTGCTTCCTCTTCTCGCTTGTGTCTCCCCCCTTTCGGATGCCCAACCTAGACGCCGGTTAGGCGAGTCCCCTTTAGTTGGTCCTAAGCTGATCACTCGGAGTTTCTAGGGCAACTGGCTTCGCGATTACTCTCAGGCAATGGACGTCGCTGGGCTGTCCAAAGCTACAGCCGACACAATCATATTAGTCCTGAGTATTCTCGGCTTCATGACTTTTGGTTATGCTACGGAGGAGTTCAAGTTGACCCCTGAGCGCCTTGGAGTGTACTTGCCCATAGTAAGTCTTCAATCTCCAGGATTTTGTAGCGCTTGACCGGGAATTGTGCCTTCTGAAATAAATATCGTTTCCCATAGGAGCACATCGATAACCCCAAAGGGTACGCCGATGCCCCTGAACCGCCACACAAGTTTCACCCAAAGTTGCGTGGACCGCTCGACCCCCGCGAACTGGAAATCGATCCCCGAACGGGAATGAAGAACTATATCGCTCGCGAAGGAGAAAGCTATGATACCTCCGCTGCTCACGTTCGCCGTAGCCTCGAGAAGGTGATCGAACTTGCTCGCAGGAGTGGTGGACGCGATTGCCCAGATTTGTTCGAGGCGTGAGTGGTGGTTAAGTGGGTCCTTTATTGCTATTTGTACTAAATACCTCCATGCCTAGATACCGTCTCATGGGAGGCGCTTTGCACACCTTGGAAGACTTGCTTGCCCACTCGAACTGGATCGAACTCTCGCTCAAGAGGATGGGTCACAAAGAAGTCTTCTGCCATGTCGGGGATAATGCTCTTATCGAAGTCGCCAGCGGCCAAGGCCGTGGGGAGCGCGTTCCTCCACTCGTCACGGGTACCTTCGGTAGTGCCGACTTCAGTACGTCATCCACAATGTCTCCCGTCTGCTGACAGCTCAACAATTAATGCTTGTCTCTTCAGTCTTCTCCGTCATGGGCGAAGCAACTGATCACTTATCCGAATCGTCCATCTCCGACCTGGGCAAGAAGATTTCTAACGCCAAGCAAAAGGAATCGCCCATCCAACTGATCACGACCATTCTGGGTCGTATGCCCAGCTCTGGAGGTGGCGAGTCAAACCAGCAGAAGGTCCAGAGGGCAGAAGAGATCCAGAAAAATGCCTACAACTTCAATCCAAATGACTATACTACCGAAGAGGTACGTTTATTCTGTAATAAAGGTAGATTAAATGAAAGAGTGACAGGAAAATGTTGCATACAGGTTCAGCGCCAGCTTTTGGATCTCCTTGTCTGGAGGGATGGCGTTATGAGGGACTTCTCCAAGGTGGTCGAGGGTATCCCTGGTCTGAGTGATCTGATGGAGCAGCTGACGGAAGCCTTGAACGTTTGTGAGTATTTCTGTGCACTGTTTGCCGTTGTGGCGGTGGGCCGTGACTGACTGCACGGTAGACGTGTACACGGTTCTCGAACCCTACCTTACGCCGATCCTCCAGACCGCTACATCCGCACTCGGTGATGGAAGTCGCGCAGTTATTGACAAAGACGATCAGTACCAGGTTTTCGAGGATCCTCGTGCGAGCGACCCGAGTCACTCCATGCTTTCCAAGGTAAGCAGAAATACAATTCTACCTTCAGGTCTCATACGTGGTGTCTAGGACCATTTTGATAATATCTTGAATGAGCCTGCCGGCAAGATCGCCAAAGTCGTTGTCGAGCTCACTGTGAACAAGCTCGTCGCTGCTTGGAGTGACGAATCTGTCGATGTCAGGCAGACGATCGACGAGGCAAGTCCCGTATATCTTGATATTTCATGATGCGTACTGATCAGCAATTCGCCAGATCATGACTACGTTCCACCACCCTTATTTCGCTACGGGTCAATCTGAGTTCCAAAATGGAATGTCTCAGACTCTTCGCAAGTGGCTCGAAGGACTTAGCGAGCACGACCGTCAAGAGACCCTCCACCGCCTGTCCAAGGAGAATGTGAGGGACGGCCAGAACAAGCGCCTGGGAGCAGCTGAAGACACGGTCATGCACTCCCATCAGGTTGGGAAGAAGGATAAAGCCAGTACCTCTGGTGGATATGGCGGTGTCGGTGGCGGATATGGCCAGTCTCCACACAGTCAGGGTGGCTACGGCCAGAGTGGAGGAAAGAGCAGCGGAGGAGGCTACGGCCAGTCCCAGAGTGGTGGATTTGGAGGCTACGGCCAAACGAAGAGTGAGAGTGGATATGGAGCGTCCCAAAGTGACGCCTATCGCTCACACCAAGGTACCGGGTATGGTGGTGGCCCCGAGACCGGCGGATATGGGCAATCAAAGCAGAGTGGCTATGGGGGGTCCCATTCGAGTGGTTATGGCCAATCGCAAACCAGCTACGGCCAGGCGGAAAGCCCCTCCACGTATGGCCAAACTCAGAGTAGTACCTACGGCTCCCAAGGGTACGGCAGTGGTGGACGTGGCGACAACACGTACGGAGCTACTTCTGGCAACACGTACGGAGCTGCTTCTGGTTATGTCAGCGGCCGCCAGCAAGAGGAAATGTCTGGAAGCGGAACCGGGTACGGTAGTGGCGGTGGACACGGGCATCAAAGCCACCAACAGCAGTCACCCGAATATGGCGGCTACGACGACAGCCACAAGAAGCAGCATTACGATGACGACACAGAGCGTTATAAACCCAAGAAAAAGGATGACGATGATGACAAGCACCGGTATGGTGGAGGGCACAAAAAGGACTACGACGATGACGATAACAGAGGTGGATATGGGTTCAGCAAACGTGAGGATAGAGACGATTCTCCCAGTTATGGCCGCCAACAGGGAGGGGGCGGTGGATATAGTGGTAGTGGCAGTAAGTAGCTTATCGTCTTCATTCCCGCGCCTCTGACACTCGTGTAGGTTACGGTGGAGGTCGCAATGAGGGCCATGGTCGCGAAGAACGTCATCCCCAACCTAACTACGGCGAGTCGACTGGCTATGGCGGTAGCGGGGGTGGTTACGGTGGTGGCCGCGACGAGAAATACCGTCACAGCGGTAAAGATGATGACGACGACGACGATGGTCACAAGCATGGGAAGCACCACAAGCGCGACGATGATGAGTCGTATGGAGTCGAAGGAATCAATCTTGGAGATCGTTCAAGGTATTAGACTCTCCTCCCCCGGTATATCTTTCCACTTTGATTCGTTCTGAATTTATCCATCCAATCGAACAAAGACCAATGAACTGATTTTAACTTCCTTGCGCCCTGCTTCGCAGCTATGGGCAACCCACGATATCACATGGGCGTGAAGAAGAGAAGAAGAAGAAAAAGGACGGTGATGATGATGATGATGATGACCATGACGAGCACAAGGCCTACAAGAAAAAAGAATATGGAAGCGAGGAAGAGGATAAGAAGAAGAAACACGGCAAGAAGCACGGCTATCATGATTAAGGAGGGGGGGCCGCTGTAACAGATATTGTGAATCAAGGACACTCGTTCTATACTTGATTATCTGACCTGAGGATCCAGAGGCCCTCAAGAAGTATGAAAACTCAAGTAATGAGGCAAGAAGACTTCGTGGCGTACAGCGACCGAAGACCTCTCACCGGCACATAGGACGATCTGGTGAGTATGTCGAACACTGTTCACTGTCCAAGAAATGGCCAGATTCTGTTCAGTTGAGCGTTGTAGGGATTGCAGGGAGCCTGAGCTTCCGGTCTGGGGACTTTAAATTTTTCATGATTCATGGCAATGCCCATTACAAACTCAGGAATAATCGAATATGCAAAAAGTAATAATATGGCTGAGGTAGACATGACGGGGATTGCCCTGTGCTTGTATCAAGGACTCAATGTCGGCTGTGGAAAAGTCCTGCATGTGTCAACACACTCAAAACAAGCTCAAAAAGAGTGGAAAAGAGTGGAAAGAGGTAATTACATCATTGATGCCCTAAAATGCGCTTATCAAGGTGGGGGGATGTCATGTACTGGGGTCTGCGAAGCCGGGGCATGTTGAATTCAACGGGTTCAAATAGGGCATGGGACAGGCAAGTTCTGGAGGAGACTAAAATTGGCTGGGGTATTTACCACAGTTGATCCCAACATTTATGCATAGTTTGAGTGTTATAGAACAGGTTTTATGACATGTTTCCAAAGTTTGACTAATATTCAATGTATGCCTTGACATACACCTATGTCCTTGAGATACTATTTAACAGCAATGTATTATTTATGATTATATTGTTGCAAGGATCATAAGTTACAAATTACAGCCAAAAGCACTTAATTTACAAGAAGGTTTGCTTTATCACCCACCTGCTTGAGAATAAAGGAACTTCTGGCTGAATAGTAGAATAGTCCTCAATCATGTATTTAGATATGAGTTCTTCAGACTTACTATCCCTACTGCAGACTGCAGACTGTGCACTGTGCCCACAGTTTAATGAATAGTAAGAGTCAAAATAACTCAGTGCTGCAGGAGCCCCTCACCTATATAAGGAGCTCCTCCCCCAGTTGTTTTGGAACAAGCCACTTTACAACTACACAACTTGCCTTTCATCTTAAGGAGCCTCCCTGAAGAGAATCTTCTTTGTACTTAGTAGCTGATACCTACAAGTATACAATATAAGTCCTGACCCAAATTATATCTACAAGTAATCTCCTGAACTGAATATACCTACCCAAAAAACTCTATACTTTGACCTGACCCACTAGAGTATTATTTGGACAGCTTTGCTAAGTATTAAGAATTTTCTATGACTTTGATTTACTATGTAGCTACAGGTATTATATAACTATAAGTCAATCCATAGACTGAAATAAGAGTCTATCTGATCAACTGCCCAGACCTTTCTGCTCAAGTCACATTTTGATGTTTCTGGAAACCTCTGCACTGTAACATTGAGTACATGAATACACTATAAATGAAATACATCATGTTGTGTGTCATTGTGCACAGCATGGCACAGAAACAGTCAAGATGCCAGACTGGACTTTGAACCATCACATCAACCCCCAACAAGGCTGTACTTCATGAGGCTACCTTCAACATATAGCACAATGACAAGGTGGGGCTAGACATCAGTGTGGGGGGTCATCATGCCAAGGAGCCCCAGGGTGTAATGTGTAGTATTCCTCTATCATAGGGCATATTGGGTCATCTATTGGTCCTTCTCCAACTGCTAGTTCCCGTTGCCAGGCTGCTGACTCTTCCAAGATCTTTTAAAAATCATGCCAATCACCCTGTGCTTCAGCTTGGTCCTCCCACCACACCTTAAGTTGGAACTTGCCCCTAAACCAGTGGGTTGGGATGTTCAAGTGGTAGGATACTGGCCCAATGGTCTCCACTATCTCATATAGCTCCAATTACTTGGCTGGCAATTTCTTTGAAGGAGCATCAGTGCTAAGATTGTACACTTCTAACCAGACCTTATCTCCAATGGCAAAGCTGAGATCCTGATGCTTGTGATCAGTATAACATTTGTACATCTGCTGGGCCTTCTCCATGGCTAATTGACAATGGGTTTGTACTTCATGGATGTGTTGTAGTCACTCAGGGAGTTCTTGCACTTGGTCAGGAGATGTATGGTCAGTGTAGACAGGGTGGTATCCATAGTTTGCATAGAATGGGGTCATTCCAATGGTAGGGTGGTGGTGGTTATTGTATGTGAACTCCTCTGTGTGCAGGAAATCCACCCAACCATCCTGCCAGTATGCTGAGAAGATATGCAGGTAGGTTTCCAGCCACTTATTGTTTGACTCCACTTGTCCTTGGCACTCAGGGTGATATGCAGGGGAGAACCATTGATCTACTCCTAGGGCCTTGCGCAGGTTGCACATGTAAGGTGCCATGGACTGTGCACCACAGTCAGTGTTACAGTACAATGGTAACCCATGGAGTGGCCATACTTGTTGAATATGAAGCTCTGCTAGTTGCTTTGAGGTGCATGTAGGGTCACACATAGAAGGAATGGCAAGAGGAACAGCTTGATGCAAGGTAGAGTAAAGGTGACAGGGAATAGTGGTGAAAGAGGTGAGTAGTGATGAGGAAACTGACTGCCAGACAGGCTGCAAGAGGGATAGTGGATTATGTAAGGTAAAGTAGGGAAATGCAACAAAGACAAAATGGGGGGTGAACTCCCCACTTGCCCTGCCCTTATATTGTAGAGAGGCAACACTATGAAGAAGCACTACATGAGGCTAAGGTAATGCTAATGTAAAGAAGCACAGTGCAGGAGCACTTACAGAGAATGACAAGTAAAGTAGAGAACCACCCTAGTGTATAGAGAAGCTAGAGAACTGCAGTAGAGTAACACACACACATGACTTGCTTGGTAATGACCATGAATAGAGAAGTACAACTTGCACAGTGGAGAAGCTCAGAGAGTGGCAGTCACAAGGTTGCTATGGTGCAGAGGTTTCCAGAAACATCTAAGGGTAACTGCAATGATTATTGCCCTTTCCCTCACTGGCCCCTCACAGCACCACATCACAGTACCTCATCCAGGCAAACCAGAACCTCTGCAATGCAACCCAAGATCCCCAAACCTATACTCCTGGCTCCCTCTCACATGGACCTGTGCCTGCCACTTGGGCCAACAACATATGTATTCAGATAGTGTAAGTACTTGCATTGTGATCATGTACCATCCACCTGAACATCACTGCACCCACCCACATAGTATAGCCATTCCACTCACAGCCTATGTGGTCTGGTAGCCTCATGTATAAGTTAAATGATCATGTATTTAACCCTCAAGTTATGGAACATTGTTCCACACTTGATGTCTTGTAAAGGTTCTGCCAATGAAGTGGGTTTTAATGTGTGGCTTCAAACCCATTATTGCAGGTCCATGATGATGTTGGCATCCTATGGGTAATTGAGTCTTAGAATAATTATCTCAAATTCTTCAAAGTAATCCACTGCTTTCCCTGTCTGACTTAGCCTGTCACCCATTTCTTCTTTGCCCTGTCTATAAGGCCTCTGTCCCCAAACTGAACCATGAAGAACTCTACAAAACTCTTCCATTTTCACAGTTCTTTTGGTGGTCTTCCCTGGACATCCAAATCTGACTCCATCCTTGCCATCTGCCAGACCACCCATAGTCCTGCCTTATCCTCCATCTGTTGTAGTGCCCACCTAATGCACTGGTTTTCATCAATGAAAGCTGTTGGTTCCATGACTCTGTAATTGGCACAGGCCACCATGAAAGTAGAGGCCAGATTGCCCTTCTGCCCCTTGTATTTAGAGGGCATTGGGGTCTTGAGTCTTGAGTGTGGGGCACTTGTCACTGCAAATGGTTGAGATGACTGTGCCCTAATGCTGTCCATCTCTGCCCTTGCCATCCCCAACTTAACTCCTGCCAAGTGGCTTTCCCATTGGGAGGCATATTGACCCATCTTGGCAGCTGCCCTTACTCCTGTGTGAACTGACATATTCCTATCTCTGGGCCAGGTGAGGTCATCATCTCCAAGGAAATGGAGGGTGTATCTGACACCAGTTATGTATGTCTCAATGTTGTCAGCAAAGGTCACTAGCTCATCCCTTGTAGGAGTGTCATGATCTGCTGTAATGAAAACTGGTTTGTCAAAGCTATTGACAGGGACCACAGGTGGTACTGGTGCCACACTGGTGGACATCAGTGTATTGGGTTGGGTGAGGTTAAAAACTGTTGGGGCTTGTCATGCCTCAGATTGAAAATCCACCTTGCTATCACTTTTGTCCTTTGCTCCAATTACTTCAGCTATGCCTAGTTCTGAAGTGCTAGGTTCAGGACTACTGATTTCTCTGTCACTGGCTTCCACATGTGTAGAGCTCATGCACTTGGGTGTTGTTTAAAGTTGCTAGTTTTCTAAGCTAGACCTGGTTGACTGTAATGGTTGATAGAGGGGGAAGACAAGGGGAATGTAATTGAGATTGAGGATAGGTATAGGGCTTTGTGGGGTGGTAATGAACTCCCAGAATTCATGTAATCTCCTTCTAATGGTGAGATCCAGTGTTACTATCTGCATACTGGTACCACAAAGGGGTAGTATCAGGTTCTGCTCCAAAGGTGACTGGGTAATGGAAGTGGGTAGGGGTTGCAACCTGGACACTCTGTCCTTCTCCTGAGAATGGCTCTTGAATGTCCAGTACTGGTGTTGCTGCTTGACAAGTGGGGGACTTGTATGAATCCCAGACACTACAGGTATAGAAGGCTCCTGCCAACCCACACACTGTGGTCCAAACCAAGGGTGCAAAGGAAATGGGGTGTGGTAGTGATAGACCAGGCACTTACTGTTGCTGTTTGTGCAGGGTCTGTTGTTGGTACTTCATCGTGTGTGATAAAAGGTGCTCCTAGGTAAATTGCTGGTGTTCTGAGGTAAGAGCAAGTGGTAAGAGTAATAACCAGAGAAGATGAAGTGGGGTTCTTCATCATCTAGAGGTCAGGGTAGTGTATGGGGAATGGTGTGGAGTGGGAATATTGGCTGACTAAAAGGAGTGGGTCATATGGAGAAGCAGGGAGTTGGTTGTGGGGTGGGAGTAAAGGTTAAAGGTTTGAGTTAGAGAAGTGCAGAGTGTGACATGGAGTGGGAATAGGAAGTAAGGGGTAAGGAACAGGGTTGACCAGGTGACAGGTACAGGCACCATGGTCAGGCACAAGGTACATGACTACAGTGAGGCTGGAGTCATGTGATAACAAAGGAAGGTGATTTTGGTATCAAAATGAACAGAAAAAATAGGGAAAAATGATGGTGAGGGTTGTTTTCATTATATGACTTTGCTGGAGATCTTGACTCTGCCAAGTCAACAACTGGTTTTGTGCTTCTCATGGGTGGTGGTGCTGTTTCCTGGTCCTCCAAACTGCAGTCTTGCTGTGATAAAAGCTGCTTGCAGGTAAGTTGCTTAGGTGAAAGCAATGGTATGAGTAATAACTAGAGAAGATGAAGTGAGGTTCTTTGTTGTCTAGTGTTCAGTATATATAGTAAGGACTGTCTGCTGACATAAGGTAATGCATGACTAAGGTATTTGTATGGAAGTAGAGAGTGTGTTGTGGAGTGAGAACTCTGACTAAGGTAATATGTATAGAGAAGTTGGGAGTGAGTTGTGGAGTGGGAAAGTTGACTAAGGGGAGTGTGTAGAGAAGTAAGGAGTAGGTTGTGGAGTGAGAAAGCTGACTAAGGGGAGTGTGTAGGGAAGTAAGGAGTGGGTCACAGAGTGGGAACACTGACTAAGGGAAGTGTATGGGAGAAGTAGGGAGAATGTCATGGAGTGGGAATATTAGGTGACTAACATGAGTTGGTCATATTGAGAAGGAGGAGTGTGTCATGGAGTGGGAATAAAGGCTAATGGTCTGAGTGGGGAAGCAAAGAGAGTGGCATGGAGTGGGAATAGAAGTAAGGCACAGGTCACAT
>Ga0307513_10009429_pt1 | contig 12349 bp, 8 predicted proteins | sample 15_EM_MG_FD_202174 | JGI IMG/M metagenome (GOLD analysis project Ga0307513, IMG submission 202174) | Populus trichocarpa ectomycorrhiza microbial communities from riparian zone in the Pacific Northwest, United States - 15_EM | ecosystem: Host-associated > Plants > Roots > Unclassified | place... | reverse complement strand
CCTATTTGTTGTCTCTCTGCTTCCTTGACCTCCTCGCCCATATTCTCATCCTCTTTATCACGCTCGAGCTCATCGACGTCGATGATGGTACTCTGGCTTGACCCAGCCGCTGCGGCGGCAGCACTGGACCCAGAGTCGGAGGTGAAGGACAATGCCTTCCCTCCGAAAGAGGACCCCGTGGTGAGCGCTGAAAACCCTCTAATCCCTGTTGTTAAAGCGGAGGGGGACGCAGGAGGGGCGAGCGAGCCAAGGCTTATCGACTTCCCTGCAAAAGAGAACCCTCCACCAGTGGTGGTCAAATTCGTGGTGCGGGACGGGGCAGACGGGGCAGACGAAGCCGTGACCGCCCTCTGCTTCTCATTCAGTTCATTTCGTATCTTGCAATACCCCGCGAATAGTTCGCTCAAGTCGATAAATGCGTCTTTCTCGTACTGGGTTCGTGCCGTAGCGAGGAAGGAAACGTTGAGTCCCCGGAGGCCCTTCCAGTAGTCGACTTCGGCCTGCGACGCCTGGATTTCGTCCAGCGCAGAGGTCGTGCCATTCACAGCCGCACTTGGGTTCGAGGTAGGGAAGGAAAATGTGGATTTGGGTGTGAGATCCGCGACCGGCACAACGGAGGTAAGAGGGTTAGTGGGGATGGAGGGAGGGGCACCACCGGGACTTGCTGTTATTTCCTTCTTTAGCGGACTCGAAGTAGAGGGCTGGCTGAATGAAGCCCGTGGCTTGTGACCGAAGATGGGATTTGAGGACGAGGGGGCGGTCGAGGGCTGCGACGATGTGGGAAGAGTAGTGGACGGTACTGAACTTGAAGATGGAAGTTTGAAGGAAAAGTTTGAGACTGGTCCCGCTGAGGGCAGCGCGCCAAAAGTGAACGGCATGAGAGTGGTCGCTGGTACTGTCGTTGAATCAAGGCTCTCCGTCGTTGATGAGGGCATCTGGTCACGGTACAAATAATTACATGAGCTCTGGACAAGCAAGAGTCGAGGTCTCAACTCACTGATTGGTTCAGCCCAATGCTGGGAGGTGCCTGCTTTGATGTGGGTCAGTGGAACGCCCGGAAAAGCCTCTGAATATTCTCTGTATGGCCGGTGAAACCGAATAGTAGATATAGCAGACTTACTGGACTTGGTGAGCCACTTGTGCTGTGGCCGCCGAGGCCGCGCCGGCGGGGCAAGGAGCGGATATTTCGACTTGCTAATGTCGCTTCGTTTGCTTGGGTAAACGGTCGAAAATCCTCCTAATGGATGAGTAAAGCAAATTATGAGGAAATTAAACGGATTGGGGATTGCGGGATAGACATGTCCATGTTGAGGCGATAAAAGTTGCGAAAGAGAGGGATAGTTTGCATATATAAGCACCTAATGCGTATGTCGACGGCTGGGAGAGCGAGAGCTGACCTGATCGGCTTGTTCAAGTTCGGCGGAGTCACGCGTAAGTTGCGCTTCGGCTGCACGCTTCATTGGACGCGTCGTTGACCTCTAGCGAGGTAAGGGTAGACTACCAGTGGAGGGATGTGGTTGCTGCTGGTAGCTTCGACTGAAAGAAGGCGACCAAGGCGACCAAGGCGTGGATCAAGTTTGGCTGCTACCCACCAAACACGACGGGTCAGCTCTCTCGCGTTCAGGCCAAACCAGTTGACGAGTATCTACGTCTTCTCTACGTCTTCCATCGATGGACTTTGCTAGGTCTCCAGGGCCTCCAGGGCCTCCGGGGCCTCCGGGGCCTCCAAGGCCTCCAGGGCCTGCCCAGATAATCGCTACTTTTTCTGGCAGCACAGGCCCTGTACTTGCCCTATCTTTATTCGCACCTTCTCATCTCGCATCATATATCCCATATCCCGTATCTATCCCGTATCGACCGCCGGATCCAAGGGACCAATACCGTAGTCCCACGTCGCATAACAACCTAAGGGCGCTAAGGTTGACCATCCCCACTATAACATCCCACGCATGAGTCTCCCCCGCGAGCCCCGCGAGCCTGCCGCACAAATGCCAACCCCCTCGCCTCACGTCCTGCAAGTCGACTTCGCCTCTGTCGGCCTGCCAGATCTCTCCTCCCGCACCTGTCTGATAATCGATAACCTCCTCACACCCGAAGACGCAGCAAAACTCTACGAGGCAGCGACGCTCTCAGGTCCGTGGGTGCAAGCGAAAGTCACTGTCGGAATCGGCGTCGAAATCCTCAACACGGAGTACCGTAATTCGGATCGGATCATACTGGACGACCACGCGCTCGCGGGCTGGCTATTCGACAAGATCGAGCCGCATTTGAGCGAGGGTGTGCGAAAGGTCAAAGGGGCGGAACACCACGAGTGGATTGGGTCGAGCTACTATGATGAGGCTGTCGGCACGCGCAAGAAGGAGGACGGGAGCGAGGAAGTGGTTGAACCTGTGGCAAGGGTCACGCGGTTGAATGAACGGCTTAGGTTCCTGAGATATGAGCCGGGGATGTACTTCCAGGCGCACTACGATGGACAATATTGGACGCCTGATACGAGGGAGTGCAGCTATTTTACGTTGCAGGTGTACTTAAAAGGCGAGGGCGATGGTGTGTCGCTATCCTGGCTCGGGTGCCACTATACTCATATGCTGACTCCCCGTAGAATCACCTATGGGAGGCGCAACTCGTATCTTCAGCAAAAAGTCGTTCGATGATGGAAAGTCGGAACCGGAGGAAGGTCAGTACCCACTCCTCCACTCGCACACCCACAACATTACCAAGCGTCTATGATGCACCGAATGCCACAAACTCTTTTTTCCCAATTCCATATGAGTCGCTCATCACTATATTCCCCAGGCGCACGCTTTATCGACATTGACCCTGTCCCCGGACGTATTCTCATTTTCGAACAAGAAGGAATACCGCACTCTGGTGAGAAAGTTACCAAAGGTGTCAAGTATAGCATGCGGACGGATTTCATGTATGAGGTAGTTCCCGCAGAATCAAAGACTCAATAAATAGCAATTGTTTTCTTACTCTTCCAGATGCGGCCCAATTTGCCGCACGTTACCCACCCTTTATTGACCAGCTCACAGCTTTCGCCACCGGTCTCCACCGCCCACCACAAAACTCTGGGTGAGGTTCATAGAGCACTGCTGGTCTACACTCCTAGCACATTTCCCAACTTGTTTGTCCTTACCACTGCGACTGAACGAGGAACAAGCCAAAAAATTGGGTGTAGTTCTACCACTCATCTGTGTACGTTGAGAAACATGGTCACGTCCTAACACTATGGCAAGGGGGATGGAAACAAACAAAAAAAGGAGCAAGATTTAGAGTGAGACCGACCGACCGATACTATTAACACCAATAGTCTAGGCGCGCCGCGTTTGAATGTTAATTCCGAGCACTTTGACGCAAACCTTTTTCCAAAACCACCACCACTAGACCGGAATTCATATCGACCGTTCAACTGTATAGTACACTGCTTCGCGGCTGCTAGTTATGCGACTTTTGCTTTCTTGCCCAAACTCGATCCCTTCCCGAAGGCTTTTCGCCTCTGAGCATGCATGTGCGACATGAGGATGTACAAACCTGTGGATAGTGACTGTTAGCGCTCTTGTATACACGCTAGAGTTGTCTCAAGCGAGGGAAGGTTGCATACTTGCGGGCCAAATAATGATCAAAGGAACCTTTGCCCAGGTGTCCCATCCCCACCCTGCAACCCATCTAGTAGTTCGTCCACTCAACCCCTCTACAACACCTGTGTTCTTGTTCGTTTTGGTCCATCCGCCTACGGTCGGCATACTAGCAGGGAAAGACGGGAAGGAGGCAAAAATTAACGCATATTCTGAACCAGCACCGACTGGGTATAAGATATAGAAAGCAGTGTACCGCAACCAGGTGACGGCATGCATGAATTGGTGACGAGCGTATTCGAGGGTCGAGTGGGAGAAGTAGTGAGATGGTGTGGTAAGTCCTAGAAGGGAGGAGATATAGTAGACGTTGCGTATGATCTCTGCGAAGCACCAAGCGACCAGCATGGATGTGTAGAAGGGCGAGCTCCGAGCCTGGAATTGCGAGCGTCAGCCAAGAAGCCAAAAGGGCGGAAGGCCAACGGCATACCGTTTCGTAACCCTCACCGATCCACCAGACAATGATCAAGCGGCTAGCAACCTGCATCATGGTACTAACCAACTGACTCTTCGTCCACCCAAGCAACGCATGGACAACCTCAAGTATGGCAGCTGACTGAACGAACGCGGTATATACCCCAATACCACGACTCGAGTATGTCGCTCTTGCCTTCTCGACCAAAGCGAACGCGATGCCCCCCAATGTCGACGTGACGCTTGCAGCGGCTTTTGAAGCTGGGGATGTTTGTGGAGGTGATGAGAGGGAAAAGACCTTCTGGAGACGGGAGCGAATAAATGACGACGCGGTCGGATATGTGGCCGCTTGTGGAATAGGATTGAGCAGGGCAGCTTTCACGGTTGGTGCAAGGAAAAGGTGAAAAAATACAAGTACGAGAAGATATGACCATAGGAAGGTGGTCACAGTGTTGTAGAGAATGAGGTATGTTCCAACCCAGTCCTTCTTCGTCCTCGGCATGGCAGGGAGACTGTTATGGACTGTAGGTGATTCGTTGTAATTATCATATCCGGTATGGGGTGTAGGCGAGGGTTCATAATCAAGCCATTCGTTGAGAGCGGCGTGTTCAGTTGGCGTGAGCGATTCAGTTGACCGACCGGGTAAAAACCAAGCGGAGTCGGGTACCCATTCGAAGGAAGAAGCGAATGAAGGATAGCGTGGAGGTGCAGGGAGAGGACGTGAGCTTTGATTCTCATCGGATTTGGGCGAGTGCACTACTCGTTGCCACAAGCGGGACACAAACTTGGGTTTGCGTGGCGAGCTTGTCACGGTAGCAGATGAAGAGGGTACAGGTGACGCACCGTTGGTCGCTGGTTGAGTCGATCTCGAACCACGGGGCATGGCTTGTACTGGCCGAGAAAGTGGCTTCCGGTTTAGCCTAGTAAATGCGCGTCAACAAGAGGCCCGCATTAGCACGGAGTGAAAGTATAGACGAATGATTGTCCTTATGACTCGCACGAGTGCATTTCACCGCGAGCGGCGAGAATGTCGTCGAGACTGACAATATTCGGTTGCTCTCGCAGGACTCACAGATAGCTCGAGTGGAGGGGGTCAAGTCGCTTTGAAGAGAGCTCGGAGCTCACAGACAATGCTGCAATGGAGACGAAATGGTGGTAGGGACAAAGATATACTTCTTTGTTTACTACGGCGGCGGTCAAGTCCGGTCTTGGGAGTTAGGGTAGGGCATAGTTTTCCTCATACATACTTTTAGTTGGTAGGTGCTCAACGACGGACGACGTGACCGGGAGCAAACCTTCGGGGGGGGCAGGCGGGAACGGACCTAATTGCCGAGCTTTTCAAGACGAGTTATTCGGCGTCCAGCGGAATACTTCATATTCTCAAGATATCCCCAAGAGTCTGCCGCAGACAGTGTGGCCGACCGATTCGTGATTTACCCCGTCACCCACAGTAAAAAGCAATTTGATAGCACAGGTAACCACTATCTCACAGGTATGAATTTATTGTCGCCGTTGAGACGCAAACGAGCGGTTGATCGACGAATGAAAAATCAATCTATCCTTCGGCGAACCAGTCACCCTTCCAAACCCCTCTCACGATACTAATAATGGTAACCCTCTCCTGTGGAGCCCAGAAACCGCATCGGACCCATACATCACTCCACCACCGCCCACTATAAAACAGCCAGCAGTACGTCCACAGTCGCAAGAAGACAACACTCGACCGTCGATGGATCCTCCTATCGGACCAGCTCATAAGCGGCAATATAAATCCCCGTTCGAATAAGATTGCGAATGCCTGACTTGTGAAGAATAAGATGATATCAAGGTTGGACCAGGCTGGCGTCCAAATGGCATCATGTATACGCTTACGAAGGACAGGGTCATGGTCTCCTAGTTCGAAATATGGTCGGAGGGAGAAACGGTGTGCTCGGTGCATGAGGATGATGTGAAGAATCGCAGAAAATGTGAATGTGAGGACAAGCTTGAGGATACGCCTTGTATGTTTGAGTGTGGTCGGTATGCCAAAGAGGTATACTAGAGGGTCTACGAGCCGCTGGAACGAAATCTTGAATATGTGGTGCCATGCAGACCAAAAGTCCGCCACGGTCTGGGTGTGGAAGGAGATTGGGTTATGGAAGAGAGGGAGGAAAGCATTACTGTTCATGCCCAGTAGCATGTGTGGGAACACATGAGAGAGTCCAACACAGAGCATCGCGAGGGGTGTATAGAACACTTCGAGCGCAAGCTGCGTTAGAAGGCAGACCGAGAATGCGAAGGGGAGTTGCTGGTACCATGAAAGTGAGGTAATAGGGTGGCGGTATGAGGTCATCAATGCCGCAACTTCCCTTTCGGATGAGCCAGTGAGGATGGAGGAAACCACGTCTTTTGCGTCAGTCCAGTGGCGGGATTTATTGAGGGTGTCGAATATGTCTACCATGATAAGACATATTACTAAGTATATGAACCTTTGTTGAACAAAATGACTCGGTGGAATAGGCGGTTCGGAACGATCGCGTTCAGTTCTTGAGGAGAGGACAGAGAATTTGCGATCACTAATCCAAGAAACACCACGAACAGAGGTGAGAAGGTCGAATGTATACTTCCCTCGACCTTGTCGGTGGTTGGATCTGCTGCCATCTTTCGCCCTGGTACTCCCAGTTTGCCCTGTCCTCTCCGTCCCAATACCCGGCTGCGGTAGGTACACCCAATATGGGAGGCCAATACCGTCAATTGCTCCCGCAAAGCACGTCTCCCACACTCTCAATACTCCATACATCCCAACTGTTGCCTCGCCAACTTCAAAGTGAACGGTTGAAGTGGTATGTCGCGCTAATACCATATCCAGGAAGAAGGTGGTGCCTGTCGTCCCAAGTACCGCATTGCGGATGTAGGTAAAGGGTGTACTGTCATAACGTGGGGAAGGGAGTTGCGCTGGAAGGCGTGAAGTATATAGCCATAGAGAGGAGTACGAGGCCGGCGAGGAGAGAGAGACCAGATGTGACCGGCGACGTTGGGATCTTGCAAAACACTTCCCGCGCCAGGCAGCAACGATATCTTGCATTTGCTAGACTAGTGTCTGGGCGGTTCTGTAATCGTTTTCTGCAGTGAGATCACGAGAACCGATCGAGGAGTCAATTTTCGAATAGAAGCGCCGGTCGAAAATGAGAGGCGAACTCGCTGAACGGAGCAAAGACTGAAGATCACGATGTCCTTAGACGAGCAAAATATATATAGTACAAAGTTGGAGAGGTCCTGGGACCGAGAGTGAGACCGACTTGGGATGGTGGGAGATTAGGGCCACGGCATCTTGAAACGCGAGTGAATAGGAGGCATACATCTACCTACGCATCAATACAATACACAACCACGAAAAGATTTATTAGGCTCCTCGTCAACACAACCAAAGGACATGCAAAAAACGAGAATGACGGGACTCGAACCCGCAACCTTCCGCTCCGGAAACGGATGCCCTACCATTGGGCCACACTCTCCTCAAGCAAGGAAGCAGTGCTTGAAATATATATATTCTCTTGAAATCAACCAGGTGACCTACTTGAACCGAGACCCTCCTTTACTCTCCACTGTGTCAGATAGTACTTACGGTTCGTCTGTATATACTCATTTAACACTTATATATCTATTCTCGACCCAGGGTAAGAAACCACACCCCAACGTAACAATCAAGTCTTCTCTGCTGAGCTAAGTGTCTAGAGTCAGAGGAAGAGAGGACTTATAAGTTTACTAGTACCAGAAACATAACTACAAGAACAGAGATACATTGCGATTGTCATCAATGGCCTGTTATTTGCAGCATATCTCATATCTCATTCTCAGTCATTCTGGTCAAGTCGATTCAGGCCTTTGCCACAGATGTAAGTCCTAACTTAGTTGTCTCTTGGGCCACTCTGTTCGAGTGAGGTGCAACGAAATCATTGGAGCAGCGGAAACTGCGCGTTATTGGTGTGGAACTACACAGAAAGGAGAATGTTTTTCTTGCCCTTTCCAAGAAAACGAAGGGTTTGAATGTTGATCGCTTTCTTTGCCAAAATACAGTTGGATTGTCCTCCACACGGACACAGAGAAATGTCTCGTTCAATTCGATCCTGCTCGGATGTGAATTAGGAACAACCATACCATTCACAGTGTTAGAGAATGCTTGAACCCGCGGTTTGCGACAAGTTTGGGATCGGATGTCCGGACGGCTATTGAAGTGCAGAGTGAAACTAAGACGGACCGACTAGGAAAAGTGCAACTGCAAGAGGTAATACTCCAGTTAGAGACTTGGAGTCTCATAATGTGATCACTTCCGGCAAGTAGGTGCGCCGTGTTCAGTGGCTGCCTGTTCGCAATCGGCTGTAAGGGTGGGACAGCCAGGACAATTCTGAACGTGTTCTTGATTGAATACTGCATTCAAGGAGGTAGTTTGCAAATCAAACATTTACATGAACATATTCGCGAAGGGAAGGTACGACGTGGAGTGGGGAATGGGGGAGCGGTGGTAACGAAGGGGGGGGGGGGACGAGTTTGGAGGTGGTAGGATACAACCCTAGCACCCAACACCAGAAACGAGATCAAAACAAAGAACGCGAGCGTGCCGAAGGCGGGGAGCACAAAAATCGACGAGAACGGAGGTTGTGGGACGTCTAGAGCTCACTTTCATCCTTGGGTACGATGGCAACGAGTTCAACATCGAAAACGAGGGTCGAATGCGGCGGAATTAAGGTTCCGAAGCCGCCTGCGCCTGAAGCAGCAATAAGCTCGTCAGTACACCGCTACATACACAAGCGTGGGGTGATTTGGTGGGTAAAATACGGACCATAAGCCTTGTTGGGTGGAATAGTGAGTACCCTCTTCTCGCCCTTGACCATGCCGAGAAGGCCTTCATCCCAGCCCTTTATAACTTGACCAACCCCGAGATCGAATTTAAAAGGTCCGCGCCTGCGAGAAGAGTCGAACTCTGCGCCGGTGGTGAACAGTGTTCCAGTCTGGAGGGCCAACGGTCAACCCCTCGTCGTTGGCACTACCGATCGCCGCAGGGGGTGGAATAACGGACGTACGTATTGGACGGAAACCGTATCACCGCTCTTGGTCTTAGGGAGTGAGGCGGCGTTTTGTGGACGGGAGATATACTGGATCACGAGCTCTGTTGGTGGTGCGCGGGCGCCTTCAGAGGACATAGCGGATGCTGGAGTGACCAAATACGACGAGCAGAGGAAAAGGATTACGATTGCTACGAATGCGAGATGGAGCAGACGTCCAACCTGTGAGAGCATTGGGCGCAAGCGGATTGGAGAAGCACTGGTCACGAAAAATGACGAGAGGGGTAAGTAAATACGTAATGGAGCTCTCAAATAAGTGTTATCGCAGTTAATCTGGCGTGAAAGCGGGTCTATTGGTCGTCCACGTCGTCGACGCGGGAGTCATCGGTCCAACATCAGCCGACGTGCGTCCAGATCGCGGTACACCACTCACAGTCGACACACAAAACCTGCTTATCAACGCACAGATCAGCAAGATCAGCAAGGTCAATAAACGCGTAAGCGCTGCGCGGACAAAAACTTCCGACCTCCTCCTTGTTTGGTCTCTCAATTCATCACCTGTTTGCCCATCAGCGGGCGGATCTTACCTTCTATCATCCTCTGTTCTCCATCCATCGGTAGGCTCGGAAGGGGCACAAAGGACAGCAAGGTCCCCTGAAAGCGCGAAGCGCTCGTGTTGAGGATACACAGGAGCCAAGATTATCTGCGCAAGAAGACTAAGAGTCAACCCGGTGTTGACTAATTTAACTGATCCCTTCGCACCCCTACGAAGCGGTCTAAAGTGTTTTGTGCAGGCGACCCCTAAGAGAGTCAGGCGCACGTACACGTGCTTAAACCTTCGCTGCGTGGCCAGCGGATTCCGTGGAACGAGCGCAGCAAAGGGTAAAGCCCATGTACGTGTACCTAACCCCTCTTAGGGTTGGCCAGTCCAGCTCCCTTTTGTAGAGCTGCAAATCAGTTGACTGAGGCGCTTTTCAAAGGTGTGGAAGTACTATCAATATTGCTTATTTCGGGGTGCCTGAGAAGGGGTTACTAGCACAGTTCAATTACATATGGCATGGATTTTGGGTTTCTCTGGAGCGCGGATGCAACCCACGCCATACCCAGCTCTGACTGCTAAGGCCTACGAGCGGTGATGAACGAAAGTTGAGCAATTGCCTAGCTATTGGAAGTCAATTGTTATAGGGATGAGGTATAGAGGACTTAATAATTGATGAGGGGACCCGAGGTCATGGACGGCATGAGGGTGATTTCAAGCATGGTTCCGAGAAAACGGTGTAGCACCGCAGATTGAGCTAGGAGACGATGCAGCAATGACCCGGTCAACTGTCCGTAGCATACGAGTGCACACTGGCACCTGGTTGCCTCGTTTTCTTTTAATTTCAGTTCTCATGAGCCTTGAAAGAATATTTGAAGAGGAACGGGGACGCTCTTGTACTTACCACTTCGCCAGGGCAGACTTCTTATGTGGGAAACCAAACGAAGGGATTGGAGAAATAAAGCCCACAAGAGGCATCGGTCTAGCTTTGGGGCTCATCTGAAACAGAAAACTGCAGCTGGCCATTGATGCTCACCTCACAAAGTGGCAGATATGTGTAGGAGCAAACATTCAGCCCGCGCACTTTACTGCCGAGTATCCGCGCGACCCTCAAAATTAATCTCCATGGGTCTGTCGAATGCGACGGGTCTAGTATCCGAAACCATTTAGAGGCTTATTATCAATACAGGTATGACATAAAGCGGACATCTATGTTGTGTAAGGGAGAGAGGAACCCTAGTTACCGGGTACGCTCCGGACCCAGCCAAATTTTTTGTGGAAGCGGGTTGCCCCAAGTGACAGATACTATGAGAACGACCGATTTTCTGTCGGTCAACAAGAAGACGGGGAAGTCTGTTTGGGCCAGTGTTTGTCCGGCCGTCAACCCAAACCTTGGACCCTATTCGTCTTCGATCCTCATTCTGCTCGTCATGGTTAGCTACATTGTGACACCCTTGATTATGGTGTTCTAAGTGCTGATGGCCTGAAAATTGTTGATTTTTCTTACACCGCTCGACTCCCAATCGTTCCTTCTCAGCCATCGCAAAAGACATTCCGCACAAAACGTATCCTTGCTAAGGCATCGCGCCAGAACCGGTGTGTAGGACTTGATGACGCAGTAGTAGCCTGGCACTGACGGTTGTCGTTGTATAGACCAGTTCCGCAGTGGTTCCGCCTGAAGACTGACTCCAAAATCCAGGTCTGTATCTAACCTAACCCACTTTCGAGCATAGCGTGCGGTCATGGTGCTCATAATCCCTGTTTCCACTCTAGTATAATGCAAAACGCCGGCACTGGCGCCGCACTAAACTCAATATCTGATTGCCTGACCCTTGCGCCGTCATCAATACGGCGTGCGGCACCCTATGCTCGACAGTAGTGGGAGAGACAACTGGGGCTATGCGGGCCTAATGGCTTTGTGCCGACACTTTCTGGTGACTGCCTGTATGCCGACGTATCTCTTGTACAGCTTCCTTCCATTCATGCATCAAATGACATGCAAGTATGCAACTAGAAACATCTCTGACTTCCCCAGTTGTCCGCTTTTTCGTAGATCTAAACTCAGGCCCTGCTACTCGTGGTCGTCACAAAGTCCCTGCACTACGATGTAACCCCATTTAATGAGTTTTTTCGTCGGCACTCTGGCACCTTTTTGTGGTCCCTATCTGGTGCTGAGTCGGACAACCACCAGTTCCACTGTTTTTATTCCATTTTGCGCTGTTAACCTCGAGGTAGAGACTCCAGGTTTCTCACCGCAGATTAGTGACCAATGCCATTATCCAAAATAGGAGTCTTGTTCGTATACGCACCGATGATACAGTGTTGTCCTTGATTCCCTTATTCCCCTGACTTTCTCCTCACCATCGGCGTCTTTGGGGGGCCATTAGACTTTTGCTCTTGGTAATGATAAACTCGCATATATAGCAGGTTTCTGCCCTCGCACACGCTTGCGACAACATCAGATTTGGGGACAAAAAATCTACTTAAGCCTATTGACCCCATAAAAAATTCAGGGCCTTGACAGGTTTGACAGGTCCGGTGGCAGTTTGGCAGGTGCCGAGTGGCAGCTGACCGAGGTGTGTATGTGACGGTGTGACAGTCATCGCCGCGGAGGCTGGGACCAGTCGTTTGAAATATCGTCTCATAAATAAAATTTGTAATAATACATAAACTTATGGAATAATTTTTTTTATAATACATAAATTAATTATATATAAAAA
>Ga0307513_10009428_pt1 | contig 12349 bp, 9 predicted proteins | sample 15_EM_MG_FD_202174 | JGI IMG/M metagenome (GOLD analysis project Ga0307513, IMG submission 202174) | Populus trichocarpa ectomycorrhiza microbial communities from riparian zone in the Pacific Northwest, United States - 15_EM | ecosystem: Host-associated > Plants > Roots > Unclassified | place... | reverse complement strand
GGGTTACGGCCAATTAGTACCAAACTTTCGTCGTGATTCGAGCTCGTAAGGGAGCGAAGGTCAGTTATCCCCAGGGTATGTGCAAGGCTCTCTTTTATATCTATTTTGTCCCCTCGGTACCGAAACGAGACTGACGGCGCGGCGTGTTTTCGCCTTTCATTCCGGTCCTCCATCGCCGTTCGTTTCTGCTGACGATATCCAACTGTAGCATATGCCGAAGCCGCGGAAGCCAAGGCCAACCCAGCGGCGATGAAGTTCAACTGCGCGCAACGTGCCCATCACAATACACTCGAGGTCATGCCCCATACCTTGTTTACCCTCCTCTTTAGTGGCCTCCGCTACCCAGGCGCCGCGACCGCACTCGGCGCGGTCTGGTTGTTCGGACGGATCATCTATACTATGGGCTATGCTACGGGTGACCCGGCTAAGGTATGCGAAGTCTCTTTAACTTGCCGGATGTGGGCCTGACTGCTCCCTCAACACAGCGCAATCGTGGAGGTTTCCATGCCGTCGGCCTCTTCGGTCAGTGACGCCCTATTGTGTCGCCTATTCGTGTATCTAACGTATCCTGTTGCTAGGTCTGTACGGTTTGACCACTTATGCCGCATATGAGATGGCTGTGGGCAAGTGGTGAATCATGTTTATGACTCGCGGCAGAGGCGCTTCAGTTTTTCATGCTGTCTGAGGAACATATCTTAATTTAACTCCTCTGTTTGCTTCCCTTCCGTAATTCTTTCCACGGATCTGAGAACCAGTGCTGTCGGTGCGTGGAACCTTGTATGCTCTGCAAGGCCAGACCAATCAAACTGCGCAGAGGGAAGTAGACACACTCTTGTCCTTGATGATTCTTGCTTAACGGGTGGTGGATCCGCCACTATCATAAGAGTAATGGGTCAGGCTCCCGCTTGACTCGTCCGTCAACCCCTTCCAGACTAACAATTCGACTTCTTTGGTCCTAGGTTGATGTCCACGTCTACCGTACCTCCTCGGCGCCTCCATAGTTCTTTGGATCCTAGAGTCTGTTTACCCAAGGGTCGTTCGCAATGTCTACTTCGCCCAAATCATCGAGTCGACCACCTTCTGCAGCTGCAGATGGGCCACCCAGAAGGCTGGGCGGAGCCCCGCCAACCAAAGCAGACGAGTACAATGATTTGCTTTTCCAACTAGGTGATCTATCACCTCCACCCCGGATCCGGACTTCCGTCGGCCCACCCGCAAAACGTCAGGATCTGTATTTCCTAAGTTTGGATACTGCTTGGAAGTCCATTTAACGAAATTATTTTATAGTTTTGGGTTACGTCTGGTTCGTGTCCGGCATGCTCTTCCCTCCACCGCGCATATGGTTCCTGTGTGGAACCGTGCTTTAACACACAATTCAAAGGTACGGGTACGTAAACCAACAGCTGTATAATGTACAAAATTTCTATGTATTGTACAGCGCGCGCGCCTATGGACTACCGCACCAGTGATTAAACGGTGGAATAGCGCCCTGTGCGTCCAAAACAGTAATTAGTAACCCAAATAAACGCGATAAAAGATGGACAGGTAGGTAGGATGGTTGATAGGTAGTTGACCGGGCGGATGGGCAAGGACTTACAAACTCTCACCCGCCAATCCTGCGATGCAGTAGCTAGGTACCCACCAGTGGGACTTAGATCAACCGAATTAACTTCGCAAATCATGACAATATTAGACCATCAGAAGACTTGTAGGGAAAGCCGCGTACCAGTATGATGGTGCCCTTGCAACATCAGGTGCGTGCGCCCATGCCTATCCCAGAACTGGACACCACGATCATGCGAACCGGAGACGATCCACTGGCCATCATGCGAGATCGCCACAGACGTTACATCATCCCTGTGGCCCGTAAAATCAAGCACACGTTTGCTAAATTGTCCGCCGGTTCCATAGGCATCGCTTAAGGCCGCACTGAATTCCCAATACTTGAGCGTCTTGTCTCTTGAGCATGACACCAAGCCTTTGCCATCGGGCGTAAACGCGACCGACTGAACTGAGTCGCCGTGCCCTCTGAGGCAGTCGACCAGTGTCCGAGTTGCAACGTCCCAGATGCGCACGACCTTATCCTGCGAACTGGCGGCGACAAAGCGATCATCGGGCGAGATGGCCACGCTCGTCACGCACGCGTAGGCGTTGGGAGCGTCGATCGGAAACATCTGCGATTCGCGCGTGCTCATGTTCCATATCCACGTTGTGTTGCCAGACAAGCCCGAGACGATGAACGAACCATCGTGCGAAAAGTCGAGGGACCAGACACTCTTTTGGTGGCCTCCGACCGTGTAACGGATGCATTTACGGGCGATATCCCATATCTGTGAGGGTAAAATAGAAGATATGTCAGTATCCCAGCATACCAAGCCGCCAGTCAGCGACCCGAAATGGACGAGAGAGAGAAGTTCACCCGAATCAACCCATCCCCCGCGCCCGTCGCGAGGTATTTGCCATCAGGGGAGAAACAGACCGACCAGATGAACATATATCCCTCCTGGGTAACGTTTTCATCAATGAGCGTGCAGCTGAGCGCACGAGTGCGCATGTCAAAAATCTGGGTGATATGATTGGACCCGGTGGCGAGCCACAGACCGTCCTTGCTAAACCGGACACAACCCACAATGTTCTCGTGGTTGATCTGGAACACGAGACTGACATCGAGCGAGCGGGGTTCGCGCGGGTTATAGAGCGCGAACCAATCCTCGCCATCCTTCCTGGAATCAATAAGTGAATCAAGGTCACCTGGGCATACTTCTATGATGGTGGAGAAAGGTTCAAGTGTCGGGAGGTAGTCCAAGGAACCATCTGAGGAATAGTAGGAAGCACTCGCTCCTGGATGATCATGTTCCGAAAGCAAGGGCAAGTGCTTGAATGCCTTTTCCACAACTAAAGACGGCAGGGCGAGGAAATGCCTCTGGGTGCTTGCTTGATTGTTAGGATAAAACCATCATATCATATATGAGAGCATGACGATGGTGATGGACTGAAGGCTTACTAGTAGGATGCTTTGATATCTTCTGTACAGCCTTCCCCCCAACCAAGTTGAATGGTTGGCCTTGTTTAACATAAGTACTCGAAGTCATAAGCTCAAAGGCCTTGAGGGATGTTGATGAGTCATGGGTCAATTCTAATGGCTCCTTTTGGTCATCTGTGAACCGTATATGAAATCTTCTAAGTGACCCTGTTAACCATGTTCTGGACCATTTGATTGCCATGAGGGTTGGAGCCAATCTGAATTCCTCAGTTGGTCGCAACCAACGCGTATACGATAATCCAAACACCTTCAGTGATGGACACAATGTCGTGTTCCACTTTCCAACAGCAAGGGCAGTGTTCCAACTATATTCATGAGGTGGCTTCGGAATAAATGCCTCAAAAAAATCCCCATGAAGTGAAGTGGGGAGTAAATTAGTCAGGAGCAGCTCTTCCAAAATTGGAATTGAAGCCAATGCTTCTATCCAAGCTTGGCTAGAGGCTGTGACGCCAATCTGGAGAGACCTCAGTGCAAGTAGACTTGAACAGTGCTTGGAAATGAAACCCAGTTCCCTGTTGCCGTGCTTCTTGTTATATCCCTGACCTCTGACTGACAGGCGAGTAACCATGTCGACTGAGAAGCCTTCAAGGGATTCAAGTGGCTGGCCCTCAAAGGACAGATGCTCACAATTAGGGAGGAGAGTACCAAGCGTATGGACAGAGTGATGATGGGTGGGGAGGATAATGGTACAGCTTTTGAGAGTGTGGAAGGTCCGTCCAGCCATCCACTGGATTGAGACTCCTTTGAGTTTCATTTGAGACAATGTGTGGACCAATGGTAAGTCCACATCAAGTGGACATAATGAAAGACAGAGCTGAGAGGCAGTAAAGTTTTCAAGCTGCTTCAGATGAGGGAGAAGGTCAACTGGTTCAGTCATCCCTGGGGTATCGAGACAAAGCACTTTGACGGAGTGGAAGATGGAGGGATAAGCAGGAGCAAGGGATGATATCACATTTATTGAGTTGATTTCAACTCTTATAAGCTCTGAACTGGCTGTAGTTCCAAGAATGTGCAGAAGACGGTCAAGAAGGGGTGACATCTCGCGAGTGTACTTGATCTTGAATGTCCTAAGGCGGTTCATGGAAGGATTAGAGCATTGTTGGAGACCATGTTTTATCAATTCTTCAGGTAAGTCGGCCTGGCCCGGAAACGTCTCAACGACAAAGCTTCGCCATCTCGAGGCAGCTTCTATGGCGGTGAAAATCGCCTCGTAAGATGAGGTGAAGTCACCACGGTCCATCTCTGTATCCACTAATATATCCAAAAGCCACTGGTTCCCTTCCAACTTCCGTAATACGTCCTCCTTGGTCGTTGTCGTCCCCAGCTTGAGCGATGCCCAAATACCGGTGACCATGGAATGCCAATGTTTAGACACGTGCACCAATACCGATGGTGAATCACTCACGTCATCGATGACGAGGAGGAGAATTTGTTGGAGCAACTCGGGCGGAAGGCGGGTGATAGGTGTAATAAAATGGAACAACCATGAATACTTGTGCTTGGTTCGGGGTGAGTGGAGCCATAGAACGCGTGCGAGATGATAACGATCATCGGATTTGATGGAGTTTATGATATCCATTAAGTCTGAATCTGCTGATACCGCGTCGAGGTCAAAGGGTTGGTGTTGTGGGACAGCGACCATAGGCTGAAGTACACGTGTACGCTCAAGCGCGACCGCACGCTCACGTGTAAGCGCGCGCGCAAGCTCGAGGGCGGATGGAGGTCCCTCACCCTCACCCTCACCCTCACTCGAAAAAGATGACCGAGGCGCAGATGGAAACGCAAGGTAAAGCGCACGCTCAAGCGCACCCGTACGTTCAAGCGCACGCTCAAGGGGATGCTGAGGTGCTGTTGCACGTTTGGTGCCAATTCCTTCGCTTCCTGATCCAAATTCCATGTCCTTGTATAGTCAAACTAATGTCCAACAAGTGAGCCTCAACGTAGGCGCCACCGAAGGAGAGGGCACTGAAGGTGTTCAAACGTGAGAGGCAGGTCCAAACCTATCAGGCTTAAACCTTCTTGCAGGGAGTCCTGAAGTGCGTATCGTTCCTTCTATGTACTTAATCGTATGCCCTTGCCTTGCTTCCTTCTGCATTCGCCCTTCATCTATCACTCTTATCGATGTTCCTCTTATCGATCAATCCTCTTGGCCAAACGACACCTCCTGTCGCTTACCGGCCGCCTTCCTGACGCGTCCCACGGTCCCACGCCAGCTCGCCATGAGCGTCCTAACCATCCCCTCACTCTCAGCCTCACTATAAAGAAGGTAACTCATTATAAATCCCCATTTTACCTGAGATTTCAAATAAATTTTATTTCTGTTTTCCTTGAGACGGTCCTGCCAATATGACCCGGGAGGAAATTCGAACTCCGCGGTGCTATCGGGCTTCATTTCGATACTAATAAAGCGGTAATGGCTATCATAAACATAGGAGAAGATAAGGCACGGTCATACCTATACCCTTCTTCCGGTGTGTTGCTACCGTACCTCCTCGTCGCCTCCTTAGTTCTTTGAATCCTGGAGTCTGTTTCCCCATGAGGGTCGTTCGCAATGTGAATGACTGGCTACTTTCTAATACTAACATGTAGAGGCTAGTTTCCGCGTTCCTTACTTCAACCCTCCTAGTAGCTACTCTGGTTCAACCGCATAATTCTCAGACCGTGAATGGCCCGTTTTTATCATCTACAGAAGCAAGATCACGCATCAACACGGTATAAAGAGGATAGTGACGAGAAGTCTGGGTTCATTATGAGCTCCTGGAAGCCCGATCCCTATTCGGGATCCCTCATGAACTCAACAATACAGCAAGGTAGCAGAGACCCTGGCCGCTCCGTCCATCAAAAGACAGCGCGATTCCAAGCATCGGTGGCAAAAAACCACCTGATCAGATGAATACCCCAAGCTCGGTCAACCGCCGCTCCTCCTTCCCTCCCGCCCTGCACCATGGACCAACCCGCGCCTTTACCCACCCCGATACCACACGTCGAGCTTGCATCCATCTCGGCGCCTCCGCAGTCAACGACACTCACACGCCCGCCTCCAAGTGGCAATCCTCCACTACCAAAGAGGGCCCTGTCTCCCTTCTCCCTTCATGGTCGGACGAGGTACCAGACCGCCATCGTCGAGGGTGCGTCTGCACTGGCCGTAGTGTCTAGCTCTGGGCGAGCTGCTTTGCCCAAACCATCGAGTCGACCACCTTCTGCAGGCGAGAGTCGGCCACCCTCTGCGGGCAGACCACCTTCCGCGGACAAGAGCCGACCATAGCTCATCCGGCACCAGTAAACACAGTAGGCCGCCCTCAACCGCCATTGAGGTTCCTTCGGCGTCCGCGATCGAGGTTAATGATCAGGGCTCTCCAGTACCACCATCTGCTGGCCCTTCCAGTGCAGGAGGGTCAAGGGGATGGTTTAGGATCTTGGGAAGAAAGGAAGGAGACTCGTCGGATGAGGACAATGACCACGGAGACGATGAAGACTCGAAGGGTGCGGTTACTCGAAGGAGCAACAAGCGGGGAGGACTCTGGGCATTCGGAAGAAAACGAAGGAACAGTGAGAGCGACATGCCGTCCACGCCTACACGTTGGGTGGCCATGGACAACCGATCATTTGTCGTTTTGCGTGGAAATAGTCGGCCGTCGCATGAGGCGTTGGAGCAGGCCGCCGCTGTAGATCGACATGGCAGGATTGTCGAGAGTCGAAGTTCAGGTGCTGCTACTGATCGGGGGCTTGCGCAAGGATCACATACAATCCTTATTCCAAACACTCCCATCTCACCGAACGAAGACGGAATGCCCGTATACGTTAGCAATCCACCGTCGTCATACAACCCACCGCACCAGGCGCGACGAATGTCTAATCCAACCATGTAAAAGTTCTCGCTGAACTTGACTGGGGTAATTCTCCTGTTTGTTCTTGTCTGCATTCTATAATGTAAAATGTTCTCCCAACGTTCCTCTTGCAAGTCTCGGGATCTATGCTTCTCCACGTCTAATATTGATCATACAAGCGTTGATATTCATTCCTTTTAATACAACCAAAGCAGCACATTCAATGGGGTGGAAGTAACGGAGGATTGTCTATGGATACTCAATTGAGTAGAGGTCTTCAACGACCGCCCGCTCTGGATGTGTAGCCTCATAGCGTCCACCTTCGGAGTGTGGATACCGCAAGGTAGTACTAGGGGACATGAGCTCCTATTCGAACGAACAAACGAGAGAGGCAGTGAGCCATCACCTTCTGCTTTGAAGGGTTCATTTGTACGTCCTAAACACTAACCATAACCCTTTGCAGCGGATGAACAGTGTTGCGACGCGAGAGCGTTGTGTGGTCAATGAGGTGCCACACAAAATCGATAAGCCGCGTGGCTGGTGAAGGGTAGCCTATTCCTAAGCGTTTTACCTGAATCACTAGATACGAAAAAACACGCCTATTATGATCTATCGGGTAACACCTTCTCCATGTCTTGCAGAGCAGCGATCGCGTGGCTTATATCCAAGTTCAGCCGAACTCAAAGAGTCCTCGAAGGTTATGACATGCCTCGAGAAGGATGTAAAGCCTTTGAAATTCTGGCGGACGATAATAATCTCTGGATTTTCCGTCGCCTGACCAGTTCCACAGCTTACCGTCGCCATCTTGGCAGCAGATGGAGAATATGGTACATTATAGAATGCATTTTATCACGAGTCTCATAACACTCACCGACGGTAAAGCGGTAGCCTACCTGATCCATCAACTTCCTCACTGGAGAGGTGCGAGTAGAGACGCGAGGAGAGGATGAAATTCGTTTACTTCCGGAGGCCAGATTGCAAAGTCGCGGGTCCAGGGAATGAACCCCGCGGTGGGAAACGGGCGAAGCCTCCTGTGCTGTCCCAAACAATAATTTGAGGATAATGCGACATTGAGTGCATTTGCGTTGGATGCGAGAGACCGCATAAATATTACAGAAAGGTCGTGTTTGTCTTCGGGAAACGTGAAATAGGATACCAAAATACCTTTGCCTTAGAATGTGGGTGTGGATGCGAAATTTTTTTGAGCGGCAGGTCATTGCCATCTGTCCTCCTTCCCTGGTGCCCTAGAAACTTCTCTCGGCGATCGTCATTCGTCTCTCGGTCGTCTCGGAATCTCAGTTTCAACCTTCGGCTGACCCGCCTCACTGCGTCGAATTATCAATCGCCAGACGGTCCAAATACAGTGCGAGTAAAGCTTAGGTCAGGCTGTGCGAAGTAGAGTGGATCACCCCTGCCAAAACCTGGAGGTCGATGAATGACAAAATCCCCGGAACGGAAGATTCTGGATGAATGGTGTGATATGTAATGTTCGTTCCCGTCAGTCTCATGCTGCACTTCTGGTCGGACAGTTGCGGCAGGTACATACGTGGTACGGCACGTCCACGCAAGCGCTTCCCGACTTGAAAACGAGGGCCGTTGAAGTTGACGCCGTCCATCGTCCAACTCACCTCCAGACATTCCCACAAGATGGTTCTCAACATTTCGTTGCCTGATAACTATGGCTATGTCGCGCTGACTGCGATGTCTACCAGCTGGCTGCTCGTTGTCCGTAGGCTTTTCAAAATTCGACGAGGGTTGCGTTGCTGACATGGCGTGTTATGGCCAATTAGTACCAAACTTACGTTGTGATTGGAGCTCGTAGAAGAGCGAAGATCAGCTATCCTCAGGGTATGTGCAAGGCCAATCCATTGCTCTCTTTTATATCTATTTTGTCTCCTCGGTACCGAAACCGACTGACGGCATGTTTTCGCCTTTCATTCCGGTCCTCCATCGCCGTTCGTTCCTGCTGACGATATCAACCGTAGCATATGCCGAAGCCGCGGAAGCCAAGGCCAACCAGCGGCGATGAAGTTCAACTGCGCGCAACGTGCCCATCACAATACACTCGAGGTCGTGCCTCATACCTTGTTTACCATCCTCTTTAGTGGCCTCCGCTACCCAACCGCCGCGACCGCACTTGGCATGGTCTGGGTGTTAGGACGGTTCATCTATACTATGGGCTATGCTACGGGTGACCCGGCTAAGGTATGTAAAGTCTCTTTAACTTGCCAGATGTGGGTCTGACCCCTCCCCAACGCAGCGCGTTCGTGGAGAATTCCATGCCCTCAGCCTCCTCGGTCAGTGACGCTCTATTATGTCATTTGTGTATCTAACGTATCTTGTTGCTAGCTCTGTACGGCTTGACTACCTATGCCGCATATGAGATGGCTGTGGGCAAGTGGTGAAAATCGTGTGCATGACTCGCGGCGTCGGCGCCTCAGTATTTCATGTTGTCTGAGGAATATATCTTAATTTAAATTCTCTGTTTGCTTCCCTTCCGTAATTCTTTTCACGAATCTGAGAACCAGAGCCGTCGGAGCGTGGAACCTTGCATACTCTGCAAGGCCAGACCAATCAAACTGCGCAGAGGGAAGCGGACACACTCCTGTCCTTGACGATTCTTGCTTAACGGGTGGTGGATTCGCCACTCTCATAAGAGTAATGGGTTAGGCTCCTACTTCACTCGTTCGTCATCCTCTTCCAGACCAACAATTCGACTTCATTGGTTCTGGGTTGATGTCCACGTCCACCATGCCTCCTCGTCGCCTCCTTAGTTCCTTGAATCCTGGAGTCCTTTCACCCATGAGGGTCGTTCGTAATGTGAATTACTGGCTACTTCTTAATGCTAACATGTAGAGGCTAGTTTCCGCATTCCTCATTTCATACCAGCCCTGCTCACTGTCGAGGAAATCCAAAGCCGCAAAGCGATCCCGTCGTTGAATTCTTTGCTCGTTTCCCTGACTTCAAATACGACCCGAACCTCGCTTGGCCAGGTGAATGGAAGAGACTACATGAAGAGCTCGAAGAACAGCTGCAGCGGGCTGCGATCGAGCGGTTTCATTCCACATATAGTTCCGATCCCTCGGATCTCGCTGCGTGGCAAAAAATGTGCAAAGTACTCGGTATCGCTCCTGCACAAACGCTTGAAGGGTGTCGAGCCGTCAGTAGCCCCGTAGGTAACCACGAAAGTCTTTGACTGACCTTGTGCAGGCGATAAAGCGGCTCAATGTCAATATGGTAGACCTCGAGCACCAAGGTCACCTAGGAAAAGTGGACGGCGTGGAACGGTTTCCGACTGAGGTAGCATTGAGCGAGTACAGCCGGAGATCAGGGAGGTTATACCGGAAGGAGTTGGTACCTCGCAAAAGCTTACTCAAGTCACTGCAACGCCATATCCAAGATTCTCGACCCGAGCAAGGGAAAAAATGCACGGACAACCGCAAGAAGAATGGCGAAATGCAAGAACGCGTGGAGTCGAACCAGTCAAAGGGAAGTGGGTAATGTGACGAATGACCAGCAATGTGGAGTCTGTATTGTGATCTTCCGCAATCCACGCTACAGATGTCGCATAGAAACAATGTAAGACAGGAGGCCGCGTGGTCAGAGTGTCGCAGTAGCAACGAAGTGAGTTCGTCCGATGCGTGAATGCAATCCGGATACAGGACCCATCCCAAACCCAAGTACGAACCAGGAGAGGAGCACCCATGTTGTTACAACTCCACTTCACTCATAAGACATCCAAGGGTGTATGCTACTCTGTAACTTAATTTAACTTCCATTCTCTTTCCCTCCGTTATAGTTGCCGCTGAATCCGAGAGGTGCAGTTGATGCATGGCGGCCTTGCACGCTCCGCCAGGCCTGACCAATCAAGCAACGAGGGAAGCGGACACACCGTTGACCCTAACGACTCGTCTCTGACCCTTCTTGGCCAACGGGTGGTGGATCCGCCAATCTCATAAAAGAACCGGGGTCAGGCTCCCAGTTTGCTTCCTCGTTTCCCTCTACCAGACAAGTAATTCGGCTTCTTTGGTCCCAGAGCAATGTTCACGTTCGCTATTCCTGCTCGACAACACCTCAGCTCTCTGAAACCAACAGTCTGCTTTCCTTTGAGGCAGAGGCGGGTTCGTGAAAAATGATCGCTCCTTTCTAAAACTGACCTGTGAGGGCTAGTCCCCGCATTATTTAGTTCATACCAACACTGTTCAATGCCAAAAAGGCAACCCAAAGCCGAAGAACGATCCCATCGCAGAGTTCTTTGCTCGGTTCCCTGATTTCAACTATAATCCGAACTCCGCCTGGCCGGACGAATGGAGGAGATTACGCCGGGAGCTCGGCGATCAGATACAGCTGGCTGGAATCGAGCGGTTTCAATCTACCTATAGCTCCGATCCTGAAGACCTTGCTGCATGGCACAAAATGTACAAGGTACTCGGTATCGTTCCCCCACAAACCCTCAATGGATGTAAAACGGCTAGTAGATTCGTATTTGTCTATACAGGTCTCTCATCGATCTTGCACAGGCAATAAATCGGCTCTACATTAATATGGTCGACCTCGAACATGAAGGTCACCGAGGAAGTGTGGGCGCCGTGCAACGGTTTCCGACTGAGGTCGCATTGAGCGAGTATACAATTGAAATGAGGAAGATCTATCCGAGGGCTCGCGTGCCAAAAAAAAGCTTACTCGAATTTTTATTGCGCCATATCCTGAATCCTCGACCGAGAAGGAGAGAAAGGGTCGTACGGGGACACAAGAAGAAAAGCAGAAAGCAGAAAGGCGTTGAGTCGATCCAGTCGGAAAAGAGATGTGGGTAGTCTTAAGAGTCACCAGGTGTTTTAAAGTCTTCCCCAATTCACACTACGGATCTCATACAGAAACATGACAGTATCTAGGCTATGTTATCAGAGCGTTACAGTAGCAACACATACAGTGAGACTCCTGGTCCCGCTTGCTATATTGGGTACCCCCAGACTGGCGTACACGCCTCCATTCACCTGCTCTCCTAACAATTTATTTCGGATCTCCTCTTCAATTGGTTTCTCTTGATTTTGAGGACTTTGCCTTTGGAACTGATTGGATCCAAATCCTCAAGAGTGCATGACCATAGCTTTGTTTTCTCTGGTTTGTAGTATGTTGGGTTTGCTGCTCTTCGTTACTCCAGCCCCATCGCCTTCTTCCTCATGCTCCTCAGCCGATTGACTGCCAGAGTTGGAGTCGGCAGTCATGTAGTACTCTTCCGAGCGCTTCTTCCCCTAGTAGCATCTAAACAAGCATTTCTGTTGCAAGTTCGTGGCTGCAATCTCTCCAGCCTCCTCACCATCTTCGCCATCTTCTCAATATCTTCCTAAATGTCTCATGCATCACTCCACATAGTCGTCCACCACCACACCAAGTACTTTGCTCTTCTTTTACACCTCAACTAGATTAAAGTCTAACCACTACTCTCCAACGATCTTGAAACCTTACGATCGAGGAACCA
>Ga0307513_10009427_pt1 | contig 12349 bp, 11 predicted proteins | sample 15_EM_MG_FD_202174 | JGI IMG/M metagenome (GOLD analysis project Ga0307513, IMG submission 202174) | Populus trichocarpa ectomycorrhiza microbial communities from riparian zone in the Pacific Northwest, United States - 15_EM | ecosystem: Host-associated > Plants > Roots > Unclassified | place... | reverse complement strand
CGCTGCCCCTTGATCGCCGCCTCGAGCGACGGCTCGTCCAGGCCCCTCAGCACAGCTTCCTTCGAGGCGCGGATCGACATCGGGCTGCATTCGCCGATCAGGCCCGCCCAGCGCCTGGCGGTGGCCATCAGGTCGCCCGGCTTCGTCACCTCGTTGACGAAGCCCAGCTCCTGGCCCTCCCTGGCCGAGACCCGGCGCGCCGTCAGGATCATGCCCATCGCCCGCTTCAGCCCGATGGCGCGCGGCAGCCGGTGCAGGCCGCCGGCCAGGGCCGCCAGCCCCACCTTCGGTTCGGGCAGGGCGAAGATTGCATCCTCCGAGGCGATGATCAGGTCGCAGGCCAGGGCGATCTCGAAGCCGCCGCCCATGGCCACCCCGTTCACCGCCGCGATCAGCGGCTTGTCGAGGTCGAACCGCGTGGTCAGGCCCGCGAAGCCCGAGGGCGCCGTGCCCATCGTGCCGCCCCCGGCCTGGTGCTTCAGGTCGTTGCCCGCCGAGAACGCCCGCTCGCCCGCCCCGGTGACGATCCCGACCCACTGGCTGTCGTCGGCGGCGAAGGCGTTGAACGCCTCGTCCAGCTCGAAATGCATCGGCGAATGCAGCGCATTCATCACCTCAGGGCGGTTGAGGGTGAAGATGGTGATCGGCCCGTCGCGTTCGATGGTGATGAATTCATAAGGCATGGGCGTCCCTCCGGAATTTTCGCCACCCTCGGGAGGCGCCGCAACGTTCGTCAAGCGCGCGTCATTCCGACCCGGTAGCGCTTCCAGTTCTCCACATAGTGCAGGGCCGAGCCGCGGAGCGTCCGCACCTGGGCCGGCGCCACCTCGCGCACCACCTTGCCCGGCGCGCCCATCACCAGCGAGTTGTCCGGAATCTCCTTGCCCTCGGTGATCAGGCAGTTGGCGCCGATCAGGCAATTCTTCCCGATCCGGGCGCCGTTGAGCACGATCGAGCCGATGCCGACCAGGCTGTTCTCGCCGATCGTGCAGCCGTGCAGCATCACCATGTGCCCGATCGTGACGTTGGGGCCGATGTCCAGCGGCGAGCCCGCATCGGTGTGCAGTACGCTGCCGTCCTGCACGTTGGAGTTCTCGCCGATGGTGATTGGATCGTTATCGCCACGAATTGTCGCACCGAACCAGACCGAAGCGTTCTTCTTGAGGATTACTCTGCCAATCACCACCGCGTTCGGTGCTATCCAGTATTCATCCTCGACCGGCAGCTCCGGAGCAACACCGCCCAAATTATAGACACTCATCCGCATACCCCGTTTCTTGCAACCGTGGACGTGTTTAACCGTTCGTAAAGGCGGCTAGGATGATTGTAGTCGGGCGATTCGAGGGGGCGATAGCCCTCCCGCATCCCTCCGTGGCCGGCCTTCGGCCACGGGTCCCGCGTGACGGAGACAAGGGTGCCGCGTTTGGTGCGTCGATGGGCGTTTCCGCCCGGAACTGGACTTACAGGCGAGCCGCCAGGCCGCGCACGACGCCGCAGCTCCTTCTCGACTCTTCCGACCCTCAAGGGCGGTCCATTGCGGACTCGCCCTTTTTTCATGCCCTCACGGAGGCTTTGATGACCAAGCGAGCCCTGAAGCGACATCTGCGCGAAGGCGCGTTCGACGCCGGCCAGTTCGAGGACGACGCGAAAATCCGCCGGCTGCCGGTGGACCGTGGGGGTTGGTCGCCGCTGTCGCATCACAACAACAACAACGAGGATCGCGAGCAGGGCTACCTGAAGACCATCAAGGCCAAGTCGCCGGGCCAGCAGGAGATGATGGACGCCATCGACAAGAAGAATCTCGTCCTGGCGCTCGGCCCGGCCGGCACCGGCAAGACCTATCTGGCCATCGCCAAGGCCGTCGAGGCGCTGGAGGCCGGCAGTGTCGGCCGCATCGTGCTCTCGCGCCCCGCCGTCGAGGCCGGCGAATCCCTGGGCTTCCTGCCAGGCGAGATGGAGGACAAGCTCGCCCCCTATCTGCGCCCGCTCTACGACGCGTTGTCCGATCGCCTGTCCATGAAGCGCGTCCGCGCGCTGATGGCCGAGGGCGCCATTGAGATCGCCCCCGTCGGCTTCATGCGCGGGCGCACGCTCAACAACGCCTTCGTGGTCATCGACGAGGCGCAGAACTGCACCTACGGCCAGCTCAAGATGCTGCTCACCCGCCTGGGATGGCACTCGACCATGGTGGTCACCGGCGACCCCAATCAGTCCGACCTGCTGCCCGAGCTCTCGGGCCTGGCCCCCGCCGCCGCCAAGCTGGAGGCGGTCGCCAACATCGCCGTGGTCCGGCTGGCCGACCGCGACATCGTCCGCCACCCCCTGGTCGCCGAGATGCTCGGCGTCCTCTGAAGGCGCTCGCCGGAGAAGGCGGCCCGACGACGGGCCGCCTTCTTCTGCGTTCAGGAGACAGGTAGGGCTGGAATCCCATCGCCCGGCGCGAACCCCAGCTCCAGGAGAAGGTCGTCCAGCAACCGGCGCTTCGCCGCGCTCACGAAGGTCTGGCCGTCACGAAACTGGCTCGTGACGGCCGTCGTCGTAGGGACCTGCCTCAAGTTGGCGCAAGGTGGCTTCCCGCGCCAGGGCCCCGCGCGCCAGCTCTTGGACCAGGCTCAGCAGGCACTGACGCACGTTCTCCGCGCGGATGGCGGCATAGGCCTCCATCAGCTCGCTGGCGCCGGGGGTGTGCATCATGTCGGCCAGCGCCGGCGCACCCGGCCGCGGCGACGGGTCCAGTCCTGCGATCAGCTCCGCCAACGGCGTGTTGAGCGCGCTGGCGATCAGCGCCAGGCGTGAGAAGCTGACGCGATTGGCGCCTCGCTCGTACTTCTGAATCTGTTGGAACGTGACTCCCGCGGCGTCAGCAAGCCGCTCCTGAGACATGTTCCGAGCTTTTCGAAACCGCCGGATACGTGCGCCAAGCGCAACGTCCAAGCGGTGAGCCCCGTCCTCGCCGCCCAATGTCGCCATGCCAAGCTCCACCTTCCCCCGGCGCGGAGAATGCACACGATCCGGGCCGGGGTGTAGCCCTAAATATGCTCCAAAGTGGTCCTGACCCACCATATCTAGGCTTCGACGCCCGCGATATGCACACTCTTCTTAGAAAGGTGGCGCCATGCTACCTCCCATAGCAGGCTGGCGGGCCGGCGTGGCCGCCGCCGGAGAATCAGCCGCAGCCGGTGATGCGGGACCGGCGCGGTCGGGCAAGCGGCGTCGCCGCGCGACCCTTCGGTCGTCGGCGATACGGGCAGGCTGTTTCGGAGCGTGTTGCGCGCAGGCCAGGCCTGCCTACGGCAGGTCCTCGGCCAGGATCGCCATCTCGAACATGTACGAGCCGTCTTCGTCTTCGTCCTGGTAGACCACGCCGATGAACTCCTCGCCGATATAGACCTCGGCGGAATCCTTCTGCTTCGGACGGGGAACGAGGGTGATTCGCGCGTTGGCGAAGGTCCCCCGGAGGTGGCCCTCGATCTTGCGGATGCTCTTCTCGTCCACGGCGCGCTCCTTCGACTCTCGCGTCGGGAACCTACTCGCTCGGGACGGACGCGCAAACCGTCAGATCACGTAGTCGTAGACCGCCTCGGCCAGGGTGTGGTCCATCGTCCGGGCCGGCTCCTCGCAGGTGGGGCAGTTCACCAGCCGCGCGGGCACCCCGGCGGCCGTGCAGCCGGCGGGCACCGGCTTCAGCACCACCGAGCCGGAGGCGATCTTGGCGTAGTCGCCGATCTGGATGTTCCCCAGCACCTTGGCCCCGGCGCCCAGCAGCACGCCCTTGCCGATCTTCGGATGGCGGTCGCCGCGCTCGGCGCCGGTCCCGCCCAGAGTCACCCCCTGCAGCATCGACACGTCGTCGCCGATCACCGCGGTCTCGCCGATGACGATGCCGGTGCCGTGGTCCACGAACACCCCGCGGCCGATCTTGGTGGCCGGGTGGATGTCCACCTGGAAGATCTCCGACATCCGGCTCTGCAGGTAGAAGGCCATGGTCTCGCGCCCCTCCCGCCACAGCCAGTGGGCGACCCGCTGGGTCTGCAGGGCCTGGAAGCCCTTGAAGAACAGGAACGGCTGGACATAGCCCTTGCAGGCGGGATCGCGCTCGAACACCGCCTCCAGGTCGGCCTCGGCGATCTCCACCAGGGTGGGCTCGCTCTCATAGGCTTCCTCGGCGATGTCGCGCAGGCTCATGGCCCGCAGTTCCTGGTCGCCCAGCTTGCGCGCAAGCTGGTAGGACAGCGCGTCGCCCAGGTTCTTATGGTTGAGGATCACCGCGTTCAGCAACGAGGCGAGCGCCGCCTCGGTCCTGGCGACCCGTTCGGCCTCGTTGCGCAACGACGCCCAGACCGGCGGCGGGCCGGCGGGATTGATCACTTCCAGGCGCTGGCTCATCGGTTCTTCCCGGCCCATGCTGCTCTTCCTATCCTAGCATGGCGCGTGCGAGCGCGCCCGGCAAAGCCTCTTCCCTGGCCATATGGTAGCCCCGCAGCAGCAGCGCCACCGTCAGCATGTCTTTCAGCTGCCCGGCCATCGCCGCATCCAGCGCCTCGCGAAACGGAACGCGCGCCAGGGCCAGCAGCTCCGTCTCGTCCGGCGCCATGTCGGTCGCGGTCAGCCCGGTGGCCAGGTAGCCATAGGCGACCTCGTCGGTGACCGAGTTGGAGAGCTGCGTGCGCAGCACCTCGCGCCACTCGGCCGCCGCCAGTCCCGCCTCTTCCGCCAGCTCCCGCTTGGCGCTCTCCAGCGGATCGACTCCCAGCGGGCCGCCGCCTTCCGGGACCTCCCAGCTGTAGTCGCCGAACATGAACCGATGTTGCCCGACCAGGGTCACCGTGCCGTCCTCATGGAGCGGCAGCACCGCCAGGGCGAAGTTCTTGAAGCCGACCCCGCCATACATCGCCGGATTCCCGGTGGGCGCGATCGCCTGATGCTCGGTGACGGTGATCCAGGGATTGTCATAAACCACCCGGGAGGCTCCCCGCCGCCACGGGGCGCCGTGCTCGCGCAGCCAGGACGGTTTTTGCGACATGTTCTCAGCTTGCCTTGCGTATTGCGCAGAGCCCCCCATTAGAGGAGCCACCCTATCCGTATTCTTAAGCAAGGCGCCGTCGTGACCAACACCCTGCCCCCCGCGCCGGCCTTCGGCGCGCCCCTGCCCGCGACGCCGCGTCCGGCCGTCCTGGACTTCCTGGCCACCCGCCGCTCGGCCTCGGCGGCCACCCTGGCCGAGCCCGCGCCAAGCGCGGGGGAGGTGGCGGATCTGCTGCGGCTGGCCACCCGCGTGCCCGACCACGGCAAGCTCGCCCCCTGGCGCTTCATCCTGCTGGAGGCCGGCCCCAAGGCCGCGTACGCCGCCCGCCTCGAAGCCCTCGCCCTGGCCCGCGGCGATGCGCGCGCCGCCGTCAAACTGGCCAAGCTGAAGGTCCCACCCCTGGGGATCGCGGTGATCTCGCACCCGGCGCCCGGCGAAATCCCCGAGTGGGAGCAGCTGATGTCGGCCGGCGCCGTCGCCACCACCTTGCTCTACGCCGCCCTGGCCATGGGATACGGCGCCAACTGGATCACCGACTGGTACGCCTACGACCCCGAGGCCCTGGCGATCCTGGGGCTGGAGCCCGGCGAGCGGGTGGCGGGGTTCATTTTCCTGGGGACGCCGCGGGAGCCGCCGCTGGAGCGTGAGCGCGCCGACCCGGCGACGCTGACCACCGCCTGGCGGCCCTGAGCACCGGGCCGCCGAAAGCCAGATACACGACGGCCGGACGGCGCTACCCGCACCGCCCGGCCTGAAGTGACACGCCCGAGGAGAGATGGGCGAACCCGATATAGGCCATTCGGGGGGATTTCGCTAGTCTCAGAACGCATTTTCATGAAGCCGCGACAACGCGGTTAAGAGCATCGGCGCTTCATCGATTCAATTGACCAGCGACCGACGACCCGAGACTACTGCGCGCGCTGTTCAGAATTACGCCGGGGCTTTCAGTACAAATTATGTATTCGAGAAAATACCTGGATGCGTTGGGTTTGCGGGGCGTCGCTCAACCAGCAGGGGAACGATTGGGTTGCTGAAGCCCGTGTCAGGCGATCAGCCCCGTCCGCGATAGGACGCGACCCCCTGATCGGGGATCCACAGGCCCTCGGGCGCGGGGCCGGTCTGCCAGAACACGTCGATGGGGATCCCGCCCCGCGGGAACCAGTAGCCGCCGATGCGCAGCCACCGCGGCTCGGCGGTCGCGACGATGCGGCGGCCGATAGCCACGGTGCAGTCCTCGTGGAAGGCGCCGTGGTTGCGGAACGCCCCGAGGTAGAGCTTCAGGGACTTGGACTCGATCAGCCAGTCGCCCGGGGCGTAGTCGATCACCAGGTGGGCGAAGTCCGGCTGGCCGGTCACCGGGCACAGCGAGGTGAATTCCGGGACCGTGAAGCGGGCCAGGTAGAGGCTGTCGGCCTGCGGGTTGGGCACGCGCTCCAGCACGGCCTCGTCGGGGCTGGAAAATCCGCGGGCCTCGCGGCCCAGTTGGGTCAGTCGGTGCTCGTCCATCCGCGCGATGTAGCCCCCGGCCCCTGGCCCCGCAACCGAGACAGCCTTCCCGCCAGCCGCTATCACCGCTCAAACCCAAAGGGAGGACGGCCATGGCCGGTAGGGATTTCGACAATTATGTGGTTCTGGTGACCGGCGCTTCGACGGGCCTGGGCCGCGCCATCGCCGTCGAGACCGCCGAGCGCGGCGCTCGCGCCGTCATCATCAACTATGCGCACAGCGCCGACGAGGCCAAGGAGACCGCGCGCCTGGTGGAAGGGCATGGCGCCCAGGCGGTGCTGGCCCAGGGCGACGTGGCGGTGGACGCCGATTGCCGCGCGATCGCAGCGGCGGCCCAGCCCTTCGGCCGGGTCGACGCGCTGTTCAACAACGCCGGCGTCACCAAGTTCGCGCCCGACCACGCCGACTTGGACGCCGTCACCGCCGAAGACTTCCTGCACCTCTACGGCGTCAATGTGGTGGGCGCCTTCCAGATGGTGCGCGCCGCCCGCGCCCTGCTCGAGGCCGCGCCCCAGCCGGGCGCCGTGGTCAACACCGCCTCGATCGCCGCGGTCACGGGCATCGGTTCGTCGGTCCCCTACGCCGCCTCCAAGGGCGCGCTGAACACCATGACCCTGTCCCTGGCCCGGGCGCTCGCGCCGAAGATTCGGGTCAACGCCATCTGCCCGGGCTTCATCGACACGCCATGGTTCGGCAAGGGCGTGCCCGAAGCGCGGTTGCAGCGGATGCGCGAGGGCGTCGTCGCCGGCACGCCGCTGAAGGTCGCCTCCAACGCCGAGGATATCGCCGGGGCGGCGATCTTCCTGGCCGCCCCCGCCTCGCGCCACGTGACCGGCGAAACCCTCATCGTCGACGCCGGGACTCACCTGGGATTCGCCTCGCTCTCCATGCGGTGACCATCACTGTTGCCGAAAGGACACGGTTCGGCGCCTTCGTTTTCATCAGGCCAGCTTGTTAACGCCTAAACTTCGCCCAGGCCTTACCTAGGCCGCGCGACGAGTCGGGCTCGCGTTGATCTGGCCTCCTTCACCATGAGGATGTCGGCGACGCTCAGGCCAGACCTGATCGGAAATAAAGGGGATAAACGATGAAATCACTACAACTGACGCTTCTCGCCGCCGCCGCGACCATCGCCATGGGCGGCGCGGCCCTCGCTGAAGATGCGGCTCCCACCGTCTCGTTCAACGTCGGCGCGTCCAGCGACTACGTGTTCCGCGGCGTCAGCCAGACCGACGAAGACCCGCAGGTCTATGGCGGCGCCGACGTCTCGTACGGCATCTTCTACGGCGGCGTGTGGGCCTCCAACGTCGACTTCAACGACTCCACCGACGCCGAGATCGACGGCTATGTGGGCGTGAAGCCGACCGCCGGCCCGGTCTCGTTCGACCTGGGCGCCATCTACTACGGCTACGTCAACGCCCCCTCGGGCGGCGACTATGGCTACTGGGAGTTCAAGGCCGCGGGTTCGGTCCCGGCCGGCCCGGGCACGATCGGCGCGGCCCTCTACTACTCGCCCGACTTCTTCGGGGCGGTGGACGAGGCGGTCTATTATGAAATCAACGGCTCGGTGCCGCTGGCCGAGAAGGTCAGCCTCTCGGCGGCCGTCGGCCACCAGTCGCTGGAAGGCCCGGGCGACTACAACACCTGGAACGTCGGCGTCGGCTACGCCTTCAACGAGCACTTCGGCGTCGACCTGCGCTATCACGACACCGACGAGCACAAGTTCGGCAAGATTTACGACAGCCGCGTGGTCGTGGGCCTGAAAGCCACCTTCTAACGCTTTTTCGCCTAGATTCTGTTGGAGAAGCCGTCGCTTACGGGCGGCGGCTTTTCTGTTTGCACCTTTCGCGGGCTCCACTAAGGTCCGCTCGCTTCTCCTGGCGCACGAACGGCGCATTAATCGGGTGGACCGCGGAGCAAACCGCCTGGCCGTGTAGTTTAATTGGACGGTCGCACTCGCACGTCTATGTTGGCGACTCGGAAGAAAAGCGGAGCGCGGCCCATGGAGCGGATGGCCTTTCGAGCCCAGACCATTGTCGCGGACGTGGTCATCGCCGCCCTCGCCTTCCTCCTTGCCTATGTTCTGTCTCCCTCTCGAATTCCCGAAGTCGTGGGCCTGGGTCCCGCGCCCTCGATGCACTTGATCCAACTGGTCCTGCTCTATGCAGTTCTGGCCGGGATATTTACCGCCATCTTCCGCCGGGAGCTGTCGCCCTGGCGCTACGCCTCGGTGCCCGACGCGCTTGTCCTGGCGCGCATCGCCGTGCTCACCGCGGGCGTCTTCCTGCTCACCGTCTGGGTGCTCGACCGCGCCTCAACCCTGCCCCGCTCGGCGCTGGCCATGGCCCCGGTCTTCCAGATGGTCGGCAGCATGGGGCTGCGCGTCGTCCGCCGCGCCCTGCACGAGCATGCCCTGGACAGCTTCGCGCCGCTGAAGACCCTTTCCGACCGGGTCACCCAGGCGCCTTCGCTGCTGCTGATCGGCCCGCCCTCGCTGGCCGACACCTATCTGCGCGACGTGGCCCGCAGCCATGACCGCAACTACACCGCCGTCGGCATCGTCGGCACCGACGCCCGCGACGTGGGCCAGCAGGTCCGCGGCGTCTGCATCATCGAAAGCCTCGAGAACCTCGACGCGGCCCTGGCCGACCTGCGCCGCTGGAACCGCTATCCCCGCGCGGTGCTGTTCCTCGAGGAGCCTGGCCGCCTGCGCGGGCTGACCGCCGACCAGCTGGGGCGGCTGAAGAACGACGGCGTCCGCCTGCTGCGCCTGCCTTCGATCATCGAGCTCAAGCAGCATGACAGCGTCACCCTGCTGCCCATGCGCGAGATCAGCGTCGAGGAGCTGCTGGCCCGCGACCCGATCGAGCTGGACCGCACCGCCATCGGCAGCCTGATCCGGGGCCGTCGCGTGCTGATCACCGGCGCGGGCGGCTCCATCGGCGCCGAACTCTGCCGCCAGGTGGCCGACTACAACTGCGGCCACATCACCATGCTCGACTTCTCCGAGACGGCGCTGTTCGAAATCGACCGCGAGCTGGGCGAGACCTTCCCGCACCTGTCGCGCCGGGCCGTGCTCTGCGACGTGCGCAGCGCCGCCCGCGTCGCCAACTGCTTCATGGACGAGCAGCCGCACCTGGTCTTCCACGCCGCGGCCCTCAAGCACGTGTCGATGGTCGAGCGACACCCCTGCGAGGGCGTGCTCACCAACGTCATCGGCACCTGGAACGTCACCGAGGCGGCGCGCGCCTGCGGCGCGGCCCAGATGGTGCTCATCTCCACCGACAAGGCCGTCGACCCCTCCAACGTCATGGGCGCCACCAAGCGCCTGGCCGAGGCGGTGATCGCCGGTCAGCAGACCGGCGACAGCACCCGCTTCTCGGCCGTGCGGTTCGGCAACGTCCTGGGTTCGGCGGGTTCGGTGGTGCCGATCTTCAAGTCGCAGATCGAGCGCGGCGGTCCGGTCACCGTCACCCATGAGGACATGGCCCGGTTCTTCATGACCATCCCCGAGGCCGCTCAGCTGGTGCTGCACGCCACGGCCACCTGCGCCGAGGGCGAAGCCACCCACTCGCGCCTGTTCCTGCTGGAAATGGGCGAGCCCGTGCGGATCATGGACCTGGCCCGCCAGATGATCGCGCTGTCGGGCCGCATCGCCGGCAAGGAGATCGAGATCGAGATCACCGGCCTGCGCCCCGGCGAAAAGCTCACCGAGGCCCTGCTGGACGAGACCGAGCGCTCGATCCGCTGCGCACCCAAGGTGCTGGAGGTCGTTTCCAACTTCGCCATGCGCATCTCGTCCAACCACCTGCTCGAGCTGGAGGGGCTGGCCGAGAAGGGCGAGGTGGAGGCCGTGCGCCGCGCCCTGTTCGACCTGGTCGGCCAGATCCGCGGCGAACGCACCACCGTCCAGCCGGCGCTCCGCGTGGTCGCCAACCGCTTCCAGGCCTGAACGACCCGCCGGACATTGAATTGTCCGACCCGACACCACCCAAGGTGGGCGCCCAGCCTCTCGCCCGACTCTGACAGCTCAGTCATGCTCGCCTGGTTCCGCCGGCCTGTCCGGGGCCCGCGGCTCGTACTGACGGCATGGCGGGAGAGCCAGGGATGTCGGAAACGCTGAGGCCAGGGGCGGGTGTTGGGCGCTTCGAGGGGCTTGGAGCCCGACCTCGTCAAACCGGGACAGGAGGCGGGACGACAGTCGTGAGTTTCGATCCTCAGGACCAGCAGGGCGTCAACGCCCGTCGGCGGCGCCGGCTTCGTCGTCGCCAGGCGGTGGGGCCATGGTGGCGGCGCATTTCCTGGATCCGCACGGGCGCGGTGGTGTTTTGCCTGACGATCTGGACCCTGGTGGCTCGCGCCTGCATGGCCGCGTTCTAGGCAGGTCGCGCCCTCCCGCGCGGGAGGGCGAGGCCGCCGCTATTCGGCGGCGACGACCGTCTTGGCCCGGGCGACGGCGTTCAGCCGCCCCACCAGCGCTTCATGCTGGCGCAGCAGGGCGCCCGGCAGCCGGTCGCCGAACTTCTCGTAGGCCGCGGGGATCAGGGCGGCTTCCTCCAGCCAAACCTGGGTGTCCACGGTCAGCAGCAGATCCAGCTCGGCGTCGCCGAGGTCCAGGCCCGAGAGGTCCAGCGCCTCGCGCGTGGGCAGGCGGCCGATTGGGGTGTCCACCGCCTCGGCCCGGCCTTCCAGGCGCTCGAAGATCCACTTCAGCACGCGGCTGTTCTCGCCATAGCCCGGCCACACGAACCGCCCGCGGGCGTCCTTGCGGAACCAGTTGACGAAATAGATCCGCGGCAGCTTGGCCGGGTCCGCCGCCGCGCCCAGCTTCAGCCAGTGATTGAAATAGTCGCCCATGTTGTAGCCGCAGAACGGCAGCATGGCGAAGGGGTCGCGGCGCAGCTCGCCGATCCTGTTCTCGGCCGCGGCGGTGCCTTCCGAGGCCACGTTGGAGGCCATGAACACCCCGTGGGCCCAGTCGAAGGCCTCGGTCACCAGCGGCACGGCGCTGGCGCGGCGGCCGCCGAACAGGATCGCCGAGATCGGCACGCCGGCCGGATCTTCCCATTCCGCGGCGATCACCGGGCACTGGTCGGCCGGCACGGTGAAGCGGGCGTTCGGGTGCGCGGCGGGCTCGCTGGAGGCCGGCGTCCAGGGACGGCCCTTCCAGTCGGTGAGGTTCGCCGGGGGCTCGGCCGTCAGGCCCTCCCACCAGACGTCGCCGTCATCGGTCAGCGCCACGTTGGTGTAGATGCAGTTGCCGTGCAGGGCGGCCACGGCGTTGCGGTTGGTGTCCACGCCGGTGCCCGGCGCCACGCCGAAGAAGCCGGCCTCGGGATTCACCGCATGGAGCCGCCCGTCGTCGCCAAAGCGCATCCAGCAGATGTCGTCGCCGATGGTCTCGGCCTTCCAGCCTTCCAGCGTCGGCTGCAGCATCGCCATGTTGGTCTTGCCGCAGGCGCTGGGGAAGGCCGCGGCCACGAACCGGACCTCGCCCTGGGGCGAGGTGAGCTTGAGGATCAGCATGTGCTCGGCCAGCCACCCCTCGTCGCGGGCCATCACCGAGGCGATCCGCAGGGCGAAGCATTTCTTGCCCAGCAGCGCGTTGCCGCCGTAGCCCGAGCCGTAGGACCAGATCTCCCGGGTCTCGGGGAACTGGACGATGTATTTCTCATCGTTGCAGGGCCACGGCACGTCGGCCTGGCCGGCCGCGAGCGGCGCGCCCACAGAATGGACCGCCGGCACGAAGAAGCCGTCCTCGCCCAGCTGGTCGAGCGCGGGCCTGCCCATGCGGGTCATGATCCGCATCGAGATCGC
>Ga0307513_10009426_pt1 | contig 12350 bp, 14 predicted proteins | sample 15_EM_MG_FD_202174 | JGI IMG/M metagenome (GOLD analysis project Ga0307513, IMG submission 202174) | Populus trichocarpa ectomycorrhiza microbial communities from riparian zone in the Pacific Northwest, United States - 15_EM | ecosystem: Host-associated > Plants > Roots > Unclassified | place... | reverse complement strand
GACCAATATCAGGAACTGGTGTAGGTACATGCATAACCGGTGGCACCATTTAACTTAGTAGGTGTCACCAGACATATAGCCAGGTTTTGAACCATGTTTATTTACTGGTGTGACTATCTACAGAGGCGGATCCTCAGAGTTACGAATACAAAGGGGAGTCACCCACGATTTTCAAGATTTCCAATATTGCTAGGCTTTAAGTATTTGCAGAGGAATGGATTACGTACGACTGGAAATGGTGCACGATACACAAATCTTTGAATGCCTTTCCGAACTGATTTTTACTTTGGGAGGGCCGTAAGTTATATTCGCACCATAATTCTCGGAGATATACTTCATAGATTATAGCTTCCCATCTACGGTCCCAGTCGAAGGTGAACCTCTTCAGAGAAAAGCAGCCTTCCGAGAGTTCATTTAGCGTCTTCTCAGGCTCGCTGGCGACGTGTGTGATTTATTTTCAAAAGGGATTGACCATCTGAATGTGTTCCCAGGGTCCAATGGTCGGCTTGAAAACGCTGTATGCACGCATGTGTTTCTTCGAGCACTGGAAGTAGAACGCTTGAGCATGAATTTGGGAACAAGATATTCTCCGAGGCCATCTCGTCCCAGGCATCTCCCTTGATCTGGAGATTGGCTACAATTGTATGTATTGGAAACGAGCATAGTCAAAGGAAGAACTGCCCACAATTGTTCAAAGAACTTCCTCGCGGTGCCATTTGTAGACGACCCCAGCCTTCATCACAACCACGATGTTGTCCTTGTCGACTGCACCCTCAAAATCTCCTTCAAGGTCACCACTCGTAGCGATTAAGTCCGCTCCGAAACCAACCTTAATGGCACCGACGGCTACCTCGTTCTCACCTAAATCACAATCTTCCTGTTCATCGTCCGATGTTCTGCATTCCTGTTCAGCTGCCCATGATCCGTCCTCGTATCTTGCTAATTCGGCTTTACCCGCCTCCGAATCCCACCACGAGCTCCGGACACACAGCCAGCCCGTCCAAGTGGCAGCTTTGACAACTTCCTTCCAGTTCACTCCACATCTGTTTATGAGCTTCATCTCCAAGGCATTCTCACCGTGTGGAAACACCCCAGTGTCACCGCCACATGCAATTTTTGGAATCCCATTCGTGAACGCATCCTTAATCGCCATTTCGAGGGAATGAGTGGGGATATGCATTGTATGGAAAACGGAGAGTGTGGGATTCCAAATGACGTCCGGTTTGTCCTTGAACAGGTCGAGGGTCGAACTGTCGAGATTGGTGCCGTGCTCAATACTGTCTACTCCGGCTCTGATGAGGTGGGATATAGTGTTGGGGTTGGTTGCGTGAGCCGCGACTTTGACCCCCAGCGCGTGAGCGGCATCAATCATTGCTTTGAGTTCTGGTGGCGAGAATAAAGGCAATGAATTGGTGGAAACTTTCGGTGAAGTGACTTGAGCTGCCGCACGGTGGCGATAATCTGGGTCACGGTGAGCCCTTAGAACGAGACTCCGATAGTAGTGTATAGTGCTTGCCTGCATAAATCTAGAACTTTGGTTAATTGATGTCAAGAGGCTCAGAGAAACACAAGCACTTTAATCCAGTCGGCACCAGCGCCAATGTGTCTTCTGACAACTTTCACACATTCGGCTACTCCGTCCGCGACATCCACACCGTACTTTCCATCCACTTCAATTGCCGAGGGCCGGGTTAAGTTCTTCGGTCCTACATAAATAATCAATATTCGGTAATCTGGTGAATGAATGTTCCATACCATAACTTCCGGTCGCGCCAATCGCTCGTGTTGCGCACAAGTATCGTGGACCAGGGATTATTCTTTGCGCGATACACTTGCGCACCGCAAGGTCTGCTTCTTCGGCACCTTCTGTACCCAGATCTCTATTCGCACAAACCGGTAAGAAGGAATACCGGTTGCAATTAGCCAACAGATAAGCCCGCAGATAACCGGTGACTACCCTAAAGGTGACCATTAAGATACCTTACCTTACCGTAGTGAATCCAGCCATTAAAGTCCTTCTTGCGTGAGTTACGGCACGAATGGTTCTTTCGGCTGTGGACTCTCGGGTCACCTGGTCATTCCAGGATGCTTCAGAGTAAGGATGAAGAAAAACTAGAGGCACGACGTGTCAGGTGTATTACTGTTCCTTATGATCGGTTCGTCACACGGGAGGAAGAAGGCCAGAAGTGGGTAAGTACGAGTGAAAGTCTCATACTTACAGTGCACATGCGTGTCGATGAATCCAGGGAGAATGGTAAACCCTCGTAAGTCAAGAACGTCTGCTTTGGATTCATCACACCCGACGCTCGGATTGGATCGCGCGAGAGCGGCGACATCTTCATCGTCGGTAGGACGTACATCAAGAACCCTACCGTTGGACTTTAGGATGACTATAGTCGCATCATGCGTCCACGGGTTCTCCAATGTTTCACCATTCCGCCCAAGCTGGAAAAGCTTGGATGTAAGGATTCTCTGGTATTTAGACGTTTCAGTTGAATTTCCAGAGATTGGGCGAGACGTGCGGGGAGAATCGAGGTTCATTCTTTTCCGCGGAAGGAGTGGTCACTTGAAGGACAAAGCTCTTCTTATTAAAGCGACGAGGCGCCAACTGAAAGCCACTACCTAACCAGATTCCCTTGATGAAATTGCGACAGCACCGTTGCAAATTGGACGGTACACATGAAACGCCCATATAGTTCTCCTTTACCCCTAAAACCCAAGCCGAAACGCCGGCGGTTTCAAGTCCGACCGCGCAGACTGATTACAATGCCATCCCCCGACAGGAGTGCTCAACGATCCTACCCTCCGCCATACCCTTTCGTAGATCTCCGCCCCATTCTCTCAACGAATCCACCACCCACGCCCTAGCAACCTGTACGATGGTCTACCATAATAACTATGCTGTCGAAGGCTCAAACAAGTAGTGGGTCTACCTCTCACCGAACTCGGTTGCCTGCTATACCTGACGATTTCGATCAGCGAGGTCATGGCTGAGCTTCGTTGTGACGTAGATACTGCCGTCTCTCGCAACCAGGTGTGCCGTTCATCACAGTACGGCGTGATCGAGCGCAAGAGCACTGGAGGTCGTGGAAGCGGTGGAACGTACATGACCGGAGGCTTCGGGACAGTCCTCGTAGATGCGAACAGGATCTTCGCCCTTCATATCGGTGGTCGTGAATCCTGCTATCCGGAGTGCCCAACACAAACGATTCCTTCTGGCAAACATGGCTATCTCTCAGCAGACAAAGTCAGGCAGATAGAATACTGGCTGGCCAAGGTCGATCCGGGAAGTGATAACTCTGCACAGTAGGTTTTCTCGGGTAAGAGCTTGCCGTCTGGTTGATGACACTAGATAGGTCTTTAGTTTTGGGAGTAGAATTGGCGGAATTGGACTGAGCGGAAGCGGAAGAGTGGGATTGAGAGTGGGAAGACGGGTTCGAGTTCGATTTTGACTGGTGTGTATTGGACGTTTGTTTGGTGGGTGACTTTGGTCGGAAGTGCGGGCCGTTGACTCGGCTTTTTCTTATTGACGCGCTTCCAGTACCGATTGTCGCTCGTTGCGCCGCACGAATGAGGCCGTCGAAATACTCGGCCGTTGTAATTCAGCTGATGGAGGACATTGTCAGGCCATCCCAGTTCGAGGTTCGACCGCCAGCCATTGAGGCGAATCTTTTCAAGAGTTGCACAAGGACACCAAGGGTTGGTTCTGTCAGGAGGGGAGAACGGTGCTTTCCGCTTCGAGAATCTACAGAACCCAAGGACGTAATATAAATGCGGGTATATTTTGGGCTTTCCCAGGTTTGGACATATTGGCAATAACTCATACAATGTCGCTTTGAATCTTAGAGAATCTGGGTTGTGGGCATAGGGCATGGGTGTGGTATCACAAGGATCGACGGGGTGTTAGAATTCTGTTCCGAATCACGAGCAAAACGTCGGATTTGTTAGACCCGCAACAAGCGAACCGTCATATACCCGCAAACTGTTGCGCCCCACGCATCCCTCGAGTGGCTATGCGAGCGTCGAAAGATTGTTCTAGCCAAATTCTGGCAGGGAAAGGCTGGCACTGTGTGTCTTGAAAAGCGGACATTTCTTCTTCGCGCACTTTCAGCTTGAGCAGATACTGATGCCTCCAGGATTTGCAGTGTCGTATCCATTCTCGCTCTTCGTCCAACATCACGGGGCGCGAGGGATCCGTTGAACAGATCTCACACAACCGTCTCTTACGAGATGTCAGGGTGGCAGACGGTCTAGGAAGACTCTTAAGGACATGGACACTGTCTGTTATGAACTACTCACGCCTTTGCCTTCGATTCAACTTGAAGAAGGGATGAGGCCAATGGTGAAACCTCGTTGGCACTGGGCATGGTGCCCCCATTGACGAAAGCTAAAAACTGCTAGGAATTGACTCTAGAGGAAGGTATGTAGTACGTACGATCCACGACCATCATAGCTGAATTCCATATCCCCGACCAATCGCCAACATCTTCAACTTCGGCTCAGTTTGCGGAGAATATGGTAAGTGAATGGCATACTGCTCGTATCGAAGACATAGGAATGCATCGAAGTTGGGTCCGTTGCTTTTACGGCGTCCACCACAGGTAATAGTCGCTTGCGTATCCAATTAACCTGGTTGACCGCGTACTTCCGAGTGGCCAATTGCACCAGACGGATGGCTTCGTCAAACAAAGCCTGGGGTTGATCCTCCGCGGCAAGGTAGGCGTGAAACTCTTTAAAACCTGTAAAGAGGTTTGAGCTTCCCCCCCCGGCCCCAGAAGCTGAATGACAAACCTATTGACTGAAAAATGCCACAAGTACGGTCTACTGCCTTCCCTGTCGTATGCTCATGTTCTTTAACCGCTCTATTGAATTCATGTATTTCTTCTATCAACCCGTTCTGCCAAACCCATTAGCGGTGCTGTTGATCCACCACGAATGTATCGCTTACTTTGGCCATATCGCCTACTCTGTTGTCAAGGCGTTGATTTAGAACCTCGAAAGGTGTAAATGGCCAAAGCAGAAGGGTCGGATATCTCGAAAGCCAAACGTTAGTAATGGTTCTCTGCGAAAATAGGATATCATACCTCGCTTCGTTTGTGCATTGATCTTGACGACGTACAATCTCGCTTGCCCGCTGGCCTGTTTCCCTAATGATCTGCAGGTTTCGCAGGACCCTCCGAGAGTCGTTCCAATGCCACCTTGAGGCCATCTCTGGGTCAATAGAGGATAACAGGGTGTGTAGCCGCAATGAGTAGTCGTCAGAAGGAGTGTGCGGGTGTTGCCAAGGGGCAAGGAATCAAATAATTGTCGTTGTTCCCCGGGTAATGAGGCTAAGGCCTGTTCAACGATAGGAGAATATTCAATATTTCCGCTATTGATTTGCGCGGTCGGGTCGCGTAGAAGGCGATTGGGGAAGAGGAGGTGCTGAATCCAGTAAGCCGTTCCCCCGACTATCACGGGGAGGACATTCCGCGCATGCATATCCTCTATCTGTCATAACATGTGAGACTCTTGAGACGTAGGTATGGACGACTAACCAGCCGAATCGTGTCAGAGACCCAATGGCCTACAACGTATTCTTCTCCCGGTACTTTACAGCCGAGCAAGTGATGAGGGACGCCACGCATCGCACCATGGGTAATTTTGTTGGTGATGGTGTTCAACCCGCGATACACCTGCATTGCGTCGGCGTTGATAACTTCGCCTTTGAAGGTCCGAGCAATATCGACAGCGAGGGGGGACTTGCCCGCTCCCGTCGTCCCCATAATGGCCACTATCGACCTGCTGATGGGCATCGCGAGCAGACGGGCTCCATCCCTTTACCAATGAAGGAGCTAAATATGCGAGAGTTTATTTTTATTAGACTTCGATAGATGAAAATATACGAGTCTATTTTTATTGGACTCCGATAGATAAACAACCGGGAATAGGCGCAGGACGGCGTGGGCGGGATGGTGAAGCTATTGCCAGCGTCCGGTGCTCGGTATATATAGCGGGCCGAGACAGCTGTCAGATGAAACGTCACGTGCTGGCATATGATAGTGAGTCTGCCGGATGAAATGTCGCGTGCTGGCGGCCGATAGGACGTCGTTGAGGCTGGGAGCCCGACCCCTGCCGGATGAAAATGTATAGGACAACCGGGATGTAGGTCGAATAAATGTACTGGCGGAGCGTTCAATAGGTATTGCAAGTAAACATAATTTTCACGTAGGCCGGGCATGCAAACACGTCAGCCTATGTTTATTTGTGTAGTTGAATTTCCAAACTGTCCTCATCCCGCCGCCATGAGTACCGACCTCAAGTTCAAATGCAGTCAATGCAGAAGCCATAAGGTGTCAGATGAATTTGGAACCCGTCAAAGAGGGGGTATTCACGGCCAGAAAAGGGACCGCCCCCAAAATTGAGGGCTGTTTATGCGTTTCCTTGGCTGTAATGACTACCTCAGGTAAGGATGTCGCTCATCACATCGCATCCCTTGCCTGGAAAGCCACTGGGCACAGATTTAGGTAAGCACCGTCCTCAACATTTGCTTGCAGGTTGTAGTGGCTCATTTATATTACCTTTCACAGCTCCTATAATTCAACAGCGACTGATAATGGACTATCTAAACGATTCGACTATCAACGATGTCAAGTCCGAGGATCCTCGAACGACAGGGACAAGCAATCAGCTGTAGGCAAGTGACAGCCCATCCTCCTGCTGCTCCAGGTCCACGAGATTGGCTTAGACGAGATTGGCCTGTGTCCCGAAATTGCTTACCTCTCACTGCGTCGCAAAATCGGGTAAGTAGCACTCATGATCCCTCTGTACATGATGACTGAACCGCTTGCAGGCATCCTCCCTCAAGATGGCCATAGAACGGGAATTATTATGTAGGTTATTTGTCGGGATTTGGGATTTATTTGGGATTTCATATCGAGCGCTCAGTGCTCCGGTTGTCAGGGGGCGCTGATTGTTTGGGAAACTGCGTTTCATATGGTCATTTATCGGGTATATAAGAGCTCGTATTCTCGTTGTTGTATCGCTACGTGTTTGTTAGCGGGCCCTAACAAACACGATTGTTTTCGACCGAGTTAACGACCTACAACCAACGGAAATTCTAACATTATTTTCTATTTTCGTCTGTTCATCAAATTTGCACACTGCCCAATCGCGGCGGCACTGTTGTATAATCCATAATATTCACAATAAAGGTGACTACAAGTAGTATACACAAGAACAATACGTGCTTTCACAACGTGCTTTCGGCTGCCAGCACGCGACATTTCATCCGGCAGTCGGCACCCAGCCTCAGGTCACACGCCAGCACGTGACGTTTCATCTGACAGCTGTCTCGGGATTCCACCCGCTGTCATGCTGAGTACATTGGCACACGTGGTGAATGTACAAGCAAGCTTGATGACCTGAAACATGTGAAATCGGAACTGGTATTTGGACATTAGACCAGTGGTGTTCCACACCAGAATTCCCATTACTGCGGCGAATGAGATGTGGTCGGGTCCAGAATCCCACGGGCGGTTCGTATGGTTATTTGTAACGTGGAAAAAATCCATGTCGTTGATGGGGTGAGAATGGGATTGGGATACGTAACGCTGGAGGCTGGGCCCGGATTAGGGCCCAAGAGGTCAGAGCGAGACCAGATTCCTTGGGATTTCCTTGGGACCCTTCTATATTTGTAACTAAGACTATCTACTTATATAAGTCTATGTCCGAATGAAATTAGGGTAACGACGAAACACATCGTTGGAATTCCAATTCCCGACATGGGGTTCCTTGGGATATCCCTTAATTGTCATGTTGAAAGGATATGGCCATATTTTGTCCAGGTTGGGCCTCTTAGCCGTACGACCTAGGTTGACACTTCGATATCCTGCTCGATTCCCTTCGAGAGGTTTCCACCTAGTTTCTGGTTCAACTGTAAACGGCCTGTAAATTCAAATCAAGCAGCTCACTGGGTCATTTGCATTCTGTCAGGCTGATCCAGCCCACAGGTGGTCTACATGTTTGCAAAGTAAAGCCTAAAGTCTCTAGAGGGAGTGATCTACGCTTCCTAATCTTCCCCAATGTCACTACGCCTTTCCCGATATACCACGAAACCTCACTCACAAACCACAACTTCAAAGAAACACAGCCGTACCTATCGAGGGTAAGGGTTAGGACGCTAAGATAAAGTTTAGTGATGTGAGGGACGGGTTAGGGAATGTTGGGGTTGGGGGACCTTCGCAGCCTCTGTGGTCATGCATGTTTTGCTATAGGATCACAAGGATCGGGCCGAAGGAATATGTTGGCTCCGTTACGTTCTTTCCCCCGTGCTCTGTGCTCGTCGAAGGGCAATCTCTGGCTCGCGGGCTTTTCGCTTGACGAGACGCTGATGGCTCCGGGACTTGCAATGTGGGATCCATTCACGCTCTTCGTCGAACATCATGGGGCGCGAAGGATCGGTGGTGCAGATCTCACACAACCGTTTCTTACGAGATGCCAGGACGGCAGAGGGTCTAGGAAAGACTCCTGAGGACATAGCCACATATCAGTTATGAATCTCTCACGTCTTTGCTTTCGATTCGACTTGAAGAAGTGATGAAGCCAATGGTGACACCTCGTCGGCACTGGGCATAAGTCCTCTATTGACGAAAGCTGTAGGTATTGAGAATTGACTCTAGAGGAAAGTATGAGGAGCATACGATCCACGACCATCACAGTTGAATTCCAGACCCCCGACCAGTTGTCTGCATCTTCAGATTTGGTTCAATTTCCGCAGGATACAGACAGGGAATGGGCATACCGCTCGTATCAAGAACATAGGAATACATCGAGGTCGAATCTGTTACTTTGACTGCGCTCACCGCGGGTAATAGTCGCTTGCGTATCCATTTGACCTGATAGGCTGCATATCTCCGGGTACCGTGCTTCATAAGATCGACGGCTTCGTCAAACAAAGCCTGGGGATAATCTTCCGTGGCAAGGTAGGCTTGAAACTCTTTAAAACCTGCCAAGAACCTTGAGCCCTGAGCTCAAGAAGTGGAGTATCAGCGAACCTATCGATTGAAAAATGCCTTGGGTACAGTCCACTTCCTTCCCTATCGTATACTCCAGTTGCCTAGCTACTCTATTAAGTGTTAGTATTTCTTCTAACAGGCCGTTCTGTCAAACCCATTAGCAGTGCCGCGGCAACATAAGCGCATCACTTACATTGACCATATGGTCTACCCTGACATCAAGACGTCGATTGAGAACCTCTGTAGGTGTAAAGGGCCAAAGGAGGAGGGTCGGATATCTCAGAGGCAAAAGGTAAATAATAATCCATTGAAAAAGGAGGAGAATTACTACCTTGCTTCGCTCCCGCATTGATCTTGTTCACGTACAATTTCGCTTGCTCGCTGACCGGACTCCTTAATGATCTGTAAGTTTCGCAGGACCTTCCGAGTGTCTCTCCAATGCCATCTTGAGGCCATATCTGGGTCAATAGAGGATAGAAGCGCATGGAGCTGCAATGAATAATCATCAGAGGGAGTGGTTTCTGCGCTTGAGTTGCCAACGGGCAGGGTATCGAATAATTGCCGCTGTTCCCCAGATAATGAGGTCAGACACTGTTCAACGATAGGAGAAAATTCAATGTTTTCCCTATTCCATTGCTTGCTAGGGTGGCCGACAAGGCGATTCGGGAAGAGGAGGTGCTGTATCCAATAGGTCGTTCCCCCAACTATCACAGGGAGAGTATTCCGCGCATGCATATCTTCTATCTGACAAGATATGTGAGACACTTGGGACATAGGTATGGACGACTAACCAACTGAATCGTGTCGGAGACCCAATGGCCAACAACGTATTCTTCTCCCGGCACTTTGCAGCCAAGCAAATGATGAGGGACACCATGCATCTCATCATGGGTAACTTTGTTGGTGATGATACCCAACCCTTGATACACTTGCATTGCGTCGGCGTTGATCACTTCGCCATTGAAGGCTCGAGCAATGTCGACAGCGAGACGAGACTTGCCCGCTCCCGTCGTCCCTACAATCGCCACTATTGATTTCATTCTGGGCATTGCGAGCCGACCGTGCAGGGCTCTCATCCACCTTTGACAAGGAAAGGGTCAAGATACGACCAAATATAAACAGTATTTTACCCTGATCGCTTCCTTCTCCAGCTCCAGCATGAAACTAACAGACAAAATCTCCGAATTACGTCCAGATACTCCCTTTTACACCTTTGAGTTCTTCCCACCCAGAACGGATCAGGTACGGCCGCGAATCAAAGGAACTGGGTCTGATCACACAAATCGAACAGGGGTTCAACAATCTCGTCAGTCGAATAGAACGCATGTCTGCGTTACGACCTGTCGCTGTTAGCATCACATGGAGTGCTGGCGGATCGACCAGGGATCGGAGTTTACAACTCGCGGGGTTGTGCCAGAGTGAACAGATGGCCGATACGATTCTGCATCTTACCTGTACCAATATGCAGACTGGGATGGTGGATGATGCTTTGCGAGTAAGCCTTTTGTAACGATGATCGGATCAGACATTCAGGATAGCACAGTCCGCGAAGGAGAAAGGGATCCAGAACGTTCTTGCACTGCGTGGAGGTAAGCGTCATTCGTGAACTGATACACCCACCACTTATGCCGTACTGTAGACCCTCCTCGGGGTGAAGAGTATTGGATCCCAACTGATCCTCGATTCACTCACGCCGTGGACCTTGTCCGCTACATCAAGGCATCCAATGAATACAAGGACTATTTTTGCGTCGGTGTCGCAGGTTCGCCCTTCTCCGTAACGCGGGTTTCCTCGTTCGTCCTTGTTCAAGCCTTCCGTCAGCTTATCCCGACGGCCATACTGAGACTTCCGAGGGCGAAGACCATCAAATCAAATACCTGAAAGAGAAGGTCGACGCAGGCGCCGATTTCATTGTTACCCAGCTTTTTTATGACGTGGATGGCTTTCTTCGGTGGCAACAGACCGTCCGGGATGCTGGTGAGCGAGATAAGAGCGATTCGAGTCCGGTTGATCACGGTGGTGCAGGTGTCACTATCCCAATCATACCTGGCATCATGCCTCTTCAGAGCTACGCGTCTTTTATGCGCCTCACTACGCTCTGTGGCACCCGCATCCCTTCACGGCTGACTGATGCGCTCAACCCGATAAAAGTCAGCCCTTCATCAGCATTATGCCGCCTCGTGCTGACTCCTTCCCAGCATGACGACCAACGAGTTAAAGACCTCGGTGTGGACGTTGCTGTCTCTATGATCCGACGTCTCCACCAATCGGGAGTACATGGGTTTCACTTTTGCACCCTCAACCTTGAGAAAAGCGTTCAGCGAGTATTGGACAGGCTGGGATGGGCGGGTACTCCCCAGACCAACCACAATCAACTCATATCGGTGAGTGAAGGACCACCCGGACGCAAACATTCTGACGAGATTTAAGGACTCTCCGATTTTGACGGCGGCGAGACCGGGGAGCATCCCATCCAACTTGTTCATTACCCCCGCAGAGGCCAGCTTCACTGCATCGACCTCTTTCGACAAGCATAAGCACAATTCCAACCTTCCAACAGGATCAACCCACCAAGCAGGAAAGGGAGCACTCAACAATTATTCGACCTGGGACGAATTTCCTAACGGACGCTTTGGTGACGCTAAGTCACCAGCCTTCGGCCAAACAGATCTTTGGGACTCCGGATTGGGTGTATCCCCAAACGATGGCATCAAAAGATGGGGTCGTCCGAAAACCCCGGGCGACGTCACCAGCGTTTTCCTGGCGTACCTAGAAGGTAGAGTGCAAACAACTCCCTGGTCGGACCAGCCACTAGATCGGGAATCGGCCCCGATCTTACTACATCTGAAGAAACTCAATGAAAGAAGCTGGTGGACAGTGGGATCGCAACCAGCAGTGGATGCGGCGGCGTCTTCCGATGAAACATATGGTTGGGGTCCAAGAGGTGGCTATGTCTTTCAGAAGGCATTTGTGGAATTCTTTGCGACAAAGGACGAAGTCCAGCGTCTCTGGGAGAAGATTGCGAAGCATGGACGAGGGCAGCTCACATACTTCGCAGCTAACATGCTTGTAGGTCTGCTCACTTCCCCCCTCAGAGCAGATTAACAAGATAGTAGGATGACTATGCAAGCAATATGGCTGAAGGAGGCAGTAATGTGGTGACATGGGGCGTATTCCCCGGCCAAGAAATTGCCCCATCGACCATCATTGAACGTGACTCTTTCCTTGCATGGAAGGTACGCAAGATCGCCTTGCTTTTGTTCCGTTCTTTGACGCCCCTCAACATAGGACGAGGCCTTTGGATTCTGGACGGAGTGGTCACTCTTCTACCCACCAGATTCGCCTGAACGAGCA
>Ga0307513_10009425_pt1 | contig 12351 bp, 11 predicted proteins | sample 15_EM_MG_FD_202174 | JGI IMG/M metagenome (GOLD analysis project Ga0307513, IMG submission 202174) | Populus trichocarpa ectomycorrhiza microbial communities from riparian zone in the Pacific Northwest, United States - 15_EM | ecosystem: Host-associated > Plants > Roots > Unclassified | place... | reverse complement strand
CGGCACACCGCTTCTGAAGGTTCGCAATCTGAGCGTCGGCCTGGAAACGGGCGGCGGCATGCGTCCGATCATTTCCGACATCGACTTCGATCTGGCCCCGCGCGAAATTCTCGGCATCATCGGCGCCAGCGGCGCCGGCAAGACGGTGCTCTCGCGAGCGCTGGTCAACTGGATCGACTCGCCGCTGAAGATCACATCGGGATCGGTGATCTACAAATCCCAGAACATCCTTGATCTGCAGGCACAGAAGCTGCGCACGCTGCGCCGCCAGATCGCCTATGTCGGTGCCAATCCGGCGGGGGCGCTCGATCCGACCCTGCCGGTCGGCCAGCAGATCGTCGAGAAATTGCGCGCGGTCGCACCGGAGATTCCGCATGAGGAAGCCAGGAAGCGGGTCATCGATCTCCTTGGCGCGGTGCGCATCCCTTCGCCGCAGATGCGTTATCACGAATATCCATCGCAATTCAGCGGCGGCATGATGCAGCGCGCACTGATCGTCGATGCGCTCATCAGCAATCCGGCCTTCCTCGTCGCCGACAACGTCACCCAGCCGCTTGATGTCACGGTCGCCGCCCAGGTGCTGCGCCTGATGCGAGAACTGACAGCGCGTTTCGACACGGCGATCGTCTTCATATCCTCGTCGCTGCCGCTGGTGAGCGACGCTGCCGATCAGATCCTGGTTCTGGCTGAAGGCAAGGTCGTGGAGCGGCAGGCAACGAAGGCGCTCGTCAACACGCCGCAGCATCCCTATACCCGCGAGCTGATCAGCCAGATCCCGAAGATCTGGACGAGCGAAGCGGTCGCCATCGACCCGCCGGCTGAGACCCGCAAGCCGATCATAAGCATTCTCGATGCCACCCGTTCTTACCGGGTGCGCAAGCGCGGCACCTTTGCCAGCTACAGCACCGTGCGCGCCGTGCGCAACGTCACCTTCGACGTCTTTCCGGGCGAGAACTTCGGCATCGTCGGCGAATCCGGCTGCGGCAAGTCCACTCTCATGCGCCTGCTTAGCCGGCTGGAACGGCCCGATAGCGGCCAGGTCCTCTGCGACGGGCAGGATATCACCAGGCTTTCCGGCAAGGGGCTTTTGAAGTTCCGGCGCGATTTTCAGCTGGTGCTGCAGGACCCCTTCAATTCGCTGCCGCCGCGCACCGCCATCGGCGCCATCATCGAGGAGCCGCTGAAGACACACGGCATCGCCAGGGGCGCGGAGTTGCGCGACCGCGTGCTCTCCGTGATGCGCGAGGTTGGGCTGCCCGGTACGCTCTACGACGAGCTTCCGCTGGGTTTGAGTGCCGGCCAGCGCCAGCGCGTCAACGTCGCCCGCGCCATGGTGCTGGAGCCGAAGGTGCTGATCATGGACGAGACGCTGTCGTCGCTCGACCAGACCGAGCAGTTCAAATTGTTGAAGCTGTTCGAGCAGTTGCAGGCCCAGCACGGCCTGACCTATGTCTACATCTCCCACGACCTGGCGATGGTACGGCGCGTCTGCAATCGTGTTGCCGTCATGTATCTCGGCGAAGTCGTCGAGATCGCCGACAACAGCCGGCTGTTCTTCGATCCCGGCCATCCCTACACCAAGGCGTTGCTCAGCGCCGTGCCTACGCTGGAAGAGCGCCGCTACAAGCCGGAAGACTGTCTGCTGGAAGGCGAGCCGCCAAGCCCGATCGACCTGCCGCCCGGCTGCAGTTTTGCCAGCCGCTGCCCGAACGCATTCGGCCGCTGTCACAAGCAAAGCCCGGTTTTGACCGCCCGCGGGAGCAGGGACCTGGCTGCTTGCTTTTTGGTGGAAAACACGCTTTCCCATGCGGCAGCTTGAAACCGCAAATTGCATCGAAACCCGGGAGGATCAGATGATGAAAGAAGCAACAACCGCGGCGGGACACGCTGGTTCGACAGACTTGCCAATGGGCCTGTGACGGAAAACCCTCATGACCGACCATCCGCAGGCACGTCTGCAACACATCCTCGAAGAACTGGCCAAGCATGGCCGGGTCACGGTCAAGGAACTGGCGGCGGAGTTTTCCGTCAGCCCGGAAACCGTGCGCCGCGACCTGAAGCAGCTGGAAATGGAAGGGCACCTGCGCTGCATCTATGGCGGCGGCGTGACGCCGCGGCGCGATGCCGACCAGCCGATTTCGCAGCGAATGCGCGTCAATGCCCGTGAAAAGGCAAAGATCGCCACACTGGCAGCCAAACACCTGCTGCGCGACCATACCAAGATCTTCCTCGACAGCGGCACGACGATGCTGGCGCTGTCGCGCTACCTGGTCGATCGGCCGCTGATCAACATCTATACCAACTCGCTGGATATCATTCAGACCCTGGCGGGTGTGGAAGCCAACAACGTGGTCGCCGTCGGCGGCGTTCTGCGGCCGAGCTACCGGGCATTTCTCGGCACCGACACCATCAACGTCATCCGCGAACATCTTTTCGATATCGCCTTCGTCAGCGCGGTGACGGTCGATGTCAATCTCGGCTTCATGGACCTCGGCGAGGACGAGGCGCTGGTGCGCCGGGCGCTGCGCCGGCACGCCAAGCAGGTCGTGATGCTCGCCGACAGCAGCAAGTTCGGCCGCCAGGGCAATTTCTGCACCTATAATTTTCGTGACGTAGATCTGCTCATCACCGATGCGCCTCCGCGGGCAGATTTCCTTGAAAAGTTGGAAGAGGCGCAAGTGAAGGTGATTTATGCTTGAAACCCGTAGTGAGCCCGCATCCCTGCCGCAGGTCGATGCCGAAGCCCTGCACCGGATGATGGAGGAAGTCTCCGCCTTCGGCGGCGGGCCGGGTGGTGCCATGACGCGGCTGACCCTGTCGCAGGAGGACAAGGCGGCCCGCGACTGGCTGGCGAACTGGCTGACGAATTCGGGCCTGCGTCTCGAGACCGATCCGATGGGCAACATGTACGGTTTTCTCGATTGGGCCGGGCCGGATGCACCTCTGGTCATGAGCGGGTCGCACCTCGACAGCCAGCCGAACGGCGGCCGTTTCGATGGCGCCTACGGCGTGATTGCCGCCTGCGCGGCCATCGACGCCATACGCAAGCATGTGGCCGCGGCTGGGGTCACACCGAAAGTCAATTTCTGCATCGTCAACTGGACCAACGAGGAGGGCGCCCGCTTCCAGCCGAGCCTTCTCGGCAGCGGCGTCAACGCCGGCGAATTGACACTCGATTTCGCGCTCGCCCGCAAGGATAGCGACGGCGTTTCTGTCAGGCAAGCTCTTGACGACATTGGTTATGCAGGCACCTCTGGCCCCGTTATTCCCGATGCCCTGATCGAGCTGCATATCGAGGGTTCCGCCGCGCTGGAAAAGAAGGGCATGCGCTTTGCCGTCTTCAACCGCTTCTGGGGCAACGTCAAATACCGGCTCGCCTTCATCGGCCGCCAGTCGCACACCGGTCCGACGCCGATGGCCGAGCGCCATGACGCGCTCCTGGCAGCAGCTTACCTGATCGCCGAACTGAAGGGCTTTGCCGATCAGGCCGGGATCGACCTGCACACTTCCTGCGGCCGTCTCGAGGTCTATCCGAATTCCCCCAACGTCGTGCCCGGTGAGGCGGTGATGTTCATCGAATTGCGCTCTGCCAAGCCCGACGTGCTTGCTTGGGCGGAAGCCCAGCTCAACGAGAAGATCGATCTCTGCGCCAAAAAGGCGGATGTCGGCTTCGATGTCCGGTCGATCGACCGCCGCCGCGCCGGGAACATGGACGAGGGACTGGTTGCCCTGGCGCAGATTACCGCGGCCGAATTCGGCCTCGAAACCCTGCTGCTCGACACGATCGGCGGACATGACGCGATCAGCATGACGGCCGTTTCCCCGGCAATCGTCATCGCCGTGCCGAGCGTCGGCGGCGTCATCCACCACCCGACGGAATTCACCACGCCGGAAGACCGGTTTCTGGGCGCGGAAATCCTCAGCGCCATGCTGTGGAAATTCTGCCTCAACGGCAACATCCTGAAAACCACGGACTGAAGGATTGGGAGCATGAAGGCACTCGGGCAAGCATCCACAGCGGATGAGAAGGCGGCGGAAGCCGCCATCCGGGCTGTTCCGGACTGGGCAAACGCCGATATGCGTTATGCGCCGGGCGTTGCAGGCGTCGCCTCACCGACGCACCGCGCCGTCGACAGCCAGAACTGGTTCGTTGCCAGAGGAGACGCGCCGGCCGCCTATTTCCTGAAAATTCTGCATACGGACCAGTCGGATTTCATTGATCTTGACAGGTCCGTTACCGCCGCGCGTCAGGCTGCAACCCTAGGCCTGACGCCGGCACCCCTTTGGCACAGCCAGGAAATGTCAGCAGTCGTTTTTGACCGGCTTGCGGAGAACTGGCGCACCGCCAGGATGGATGACCTGCGCAAACCGGATATTCTGGAGCGTGCCATTGCCGCGAAGAAAACCCTCCACGACAGCACGCCGCTTGGCGAAACATGGACGGTGTTCGACCGTATCCGCGTCGTTGAGAAAGCGCTGGCGGATGCAGCCATTGCCGAAGTTGCCGCAGACGGATGGTGGATGCGCGAATGCGTCGGCGATATCGAAGCGGCGATCATCGCCACCGGCTTCGATGAAAAACCCGCCCATGCCGACGGCCTTGCCTCCAACATCATGATCGCGCCGGATGGCGCTGTGCAACTGGTCGATTTCGACGAGGCCCGCAATGTCGATCCGTTCTACGACATCGGCATCTTGCTCAACGAGGCCTTCCAGTTCGACAGCGAAATGCAGCCGGCGCTCGAGATCTTCGAGGGGCAATTCCGCCAGACGTCGCTCAATCGCTGCCGCCTTTACGCCATTGCCGACGATCTCTTCTGGGGCATGTGGGGCTTGCTGATGGACAGGGTTTCGCCGCGCGGCGGTATCGAATTCCTGAAATATGCGCAATGGCGCCTGTTGCGCTGCCGGATGGCGCTTCGCAACCCGAGTTTCGAATTCATGCTCCGCACACTCTGAGAGATCAAACCATGGAAAAACGATTGGGAGAAGCGGCAAACGAGGCGGAAGCGGAGATCGAGTCCCTGCTGCGCGAGATTGAGCCGTGGTCGGGACGCGAACTCCATTACGGTCCCGTGCACGGCGGTATCAGCAATTCGAACTGGCGGGTCAGGGTGTCAGGAGAACAGGGCCGTTTCTTCGTCAAGGTTCCCGGCCGCGGCACCGAGATGTTCATCGACCGCAACGCGGCGCTGGACGCCAGCCGCCGGGCGCAGGATCTCGGCATCGGTCCGAAGATCTACGAATATCTCGCTGACAGGGGTGTCGAGATTGCCGACTACATCGAAGGTCGGCGTGCCTGTACCAACCGCGATTTCCAGGATCCGACCGTGCGCAAAGCCGTTGTCGGGCTCTACCGCGCCTTCAACGATTCCGGAAAACTGCCGCTGACCAAGACGATCTTCGACATGATCGACGAGCACATCGAGCAGGTGCGCGAACTGGGCGGCGCCTTCCCGATCGATTTTGCATGGCTTTACAAGCAATACCGGCTGGCGCGCGCGGCTCTCGAAGCCTCCGGCATCGATCTCGTTGCCTGCTTCAACGATCCCATGGCGGGTAATTTCATGGTCGCCGAGGACAAGTCGCTGATGCTGATCGACTACGAATATGCCTCCAACAACGACCGTTGCTACGATATCGGCATCTGGTGCGGCGAGATGTTCTTCTCCGATGCGGTGCAAGCCGAAGTGATCGAGGAATATTTCGGCCGTTTCGACCCGCGGATGAAGGCCCGCCTTGTCGTGCACCGGGCGCTTGCCGACGTGAAATGGTCGACCTGGGCGATGGTCCAGAATGTCGTCTCAGCGCTCGATTTCGATTTCTACAAATACGGCGCCTGGAAACACATGCGCGCCCGCGCGGTCATGCAGGATCCGCGCTGGGTCGAGTATCTCAAGGCCGTTTGACGCGTGCGACCAGTGACCACCTCCTATGCAGCGTCTTTGATCATGTTTCTGGCTATGACGATTTGTTGGATCTGGGTGGTTCCCTCATAGATCCGGAACAATCGCGCATCGCGATAAAATCGCTCAATGCCGTATTCCGCCATATAGCCGGCGCCACCATGGATCTGGACGGCACGGTCAGCCACCCGGCCGACCATCTCGCTTGCAAACATCTTGCAGCATGCTGTCTCTGTTGTGACGTCATCGCCGGCATCTTTTCGCCGCGCCGTTTCCATGACCATGCAACGGGCTGCATAGGCCTCGGCCCGGCTATCGGCGAGCATGGCCTAGACGAGCTGGAATTCCGCGATCGGCTGACCGAACTGCTTGCGGTCGATGGCATAGCGCAGGCTGTCATCGATCAGACGCTCCGCCATGGCAACGCAGATGGCGGAGATGTGCAGGCGTCCGCGGTCAAGCACTTTCATCGCTGTGCGGAACCCTCGACCTTCCACACCGCCGAGAAGGGCGCTCTCAGGCACCCGGCAGTCTTCGAAGATGACATCCGCGGTGTGGGAGCCCTTCTGTCCCATCTTCCGGTCGATCGGGCCGCGCAATGCGGAGAGTTTTGCCGCCGAGTACCACACGCTAGTGACACGCGGCCTTTTCCCGAACAAGTGACCGTCTCTTGAGAATGCACTCGGTGTACGCTCCCTTTATCTGGCTGCCGTTTCAAGGATTCAATGACCTTGCCCCTGCGACGATGATGTCGGGATAACGCGACCGCAACGGCTGTGCTACTGCTTAATGTCGTATAATCGTGCCAAGGCGAACCAACAAATACCCCGGACCGCCAATTTGAATCAAAAGGTCTGCTCTCATCTCCCTGTCGGTCACGACCTTAATTTTGGTCCATTTGTCTATCTTGGTATCAAGGGGTACGGGCAAGCCCTCTCGCAGCAAGAGAGTAAGCTCAGGTGCTCTGTCCGACTTATAGATGCAAATCCTCATCCCACGGCGCCCTAACTGTACAGATATGTGACAGTTATATTGCGCTGCGTTATCGATTATTGCAATGCCGCAAGACTGTGCGCTCCTCATCTTCATTCCCGGGTGTCAAAATGGCAACCCAACGCGTTCGCGACGTTGGATGGCGCCGACCGATTCCAGGTGCCCGATTTGCTCCAGTGTCATGCCAAGCTCTTCTGCCAGGACGAGTTCAGTATGTTCGCCAAGCTGAGGCGGCTCGTTGGCGGCTCGAACGGGCTTTCGGACATCCGCAACGGATTGCGGACAGACCGGAACGAACCGATCGTTTCGGAGGGAACGGTGACGATCGTTTGGCGGATCTGTGCAACCTCACTATCGAACGCTTGGCTCACAGTTCGCAATTCGCCGGCCGGCACCGCTGCCCCGCCAAGGTCAGCCAGGATCTGACGGAGCGGAAGCTGCCTGAAACTATCTTCGAGACGAGGTCGTGGTTGCGCTGTTCATCTCTTCGCCGACCACAAAGACCATGCCGATACAGCTGTTCTCCAACCTCAAGTTCCAACTCTCGAACCTCAAGTTCCAACTCACGCCCGCGATCGTGGCTGCATCCTGCATCATGATCGCTATCTCCTTGTTCTTTGCTGTAATTGCCGAGGTTCTTCTTCCGTACCTTCGGCAGCGGATACCCCCGTGCTGATATCCCCAAAATGGTAAGGGACGCACTCGATATGGTTGAGCTGGGCGCATTGAGCGGCCGGCTCCCCTCACAGCTCTCCGGCGGTCAGCAGCAAAGGGTCGCCTTGGCAAGAGCGCTTGTCTACAAGCCGGATCTCGTATTGCTCGATGAGCCTCTCAGCGCATTGGACAAGAACCTGCGACAGCAGATGCAACTCGAGATCAAGAGGCTCCACAGCACCCTCGGAATGACATTTGTCTTTGTGACACATGACCAGAATGAGGCCCTGACCCTTTCCGATCGAATCGTTGTTTTTGACGGGGGCGAGATTCAGCAGATCGGCAGCCCCGAACAAATCTATAGCCAACCCCACAACGACTTCGTTGCGGGGTTCGTCGGAGACAACAACATGTTCTGGGTTCACGCGCTCCTGTCCGAGGAAAACTCATGTTCACTCCGGCTTGCCGGCGGAGAGGTTGTTCGCGCGAGGTGTGACGGGCGAATTGATCCGGATGCGCGGGTCAGGTTTGTCGTATGGCCGGAGTCCTTGCATCTGCGGGACGAAGAGGACTGCCCGAATACCTTCAATGCGACGATCAACGAGATCATTTATCTTCGCGATCATATCCGCGTAACCGGGAGTTTGGACGGCGGCCGAAGCATGCTCATAAAACTTCCGGCAGAAGATCACGCTTTGGTGCCTGTCGGTCGGCGCGTGGAGATTAGATGCAGGGAAGAGGATTGCTTCGCATTTCAATCGCCGGAGTGAGACGGCGAACGAGTTCAGCCAATATCTTGTCGTGAATTCCGATGCCGTCAGGACCGATAGGTTGACAGTCGTCTCGGTCCGCCTTGGGGCTCTGGCACTACAGAACCGCCTCCGTTGGCACCCGGCGGAGAACGTTGCCGAGCCTCGATGCTGCGTGCAACCTCTTCGGGAATGCCGGAAGCGCAGATTTTATCGCTTAAAAGATGACTAAAAGAATCATATTATATTGACAAGGTCTTTTTCGCTTCATAGGTTCCGCCCGCATCCGTGAAGTAGGGACCAGGCAGTGGCGCGTGTTTTTTTGAATGTTTCTAATAATGTATCGCGAATTTATAGAGATAGCTTATTTGTCACGACAGCGATTGTCCTGATCGGCATTGCAGCATCGCCGGCTTCGGCCCAGAGCACGTCGGATGCCAGCGCGACAGCGCTGGAGCCGATCGTCATCGAAGGGGGTGCAGCCTCTGATAGCAAGGCCGACCGCACCTCCATTGCTGCCAAGAACAGCGCGGCTGCGACTAAGATCAACACGCCGCTCGTCGAGACGCCGCGTTCGGTCTCGGTCATCACCGAGAAGGAAATCGAGGAACGTGGCGCACAGAGCGTCATCGAGGCTGTGCGTTATTCGGCCGGTGTGACGACAGGGCCGAACGGGTTCGACCCGCGCTTCGACCAGATCTTCATTCGCGGCTTCAATGTCACGACGGTCGGCGATTACCGTGACGGCCTGCGTCAACCTTTCATCAACTACGGCATGTTCCGCACCGATCCTTATCAGCTGCAGCGCGTTGAGGTGATCAAGGGGCCGGTATCCGTTCTCTATGGCTCGGGATCGCCAGGCGGCCTGGTGAACAAGATATCGAAGCTTCCGACGGAGGAGCCGATCCACGAAGTTGGTGTTGTCTACGGCACTGAGGATCGGGCTCAGGCGATGTTCGATTTCGGCGGGCCGGTCAGCGAGGGGAACGATGATTTTCTCTATCGTATCGTCGGCCTTGCCCGTCACGGCGACAACAATTTCGATATTGCCGACGATCGCTATTTCCTGCAGCCGTCGGTGACCTGGAAACCGGACGAGGATACGTCCTTGACGGTCTACGGCCTGCTGCAGTCCGACGAGACCGATTCCAATGTCGGCGCGGTTACGACCGCCGACGGCGAGATTCTTGACATCAGGCAGAGCGATCCCGACTACGACTACCAGAAGGTGCGGCAGCAACAAGTCGGTTATGAGTTCGAGCACGAATTCGACAACGGCCTGACGTTTCGGCAGAACCTGCGTTATTCGCATCTCGATCTTCGAGCTCGCTACCTCGGCATTTCAAGCTGGACCGGTACCGTTGCTCACCGGAACGCAAGCTCGATCCGCGACGAGATGAACGTTTTCCAGGTCGATAACCAGCTCGAGGCGAAATTCGACACCGGCGCGCTTGCCCACACGATGCTGTTCGGGCTCGACTACACCAATCTCCAGTCGAACTGGGGCTATGGCATCGGAGCCGTCGATTCCGCCTTCGACTTCGATATCGCCAATCCAACCTACGGCGTTTCGGGCGCCACGCCCGACTATAACTTTATCGTTGCCGACGCCGACATGCGGCAGGTCGGCGTTTACGCCATGGACCAGATCGAGGTCGGAAACTGGCGCTTCAATCTCGGCGGTCGCCAGACCTGGGTCGAGCAGACCCGCGACACGACCTACCCGTCCTTTGGGTTGAGCCAATCGGAAGATGTCAACGCGCATGCCTTCACCGTACAGACTGGCGCGCTTTACCACTTCGACAACGGCATAGCGCCGTTCGTCTCCTATGCGACCTCGTTTGATCCGGTGACCAATCGGTCGGCGTCCGGCGACATCCTTGCTCCGACAAAGGGTGAGCAGTACGAACTCGGCGTGAAGTACCAGCCGCCGGGCACCGATATCCTGCTGTCGGCGGTTGCCTATCACATCGTCGAAAAGAACAAGCCGGTGCTGGTCGATGCGCTGACCCTTGCCTACGCCTCCCTGGGCGAGGTGACAGGAAAGGGCATCGAGCTGGAAGCCCGCGCTACCGTAGCCGATGGCTTCGATCTCATTGCGGCCTACACCTATAACCATTCCGAGGTAACCGGGGGTGGTGAGAACGAAGGCAACACGCCGGCCGTCACGCCCGCCCATGTCGCGAGCCTGTGGGCGAACTACACCTTCCAGGAAACCAACCCCTTCAACGGCCTGACGGTCGGTGCGGGCGTGCGCTACCTCAGCGAAAACTGGACGGACACGGCCAATACCTCGAAGAACCCCGCGGGCTTCTATGTCGATGCGGCCGTCTCCTATGACTTCGGGGCCGTCGACCAGAAATACGAGGGCCTGACGGCTGCCTTCAATATCCGAAACATTGCCGACCACCGCGACACGGTCTGCAACGAGGGCTACTGCTACCTCGGACAGGGCAGGAACATGACCGGAACCCTGAAATACCGGTGGTGAGAATGGCTGTAGAGATAAACGAGCTGTCTCGTCGCCCGACCTTGATCGCCGATCATTCCACCGCCCACCAGGCCATCGACCTCGACGGCCTGGTGGGCGACGGCCCGTTCTCCTATTGCCGCGGCAAGCTGCTCAGCGCGCCGCCGCAGACGGGTATCGTCGTTTCTTGCAGGGAACTTTGCGACCGAGCAATCTTTGACGAGATCATTGGCCGATATGCGCAAAAGTTTCCGGGCAGTGACCGCCGTGCGATCGTCTCCATGTGGACGCTCTACTATTTCAGCATCCTGACGGTGGCTCCCAGCGTCCACATGTTCGTGCACCGGATTGGGCCGCCGCTGGAGATCGATCGGCTTTCGCTCGTCTGCAACGGCGATACAGGCGAGCCCGAAGCATTCGTGATGTCCGAAAGACCTGAGGTTGCGACCGATCCGGCCGCCGAGCTTCACCGGCTGATGCGCGGCCACGCCGAGCCGGTGATCGCGGCGATCGCCGCCAATGCTGGCGTCGCTCCGAAGCTTCTCTGGAATAACGTCGCGGCATATCTCTCGTGGATTCTCAAGGAGATCGCCCATCGTCAGGAGCCCGGCCTCGTCGAAGGCGGGCTGGCGCTGCTTGAAGAAGCTGCATGGCCGTGCGGCGGGCGCAATCCGATGTTCGGCATGATCCGCATGGCACGGCAGCAATGCGGACTCGAGTTCGCCCGCCGAAAGGTTTGCTGCCTGCGCTATAACCTGCCGGGCGTGGGCGGCTGCGGCGAAGCCTGCCCACTACCCGATGGGCGCCACTAGGTCGTTTAGCCGGTCATCCGTTTGACGGTGATGAAGCCTGCGTCATCCCAGCCTTCCTTTCAATAAGGGAGGCCTGGGAGAGGTAATAAATGGCAGCCGCAATTCAGGACCGCCGGCGCAGAACGATCAACAGCATCGGGGCGCCGACCAGAGCCGAGATCAATCCGGCGGGGACCTGATAGGGAAAGGCAATCATACGCCCGGTCCAGTCGGCGATAACGAGAAGGGCCGCCCCGATGAGGGCCGCGGCCATGAGCTGGGCAGAGGGTCGGCGAAGGCCGAGCACATGGGCCAGATGAGGCGCCATTAACCCGATGAAGCTCAAGGGGCCGACAACAAGCGTTGCCGCTGCGGTCATGAGCGCGCAGAGCGCGAACAAGGCCGCGCGTGCGGGAACGATCCTCAGGCCAAGCTCACTCGCCGTTTCGGATCCGAGTTGCAGCAGGGCAAGCCACCGGCTGACGAGAAAGGCTGCGGCCAGGCAGGCAAGCGCAATCAGAAGGGCGCTTGCCGCCACCGCATTGTCGACGAAATAGGTCGAGCCCGCCATCCAGCGCATCAGCGCCAGGCCACGCGGATCGCCGCTCGCTGCAAGGACGCCGATCCCTGCGTCGAGTATTGCGCCGAAGGCGATCCCGGCAAGCAGCACACGGTTCGGGCCGAAGCCCGAACGCGCACTCAAGAGGAAGATCAGGGCCAGCACAACAAGTGCGCCGCCGCCGGCAAAGGAAAGCTGGATCGTCAGTCCCGGTGCGGTAAAAGTGAAC
>Ga0307513_10009424_pt1 | contig 12351 bp, 9 predicted proteins | sample 15_EM_MG_FD_202174 | JGI IMG/M metagenome (GOLD analysis project Ga0307513, IMG submission 202174) | Populus trichocarpa ectomycorrhiza microbial communities from riparian zone in the Pacific Northwest, United States - 15_EM | ecosystem: Host-associated > Plants > Roots > Unclassified | place... | reverse complement strand
CGACAGGACTGACCGTGGTGACGATCGCCGACGGCACCTTCGCCCCGGTGGCCGCTCACAGCGACCTGCTCCTCCCGGCCGCCGTCGGCACCGACCTGGTCTTCGACACGGTGAGCGCCCCCATGCTCCTCGGCCAGGTCCTCCTGGAAGCCATGTGCGACGCCCTGCCCGACGCCCAGGCCCGCCTGGAGGAGTTCGACACCCGGGCGGCCGCCCGCGGCCTGTTCGTCGACTGACGGACACCGGTCACGAGTGCTGAGCGGGCCTCGGTCACCGGGCGCGTACGATAAGGTTCACCTGCGTGTTCACGCGGAACTCCGCGACGAAGCACATCGGGACGTGGCGCAGCTTGGTAGCGCACTTGACTGGGGGTCAAGGGGTCGCAGGTTCAAATCCTGTCGTCCCGACTTTTCGAAGTCGCTGGACAGGGGCCGTTTCAGAGGAGATCTGAAGCGGCCTCTTGCGTTGTTCTTGGGAATCGGCTCGAAACCAGCGCACTTGATTCGGCTGAAGCGCGCTGGATCCATCTGCGCAACGAGGTCATCCAGCCGCTACCGGTCCTCGACGCGATTCCGCCCCTCAGTGGCCACGGCCACGGACATCAACCGTGGTCAGGTCCGCGCCCGCAGCACCATGCACGGTTCGGACTGGGCACCTGCCGCTGGGCTGTGGAGAGGTGTCTTGCGCTGCTTCCGACGCCTGCGCATCCGATCGGAACAGCGAGCCGACACCCACGAAGCGCTTCTCGAAGGCGCCTGGAGCTTCATCACGCACCGACAACTCGGTTCATTGCGTCAGCCGTTGCCCACGGGAGCAGCGTTCACGTTCCTCCTCTGGCGTCAGGTCGCGCAGCTCCCGGCGGAGCCCCAGCGAAGGAACTGGACGCCGCCGTCGCCGTCGAGGACTGCGACCGCGTACTGGGCGTAGGCCCATTCCTTGCGGGCACGGGATTCGGTGAGGACTGCCCGGCAGGCTACGTCAGCGGCGGTATTGCCCCACTCACCCCTCGTGTCCTGATTCCACTCGGGCTTCGTCGCCCATACATACATCACGCCTTCGTGGGAGGCGAAGCCGATGCTGGTGTTGTCGTCGCTGATGTGGCGGGGGTCGTGGAACAGGCGAGAGTTGCCGTTCCACTCCACGAAGAGTTGGTGGACCGTTTCGGTGGCCACACGGATCTCGGCCTCGTCGGTGCTGGGGACGTGTGCTGCTTCGAGGCCCGTCTCGGTGGGCTGCCAGTCCAAAGTCTGTCCCTGGTCGGCGGTGTTGCGTTCGTTGGCCTGAGTGGTGCAGTCGGTGTTGGTGCGAAAGTTGTCTTCCCACACGACTGCGGGTGCCATGGGGCTCGTTTCGTCCACCAGCACGAACTCGTCGTAAGGAAGGCCGGTATAGATGTCCGCCATCATGCGAAGGGTGACGCACGCATCCTTGGCCACGGCCTGGACGACGTACGGTGCGACAGCGGGTCCGTTGATGGCGATGTAGATCTCCTTGCGTGGCTGGGCGAAGCTCACCTCGAACTGCCCTGCATAGCCATGTTCCTCGCCGACTCCCAGGCTGACGTCGTGGCCAACCGCAGCCTCGGTTTCGAACTCCGCCTCGCCCTTGGCGCGACGGGCCGCGCGCCAGGTGGCGATCGTGGCCTCGTTGCTGTCCACGCGTGGCGGCTTGGGGCTCTGCGTACCTGCCCCGGCCGACGCGGAAACGGCGGAGGGCGTGGCGGCCGTCGCAGGGATGGTGGCGCCCGCCGATGGGCGGTCGGAGCTTGACGAGGGTGCCGTGTCGCCGGGCTGGAGCGCGAGGGCTCCGCCCACCAAACCGCCGATGACGGCGCCCGAGGCCAGGATGCCTACGGTGCGCCTGCCCCAGCGGCTGGGTGAATGCCAGGTCGGATCGTTCGCGGCCGGTACGTTCCACCCGGCTGCGACGAGATCACCGACCAAGGTCGGTTCTGTGCCGGACGGGATGATCTGGGTGGCCTGGGCTGCGAGGAGGTCGGCGCACCGCTCGGCGATCTCGCCCGCTGTGGGGCGACTGTCCGGCTCCTTGGCGAGGGCCCTCTCCACGATTTCGCGGAGTGGCGCGGGGACGCCGTCGAGATCGGGGTCAGCGGACATGACACGGTAGGCGACCACGTCGGGCGCCCCTGCGCCGAAGGGCAGGCGGCCGTTGGCGGCGTAGGTGACGAGGATGCCCCAGGCGAACATGTCGCCTTCGGGGCCGGCTGTGCCGGTGCGGTAGTGCTCGGGGCTGATCCAGCCGGGTGTGCCGGTCATCACGCCGGTGCGGGTCACGGAGGTGCCGTCGGCGGCATGAGCGATGCCGAAGTCCAGGACGCGAGGACCGGCTGGGGTGAGGATGACGTTCTGCGGTTTGACGTCCCGATGAACGACGTCTGCTGCGTGAATGGCCGCGAGGGCTTGGGCGGTGCCGGTGGCGAAGGCGTACAGAGTGGCGTGGGTAAGGGGGCCATGGGCGGTGAGGTGCTGGTTGAGGGTGAGACCGGGGGCGTAGGTGGTGGCCAGCCAAGGGGACTCCACGTCGGCGTCAGCCGCGAGGAGAGGGATGAGGCACGGTCCCTGGACGCGGGCGGAGAGCTGCACCTCACGGCGGAAGCGGGCCCGGAACTCGGGGTCCTCCGCCTGCGCGGCGCGGATGACCTTGACGGCGACCCGCAGCCCTGCCGGGTCGAGGCCGGCGTGGACGGTGCCCATGCCGCCTGAGCCCAGGCGGCCGATGATCCGGTAAGGGCCGACCCGCTTCGGGTCTCCAGGGCGGGCAGGCTGCACCCGCCCACCGGAGCGCGCAATGCTCACAGAGCATCCGTTCCTGTTCTTGCGATGAAGCGTCGTCAAGCCCAGCGCATCTCCGGCTGGCCGTTCAAACCTGGCGGCTGGATGGTATCCGTGGGAGGCCTCAATGAGTGGCGGTACAGCGAGCATTGGTCGATGCCGCACAGTGAAGCCTCGTGTCGCCGTCGTCGGTACCACGGACAGGTGCGGTGGCGTCCGCGCGCGGCTGGTGAGGCCGCGCGGAAGATGGTAAGGGGGCACGGTGGCACCGCGGCCGGGAGGAGAGTCGGACAAGTTCGGCAACCGCTACGAGGGAGCTTGGACAATCAGGCATGCCCTGTACGTGCTCCTGGGCATGGGGACGTCGATCGCCCTGGAGCCGGGAGCCTCCTTGGGTGACGGCGTCGAGTTCGTCTACTGCCATGCCGGTGGCACGGAGGTGCACCAGGTCAAGCGGCAGAACCGGAATGCAAACAGCTGGCACGTGGCGTCCCTCCGCGACAACGAGGTCTGGAAGAACCTGCGTTCCCACGTCGAAGCGGGCCGTGCGTTCCACTTCGTCTCCCTCGTCCCCGCCCGCACGCTCGACGAACTCGCCGACCGCGCCCGTCGCTCGGACGACTCCCGCTCCTTCGAAGCAGAGTGGTTGACGGCCGAACTCCAAGGTCCCTTCGGCGCCCTTGCCGCGGCCGACATCTACGGTTCAGCCACGACGGCTTGGCGCATGCTGAGAGGGCTCTGGGTCGAGTGGCACAACGAACGGGACATCGTGAACACCAACGCGGTCCTGGCCGAACAGGTTCTCGCCGGGGCCCCAGGCCGACTTGCGGCAGCCGGACTCGGCGACCTACTGCTGAACAGTCTGGGAACCACCCTCGACGCCTCGGCCATCACCGCCCGGCTGGGACAGTACGGACTGCGACGGGTCAACCGGGTGGACGGTGACGAGGTGACCGACGCGGTGAGCAAGGCCACGCGTCGGTGGGCGGCAAGCGTCGAACGTAGCCTGCTCCGGCCAATGATCCCCCGAGAAGAGGCCGACCAACTCGTAGAACACGTGACGGGAGGCATCAAGCAGCTCATCCTCCTGACGGGTGCTGCGGGCGGCGGAAAGAGCGCCGTGCTGCACGAGGCCTTCACGATGCTCGACGAGTGCGCCGCTCCGGTGCTCGCCTTCCGCCTCGACCGGCTGGACCCCTTCGCCTCGACCCACGAACTGGGTCAGCGGATCGGCTTGACCATGTCCCCGGTCAGTGCCCTCGGAGCAGTGGCGGGCGGACGGCCCTGTGTGCTCATCGTGGACCAACTCGACGCCGTCAGCCTCGCGTCGGGACGGATCCCGGACACATTCGACGCGGTGGCGGACCTGGTGGGCGAGGCGGCTGCTCATCCTGCCATGCGCATCGTGCTCGTGTGCCGAGCGTTCGATGCCCAGGCCGATCCCCGCATCCGCCAACTCACCACATCGGATCACTGGACCCGCCTCTCGGTCGGGCCGCTCTCCGACGCTCAGGTCGACACCGCGGTCACGACCATGCGGCTGGTTGCCTCCCATATGGCTCCACCGCAGCGTGCATTGCTGCGGTCACCGCTGCATCTGGTTCTCCTGGCTCAGATCGCCGAACAGCAGGAAGCTCTCTCGTTCCGTACGACCAGGCAGCTTCTCGATGCTTTTTGGGACACCAAGCGGAAGGAGTGCGTGCGGCGCCAGCCTTCCGTGCGCTTTCACGAGGCGGTGTCTGTGGTCGTGGCGAACATGAGCGCTGGGCAACGGCTGTCTGTACCGCACAGTGTGCTCGACGCGGACGACCTCTCCGCGACGGGTGAGGTACTGGTCTCGGAGCACGTCTGTGTGCGCGACGGACGACAACTGGCCTTCTTCCACGAGAGTTTCTTCGACTACGCCTTTGCACGCGACTGGCTCCGGCGCGATGAGAGCCTGGTCGCCTTTCTCACCGGTGGAGAGCAGGAGCTCTTCCGCCGTGGACAGGTACGGCAGGTGCTCGACCACCTGCGGGACCTGGACCCGGAGCGGTTCGCCGAGGAGGTCGAGGCACTGCTGACCAGCCCTGACATCCGCTACCACCTGAAAGACGTGACCCTGGCCGTGTTGCGCGGCCTTGCGGTCCCAACCGCCGTTGAGTGGGGCGCCGTCGCGCGCGTGTTGGACACCCGCCCGTCCTTCTTTGCCCATCTTGTGAATGCGGTCAGCAACGCGGCATGGTTTCGTCGCGCGGACGACGAGGCAGTGATCGAGAACTGGTTGACCAGCGCCGATGAACGGGAACGCGACTGGGCGGTACGAATGATGGTCGCAGCCGCCGACACATTTCCCGACCGAGTGGCCCGCCTTCTTGAACCGCACGCTGACGACTCCCAGTACGGCTCCTGGTTGACCGGGGTCGTTCCCTTCGCCCGCCTCGCCGATAGCCGACGGCTCTTCGACCTCCTGCTCGACAGCGTGCGAGCCGGCCTCTTCACCGGCCGCGAACACAACCTCTGGATCTCGGCGGATGACCTGGCGGCCGAAGAACCCACATGGGCGGTCGAGTTGCTCGGCGTGCTGTTGACGGATCGCCCGCACACCCTCCAACTGGATGATCAGGGGAGGGTCGCCATGCTGCTGACTCGGGAGCATTCGGCACTCCGTCTGGTGAGGGACGCCGCGCAGGGCGCTCCCGAGCAGTTCTGCGTCCGGTTTCTGCCCCTGCTGCTGGACGTCATGGCTGCGACCGCCTACCCGCCACGGGCCGGCAGGCCGGTCTTCGACAAGCACTTCGCGTTCCGCTACCCCGACGACGAGCCCGGCGACCTGGGTGAGGCCCTGTTCCAGGGCGCTGCCAGAGCATTGCGGATCGTGGCAGGCCGCGACGCCGCTCGCGTGCGTGAAGTCGTGGAAGGGCTCACGAGCGAGCCGTACGAGGCCGCGCAGTGGCTTCTCTACCAGGCGCTGACCGAGGCTGGGCCCTCCCTCGCGCCTTGGTCGGCCGAGATCCTGCTGCAGGGCGGCTACCGTCTCTGGTCGGGCTATGGGGCCAATGTCGTGTGGGGAGCACGTGAGGTCCTTCGCGCCGTCGGTGACAGCCTGTCCGACGACACCCTTGAGCGGCTGGAGAACGCACTCCTCCACCTGCGTCTTCCTCCGGACGAGGAGCTTTCGCCCTGGCACGAGTTCACGCTGCTGACGGCACTCCCCGAAGGTCGGCTCTCCGAGCGGGCGGCGCGTCGGCTCGGAGAACTCCGTAGACGCTTTCACGACATGCGGGAGCCTGACGAGCCGCAGGGGATCACGGGCGGGTTCATGGGGTCGCCCATCTCGCCGGATGCGGCTCAGCACATGAGTGACGGCCAATGGCTGCGAGCCATGAGAAAGCACAGCCAGGACCGCACCGACTGGGCGACGTTCAAGGGCGGGGCGCGGGAGCTGTCCCACGTACTGCGGAGCATGACGGTGGCGGACACTGGCCGTTTCGCGCGACTGGCTTTGAGGATGGATGCCGGGACGCACCCGGCCTACGGAGCCTCGCTGCTTCTCGGCCTCGGTGACGCGGAGCCGCACAGCGACCCGGCGACCGTTTTCGCGGCGGTTCGCCACTTCGCGGGACAAGGCAAGCCGCAGCATGACCGTTGGCTGGGGTGGGCGTTGCGGAGGTACCTCGCCTGTGTGCCTCCCGACCTGGTGGAGACCCTCTTGAGCCGTGCTCTCGACTCCGACGACGCCGGTGACGTGTTCGGTGAAGGCGAAGGAGACCTGGAGCGCGATCTGTTCACCGCGGGGATCAACACCGTGCGGGGCAGTGCGGCCGAAAGCCTGGGCGACCTGCTTATCCACGACGAGGACGGGTCTCGGGCCGCCCTGGTCACACCCCACCTGGCCCGACTGGCTGCCGACTCCTCTCTCGACGTCCGGGCGTGCGTCGCTCATACGCTCCATGCCGCGATGCGCCACGACCGCATTGCCGCGGCCGATGCCTTTGCTGTGCTCACGTCGGCCCCCGACCAGCTTCTGGCCTCACCGCACGTGGCTCGACTGTTCGTGGCCCTCTGCCATGGGGACCCAGTCGCCGGCAGACCGGTGACGGAACGGATGCTGCGCTCCCCGCTGGCAGCGGTTCGTCGCGTCGGGGGGCAGGTCACCGCGCTGGCAGCGATGGAGTGGGAGATGCCGGATCTTCTGGCGATGGTGCTCGCAGGGAACGACGGAGCTCAGAGGCAGGGGGCCGCAGACGTGTGCGCTCAGCGCCTGGTGAACACCGGTGATGCGGCCCTGGCTCACCACGCACTCGTCCGGTTCTTCCACGACCCGGAGGAGTGCGTGCGGGAAGCCGCTGCCAAGGTCGCCGTCGCGTTGAGGGGAGAGCGACTGGGACCCTTCCGCCGGACCGTGACCGCGCTGATCGACTCTCAGACGTTCCCGTCCGCCCTCTCCCAGTTGCTGATCACTTTGGAGAGGGCGCCTGACCGGGTCGACGAGTTGGTGCTGATGTGCGTGAGGCGATTTCTCAGAGTGCTCGGCCCCGCCTCCGCCGACCTGGCGAGAGGTGCGGCGGCCGACGCCCACCACATCGGTGAGTTGCTGGTCCGCGCTCATGCCCAGGCGTCCTCGGCCGCGCGCCGGTCCGAGATCCTCGACCTGCTGGACCAGCTGCTGCTCCTGGGGTCCTACGGAGTGGCCCAGGCGATCAGCAACGCCGACCGGGGCTGAGAGAGCCCGGCGAACCCCGTGCCGCCGTGTGCCGCAAGGGGAACGCCGGGTGCTGCAGTTGTGCGCCGCTGTGCGCCCCGGAGTGCGTTCGGCGCACCGGCTGTCGGAGCGGAAAGGCGCGCTGTCGCATCGAGGAAGTGCTCTGCTGTGCACATGACGCACGGCCTGAATCCCGGTGCTCGCGCGCCTTTTCTCGACATGCTGTCGGATGAGGCGCGTAAGGCCTTCACACAGCTCGGCAGTCGGCGCCGCTATGCCGCGGGGGACGTACTGATCAATGAGGGTGACCAGGCGCAGGAGTTGATTGTACTCCACGAAGGTCTGGTGAAAGTGACAGGCCAGTTGGATGGTGACCGTGTCTCGCTCATGGACATCAGGGTCACCGGGGACGTGGTGGGTGAGTTGGCGGCGATGGACCTTGGGACGAGATCGGCTACGGTCACCGCCTGTGGCGACGTGGTCGCCACCCTGATTACAGGGGCCGAACTTTCGCCACTTCTCTACGCCAACCCTGAAGTGTTACTGGCCCTCAACCGGGTGCTGTGCGGCCGAATGCGTCGGTCCGACCGCCGGCGTCTGGAGTTCGGTGAATACCCGGTCCTGGTGCGGCTGGCCCGTGTACTCGTCGAAATGGCGACGTCGTACGGGCGGCGAGAGCGGAACTCGGTGCGCATCGACGTCAATCTGACCCAGTCCGAGTTCGCCGCCCTCATCGGGTCCAGGACGAACACTGTGCACAAGGCGCTTACCCGTCTGCGCGAGGACGAACTCATCACCACCGGCTGCCGGCAGACCTATGTACGCGACCTGGCCCGACTGAGGAAGGTAGCCCGGCTGAGCGTGCCGGTTGCCTAGAGCCATGGCTACAAAGTTGCATTAATGCGGTTTGTTCGACGGCTTGGATCCTTCCCCGCACAGTTGGCGTGCACCGCACCCAACACCCCCTGGAAGGTGGCGAGTTGTCGTGACCGAACTCTCATCCCCCTGGCTGCCGGACGGCACACCGGATCGCCGGTTGTGCCTGGCGGCGGACATGGAGCAGTACAGCCGCCTCGACACCCGGACCCAGTCGGCCGTCCAGGCGGACCTGGTCCGACTGCTGGACGAGGCGGCGTTGCAGACGGGACTGGACCGGACCGCCTGGGCCCGTCAGCCGCAAGGCGACCAGGAGTTCGCCGTTCTCCCCGAGGGCACGCAGGAAGCCACCGTACTGGGGCCCTTCGTACACCACCTGGCGGCCCGGCTCGGTGTCCTGAACGACCGTCCGGCTGCCTCACGTGTCAGGCTGCGGCTGGCCCTCGACAGCGGAGTCGTCGCGGATGCCGCTCTCGGCCACGCCGGCCCCGCACCGGTTGCCGTGGCACGGTACGTGAACGCGCCCCAATTGAGGGCCGTACTGGCCGCCCTCACCTCGGCGGATCTCGCTGTCATTGTGTCGGACCGGCTGTACCAGGACGTTGTGCGGCTCGGGGACCCCGCCCTCGACCCGACCCAGTACGTCCGTGCTCATCAGTACGTCCGTGCTCACGTGCGGGTGAAGGAGTTCGGCGGGTACGGCTGGATCCGCGTGCCCGGCCATGGTCCGGAGGACGTGCGGCCGTCCGTCGAGGGCGCGAGCGGGCCGCTGCCGTCTCCGGACGGCCAAGCACCGAACCGGACGACGCTTTCCCAGCACGTCCGCCAGGGTGTCGCCGTCGGCCGTGACGTCAGCGGTGGCCTCACCGTCGGTCAGCCGGCGGACCCTCCATCGGCGGACGCCGGGCGGCCTTGGTGACGGCCCCGTACAAGGCCTCGCTCCGGTTCAAAGGGGACCACACACAGTGGGCGGACTGCGGGGTGAACGTAGGCCACACCGTGAACGGCGGCGTTCACTTTCACCTGCCCTTCCCGGTGGACGTCCCGTCCCAGCCCTGGAGCGAGGCGGCGAGCCGGGTCCCGGTGATGCGCCACGAGGCTGCGCGGTCGGCGTTGTTCGCCCTTGTGCGTGCCTGCGAGCGGGCTGTTGCGGCGCTGCTGTCAGCCGACCTGATAGGGCCGGAACGGAGGAGTGATGACATCGAGTGATGTGACGGGTGTATTCGCCCTCATCGACAGGAGGCTGCTCGAAGGGCACGGCGGTGTGCGACCGTCCCTGGCGGTGAGCGTCGGCCGGCGCATGGTGCGGCTGTCTCCGGAAGAGACCAGGACGGTGCTGTACGGGCCGGGACGCAATGAGGCTCTGCGGGCAGCGGTCTGGCGTCAGGCCGTCACCGAGGCTCTACGGGAGCCTGGGGGCGGTGACGGGGTGGGGCGGCTGCTTGTCGTCTGGCTGGCGATACCGGGCCTGTACCGGAACCTGCACCGCATTCTGCGCCGGTTGAGCGTAGAACGAGCCGACCTCGAAGCGGAGGCCGTCCTGGGTGTACTCGCTGCCCTCGACGTGGCAGATCCGGGCAACCCGGACACAGGCAGCCACGTGATCAAGCAGGCGGTGAACCGGATGTGGGCCTATGCGAACCGCATTAGCCGGGAGGTTCCTGTCGTGGATGTCGCCGCCTTCGCCGACGCCCGCAACGCCACAGCTCCACCTGAGGAGCAGCCGCGGTCGACCGACGGGTGGGAACTGCACCTCACGCCCCCACCCCGCTGCGACGGACTTGCCGCGACGCTCCGCTTCGCCGAGTCGCACACCCGGCGGGAAGGCGAGCGGCTCGGAGCGCTCGCACATTGCGCGGGCTTGCCCGACCTGGTCTTCCGGGCCCGCCGCCATGAGGAGGCAGACCTCATCGGCACGCTGGTGCTGCGCCCGCGGGAGGTCCGACGGTGAGCGCGAGGTCCGGCCCGCCCCTGAGTTTCGCAGAGGCATTCGACCTGCCCTTGAGCGTCGACCTGCGCACGGCTGCTCGCGCATTCGGAGTCTGCCCCGGTACGGCGTACAAGCTGATCCGCCTCGGCACCTTCCCCTGCCCCGTGTTGCGCGTCGGCAGGCGCTACCGCATTCCGACCTCGTACTTGTTGCGCTCTCTCGGTATCGAGGAGCGGCCGGTATACGCGGTCGACCTGGAAGCCGGCGCCGCGCACGCCGCGCGGCTCGACCACACCCACCCTCGTGGAGCGGAGGACCCCACATGAACGCGTCACCGGCTCTTCGACATGAGCCCGACCCACCCCGCACCTGCTTTGTCGTCGGCCCCATCGGCGACCCGTACGCCATGCACGGCAGCCCGGAGCGGGAGGCCTACGAGCACCACCTCGGGATCTTCGAGCAGGTGATCGCCCCTGCCTGCGAGAGGTACGGAATCGCCGCCGTGCGCGCGGACGGCATCGCGCACGCCGGTGACATCAACGAGCAGATCTGCCGTCACGTCATCGAGTCGGACCTGGTCATCGCGGATGTCAGCGGCGGCAACCCCAACGTGATGTACGAGCTGGGGCTGCGTCACATCACGGGGAAGCCGACGATCCACATCGGGGAGGCCGGGCAGTTGCCCTTCGACATCGCTTCGATCAGGACGATCCGGTACCAACGGGCGCGCAGTCACCTGGCGGGCGCGCGCAGGGAGATCGAGGGCGCGCTGGATGTCGGACTCCGGGACGGCTTCGAACTCCTCACCCCGGCACGGGTGTTGCGCGGGCTCCAGACCGCCGACCGACCGCTGTCCTCCGTGGAGAGCGGAGACGCGGAGGACGAGGACTCGCCCGGTCTGCTGACGACTTCGTCGCGATCGAAAACGGGGTGGACGAGATGACCGCGGACCTGGAGGCGATCACCAAGACGGTGGAGACGATCGGAGCGCTTACCGAACAGTCCAACATCGAGATACTCGGTCTCAACCAGGCGAACGCGCCCGCGAGTGCACAGCTCGCGGCGGTGGCCCGGTACGCACAGTCGATCACTGCGCCGGCCGGGGAACTGAACACGGTGGCGGGCGCTTTCGCGGAACGGATGGCGACTCTGGACAGTGGGGTACGGGCCGCGCTGGGGCTGATCGAGGTCACTCAACCCGACGAGCGCGGCAAGGGAGCCGAACAGTTCCTCGAGCAGCTCATGGCCTTGGACGAGGCCGCTCAGGAGGGACTGGCGAACCTTGGCTTCTTCGGTACGTCTGCGGACAGTATGGCCCGAATGAGCCAGTACCTCCGCAAGCCAGTGAAGGACATCTCCGCTGCGGTGAGGCAGATGACCTCGGCCATCACGTGCATGGGTGAGTGGGCGGGCAAGGCTCGCACTCTGGTGCACGGCACCACCGCGTGACGCTCCGCCGACGTTACTCCTCCAAGTAGAGGCCGAGCGCCGTCCTGAGTTGTTGTGGCTCGCGGGTCAGCCAGGGACACGAGGTGTCTACAGTCCCGACAGAGCGAAGGGTCTTCGCAGGCGAGAGCCTGTGAGGGCCCTTTTCGCGTACGGCCCTTTCGCGTGCGGGCGTTGTGCCCATGCTCAGCATCGGCGGGGGAGAGGCGCGTGCCTCTGGCTGGAAGCGGTCATCATCAACGTCCGATATTTCGTTCGTGGTTCGAGGTTTCGGTGCTGAAAATAGAGCCGTGCCCGAAGCGCGTCAAGACCCTTGCTGTGAACCCGCGTTGTGGGCCGTCGGCCGACACCGCGTGCTTCTGTCGCGTTACTCAAACGTGACGTCCTCCTGCTGTTGGACCCCTTGACCGGCATGAATTGTTAGCGCTCACAATGACCTCCGCAATCACCGGCCGACTCCAGGGAGGTACGACCATGGCGTTCGCGACGCCTCAACTCGCCTCCGTGGCAGCTGACGTGGTCGTGGAGCTTCCGCCCGGAGAGTTACCCGGCTCTCCGGCGGACCGGTTGCCGTTGTCGAGGGCCGGGCCCCACCGCCCGGAGACGTCCACGGGTGTCACAGA
>Ga0307513_10009423_pt1 | contig 12352 bp, 10 predicted proteins | sample 15_EM_MG_FD_202174 | JGI IMG/M metagenome (GOLD analysis project Ga0307513, IMG submission 202174) | Populus trichocarpa ectomycorrhiza microbial communities from riparian zone in the Pacific Northwest, United States - 15_EM | ecosystem: Host-associated > Plants > Roots > Unclassified | place... | reverse complement strand
ACTGCGTTTATTTTTGGTATATCTACTCTACAATATGTATAGACTCAATATAATGGCCTGAGGGAGGAGGCATGCTTATGGGAGGGTGGCCATCATTTTGCAAAGCGATGCGTCACTTTTCTAAGCTTACGTAAAGTGACGGAAAGCGACGGGAACCCCCCCTCTGAGGGGGTAAAACGCCTATGCGTCGGGAGGCCTCTTAGGCCCGGCTCTCGTGTGACCAAGGTGCACTAGAATTCAGTATCCTTCTCGGAGTGGATTCATTGTGATGTATATGGGACTTGAAAACTTGCGTTAATTACACTAGATTCTAATGGGGGGATTTTTCGCAGTGTTTCCGCCAACCAAAAAAAAAACTCTCCGACATGCTCATTTAAAGGCTTCGCTGGGGCGAACTTCCGGCCTGACAGCATACGACCGCGAACTGTTTTCCACTTGATTTGTTCACTGGCGCGGGAAGCTGCTCAGCGATGGAGAGCATGTATCCAGCGCGTCGAGGGTGGCAAGGTTGGACCGGTAGTCGGGATCGGTGGAGATTGAGAGGGCAAGTGGCCCCTATTCTACGCCCATTATGGCTCAGAATCACCTCGTGATGATTGTAGAAAGAAGTTTGCCCTTGTGCCTCCAAGAATTGTGCGACCCTGTCCAAGTGCTTAGCTAGGCCGGTGTCCGACATCGCTTGCGGCACCCATTTCTCCATGTAGAACAACGTTTGGTATTCTAATACTGCTAATGAGAGACGGTGGGCATATACATTGACGTCCTCGTCAATGAGATAAATTTGTTGTGGGCCAGAATGTAAGCAAGTAGACACATGAGGCTGTGGGGCATTGGGAAAGGCTGATATATATGAGGTTTATCGATTTATTGAAATGGGTAACGGTGATATTGTTTGCGTGCCGACGAGATGAAACAGTCGCCTGCCTACCTGGCAGTCTTGAAACTGTAGTAAGGAGATCAGTAAGTCACGTCAACGAGTATACAGAGATGCACCTCTCCGGCATCTCTCCGACGACCTGAATCCAGCTTTGACGTTTTCATCACCAATCTCTACACTAGAGGTGAGCTCGGTACGGTCAAACCGAAGGACATAGCATGAGTCCATGGAGAAATAGAGACAAAGATGCCAATACAAGATCAGTACATCTGCAGAACCCGTCAGCACGAGGTGCATTGATGATGAGACGACACTTATATTGGTAGCCTTGACACTAACCCTCTGTACAATCCCGCCCATATCCCAAGACTACAAAGCCTCCTCCAGGGGCACCCGCCCATCCCTCGTCTACTGTCTGTCTCTGTACATCCAATATGATCTCCAATGATCAACTCACCTTCTCTGACACCTGCAATCCTAAATGGCATGGTGAACGGTGTGACCCGTTGATTGGCCGAATACTGAATAGAAGCTGGAGAGGGGTTACAACAGAAGGAAGACCATGGGCAAGAACACCCAAGAGGAGGAAACGCACTAGGAGCGACTGAGCGAAACGTTCCCATAACGGCTTTAGTCGCTTCAAGACTGGAAACCAGCATCCATTATCATCCTTTGCATCTTTGTAATCCTTGGCGGTTATCGAGCTCGCGCATAACCTGCTCAAAGTTCCCTGACCCTACAATATACCAGTTGTATCTTGTTTCGCAGCGAAATAGAATCCCCATCGGTGACACAACCCCTCAAGCTGTAGCTGTAGCTGAGTTTTTCCGGATCCAGATGCGTTGGTGAGTACCCTGGAATGGTAACAGCGGATACTCCGGAATGGTAGTGGGTGCTGGCCTTGGGAACCAACCAGCAATGTTGCGAGAGCCTTCAAGCAGCAGTAGTGGCGTTGGTTTCCATTTGAAATATCTTGGCCATTGCAATGTCAGACATCAGAGGCTTACGCTTACCTCACGAGGCTGGCGAGTTGCGCAGCCGGACGGTTAGGATTGATCGAGGACATATCCTGAACCTAGGCGGATTATTTTTCGAGCGAGACGATGAGGAGGACACGGCTTGATCAGAGGAAATCGACGCTGAGGTGGGCAGGCACCACAAAGCAAGCGCTCGATCTAGAGCGATGGTTCGAGTGCGGTGTGCAGATCAAGAGCGAAGTAGTCAATGGCTTTCGGAAGCGAACAGTGTGGCTAGGTTGAACGAGTATGGGAGACTGCGGTTGCTTCGCCCAAGGTCTTCTGCGGAGCGTGAGTCTGGCCGGCTGGCTGCTCTCAAATATATGACTTCCGTGTCCGACACCATACCATAGTTAAGGCATTCGTCGATTCAGCATAGCTGTACTGAGTACAGGATACACGATATTGCTTGAGGTGTATAATTCTACAAATGAAGGCTGTACGGTTACCACCGTCGGGGGAGCTGAGCACACAAATCGCGAACATAATCACAACGAAAAATATATCAAAGAAAGCAGGACGGACGGTAGGCAGGTATCGATGCACTGCGCTCATTCCTCCTAGAGGGCCGCCCCTCAGCACCTACTTCCTTACATGGGGAAACACGAAGAGCAAGTGGTAATATACTCGTAAGCTTATGAGTCGAGGAGATAAAAAGGACAAGGCAAGACAAACAGTTCTGGACGTATACGCTCTCGAGTGTGGGCCGATGCGATGGAATGAATCGATGAGATGGAGGTGAATGCACGTCTTGAGGGGCTATCATCGAGGCTTGCTTGCTTGATCAGGTCGGATATCTTCTGGTTCTGGCTTCTGGTTCTGGTTCTGGTTCTTGAATGAGCACCATAAGTTATCATCATCACCAACTTCTCTTCTCTACGTCGTACACCCTCTGTAACGATAACCACCCACCACAGCCAATCACCCGCCTTGGTCCGTTGTTTACGGACCATGCGTACTCCACACATTCCCCTGCTGCCCGCCCAGGCCAAATTTTGAGTCATACCCAGCAGGCAGGGACACGGTCGGTCGGCGGGGAACTACGATCTTCAGCACACCGCCATTAAACTCGGCCCGGATGTGCGCCATATCCGCATCATACCCAAAGCTGATCCGTCGCTCAAAGTGGCCCGTGCCGCGCAAGGAAGAGAGGAACGGGTCGGCGACGACGTGCAGCACGCGCCGTTTGCGCGTCGAGAGCGTAATCTCATCCCGCTGGAACCCCGGGAGGAATGTCGTGAGAATATACGCTGTAGACGTCGTTTGCACCGTCATGTGCGGGCCTTGTGGGCCTGTAGCGATCGTCGTAGGAGTGGATGGTTGGGACGGAGGGAGAGAGCTAAGGATTGTGTTGCTCGTACTTGTGGTCGGGTGAGATATAGAAGTTGTGGTAGGAGCAGACGCCGACGCAGGTGGTGGCGGTGCAGACGATTGTGGTGATACAGCTGATGCAGAGGCGTGGGTCGTGGGAGGAATACTTGAGGCAGACGAAGACGCAGATGCGGGGATATCAAGCAAAGGATGCAAAGTAGTAGGCGGAGTGGAAATCTCTGGTGCGGCAGGTGGCGGTGGCGGTGGCGGTGGCAGCGAAAATGCCCTCGGGGGAGCAAAGGAACCAGCAGCAGGTATTGACAGGAGTGGGTGCATCTCATACGACATCGGAAACGGCGTCGATGCTGGCGGTGGGGTATCCAAACGATATAGTGGCTCGCCTGCGTGATCACCTGGCAGCGGTAAGCTGGCCGTGCTCCGCCGCCCGATGCTCCCCTCGCTTGAGGGCGGTGCTATGCTGCTCGGAACGATAGGTTCCTCCTCTTTTTCCGCCCGCTCCGCCCGCTCCTCACGATCCCGGAGAGACTCGGTCTCTTTCAGGTCTTGTACATAGGTCGGGGCAGAGAGCGGGCTGGACGGCGGTGTCGGTGCGGAATTGTTGCGGATTAATGGGACTATTGGGGAAGGCGGGCGGGGCTGAGAGACTAATGGGGCGGTGGTGGGTGTGGGGATGGGCAACGTCGGGCCGCTCGAGTGTCGAGTGTGAGAGAGGGGTTCGGTCGTCTCATCCAACTCGCTGCGTTTCTGCTGATGCCGTTCGAGCTCTCGCGGGAACAGCTCGGAGAAGAAGGGGAGGGGAACTTCTGTGCGGGGCGTATCGAACGACGCGTGCCGCTTGGAAAACGATTGCTGGCGTACAGGTTCTGGTCTTTGTGGTGGTTTAGTCGAAGCGGCTGTATGATGAGTCGTTGACGGTAACGATGGCGGCGGCGAGTTGGCGTCTATAGTGGTAGGTGAGCGTGGGCGCTTGGAAGTACTGAGCCATCGAGCGCACACCCAAAAACGGCGCTCGCGCTTGGCGGATGACACCACATCTAGACCGCCAGGCACGCCATGACCTTTTCCAATAAAATCGGGACCTGGCGGCATAAAAGCAAGACGCGTGACCGCGTCCCGCCAGTGTGCTCGCGTCCTTTGGGCTCGCTAACACAACAAGGCAACCCCGGAGGTCCGTGGACAGAGGCATTGGGTCACGGGAATGAGTCCCGCTAGGTACGAGTGAACGGGGTGTTTCAGGTCAGGATGGGGGTGTATGGTTAAACATAGGAATGAGAGCGTTGTATAAGTCCAGTTTGTGGTTGAAACGGTTTCGTTGCATCGCTGGAGCCTGAGCCTTGAGCTGAGCGCGCGTCGATTCCTCGACGGCGTTCGCAACCAATCAGGTCCTAGAGACACCGACAGCAGAAATTACTAGAGAATAGCGAGTCCAGGCCGAGAACCGAGTCATTTCTGAACTCGGCGTCTTCTCTCGCCGTCAGGGGAAGCAATCCAGCGAACCCACAGGTTCAGCGCGCATCTCTTTCCGAGTACATGGTCCTTCATTACTTGTGGCATCTACTCACCGGTTAGAAGCCCATCATCGGTGGGGAGAACTAGCTCGTCGGGATCATGACACGAGGGTTCAACCTTGTGGGAATCTCCGTTGTGCATCACCTTGCGCAGTCTATTGCCCTGGGGCTTGTGGGTGGATGACTGGAAGTCGTGTAGGCTGCCGAGCGTTGGGTGTTCCTTCTTAACAAGCTTGTTTGACGTTGGGGCAGTCGACCGGGACGAAGAAGAGGAACCAGAAGACTGGGGTGGGTACATGTTGTGCATCTGCTGGAGGCGGGCGGGCGGAGGAGGATTTGAACTTGGTGGTGCTCGCTTGTGGAGCGTGGCGGGCGCGTTGAAAACGCTAGCGCTGCCACTGCCGCTGCCACTGCCACTGGTGGTGGTGGTGGTATGTGCATCTGCGAGTGGTATGCTGGGGGAGGTGCTGCTGGAGGGCGTCGAGAGTGCGTGGCTGGACGTGGTGCAAGACGACGACCCTGGGGATGGGGGCGACGATAAAGCTGTTGTTGGCATCCACGATGACGAACTACGCTCTCGGTGGTCGTAAGCTGTATTATTAAAATATTTGTTATTGTGAGTGTAAAAACTCCTGATTTGATTGGGCTGAGAGCGCCGGGTCCAAGGCTGGTGATTTGGGTGGTGGTCGGCCAAAAAAAAGGGCTCCAACCCAATCTCAATGACGTCATGGCCAATTAGCCCGAGTGGCTGATTCAGTTACTCCACTCTTCCACTCTTCCACTTCTTTTTACTCCACACTCTGACTGTTCCCCGAGTGTTCCCCTAACCGTGCGATAAGACGTCCACAGAACCGTTGCCATCCTGTCCCTGTCCGACAGTCGTTGTGATCCTGGCATCCTACGATCCTGCGAGACGATAAGTTTGTGGGCAAGCCAATCAGCACCTTTCCTGATCCTACCGATCCATCGGTCGGCCAGCCCCGTCGTACTCCACCTGACCAATCATCTCTACACCCAAGATCTGAAACCCACCCGTGCGGGTTAGCCATCCTTCGTCTTGTCCCGGGCTGCCCGCTCGGATCTACACGTCCTTTGTAGGGTGGACCCAAATGGCACTATGCACCACAGTCTAGTCATATCCGGTCTCTTGTCTCTTCTGCAAAGTCAATCTCATAGGACCGGCTTGCCCCATATAAACGCCCTACTCCGGCTGCCCCTTGAACATGACGGCGTAATGGCCGTAATAACGCGGTAGTGGGCGCCCTCACAAACGAATAGGACGGGAAAGCATCGCGAGTATTCATCAGTCGAGGTGGCTACCCCACAGCACCTATATGGCGATGCAAAGAAGAGGCAGAGAACTCGCTCACAAGGAATCTTGATGAGTGGAGTTAAGGGCCATTCTGAAGACCACGATTAAAAAGGAAGGCCCTTCAATCTAGCTCAAGTACACATGGCAGCAGAAAATAGCATGTTATGGTCGGCGTTCATAGATCACGAGCCATGACGTTGGGTACAGGGAAACACTCCTGATCGACAGTGAACACAGTGAACAACATTCGCTAGTCACAGCTCCATCGTGAGGCATGCAAAAACCTAGGGGTACCCTTCAGGCTGCAAGAATCAACCTCTCCTCTCCTGCTTTTAGCTTCTTGTCGAGTGACCCGAAACGGGTGTTCTTATCCACCCTCGCAACAATCCTCCTATCCTCGACATAGCGTTTTAACGACTTTCGAAGGGAGCTAGGGATGATAAAGTTAATGATCCCCCCACAATGCTCCAGTTGCAAGACATTAATTCGAGCAGCTTGATCCTCATTGAGAGTACTGATTTGAAATTTGAGCGTATCCTTCAGTCGGCTATTGACGCTTTGCCCATCCAGTTTATTCTCTTGCGCAAACTCGCGGAATACTCTCTCATCCTCCTCCTCATTTGTCCGTGTTCCGGACATCATGCGCTTTGTGGCCACGGAGAGCTGTGGATTATACGTGACGGCGGCAATGAGTCGTGGAAAATCATGGAAGTAGGATTGCATGAAATCGTGGGTTTGTGGACGTTGGCCCTCAGCGAGAGCAAATGGCTCTTCGGTCAATATTCGATGGCGTAGCATGACCACGAGGCGAGGGGTGAGGGGCCATGAGCGGGTAAGAGTTAGAACGGCTTCCGTGGGTCCTTGCACTCCCGGCCTCCATCTTGGTTTCCTGTACAATGCGTCCATCTGGGAACGCAACAGGGGATCGAGATTGAGATACGGCGATCCCTCGAAAAGTCCCATCGAACCCGTGTTGATAAACTCGAACCCTTGTGGAACACAAAAGAACCCCAGCTGGTATATTTGCTGTTCAAGCTTGTAGTCCGTTCGATCGACCCAGAATACTTTCGGGCTGTCCCCGATTTCCCAATGCTCCAAATCGAGAATATTCTTAATATTGAACAGCCACACGGCCTTGGTGTCTCTCAGACCGTGCTCCGCTTGGAACTCTTTGATAGCGCTGTACGTGTCCTCGTCGAAGAGTTCCTCGATAAATTGGCGAGAACGACGGTCGTTGCGGTAGGAAAGGAGGAAGAGGAACTTGCGGAGCGTGTTGACTTCGCCACGTGGTAGCGTGACCTCGCCTTTTTCAATGGCTCTGTCCATTTTGTGAATAATCCTGGCTGCGTTGCTCTCCAGCCGTGAGAAGGCCTTCTCGATATGATCAACGTCCGCTGCGTTATCATCATCTCGGTACATGTTGACGATGCCGAACGTTGTTTCAATGGGGGTCCCACCCATTGTGAGCGTATCGGTCGTAATATTATACGAATTCATGCACTCGCTTCTGATGACTTGAGGCTTTTTCTTCCCCCTGGATTATCATAGTAAGCTAAGTCGGAACAATAGAACATGGGCTTACCGTTTGGTCACCGTCTTGACAGTGACCCATCGACGAAGCAGGAAGCGAGGAACGTAATGCTGAAACTGCGGCCTCGGTTGCTTGGGATGGGGAGAGGACATCCGTTGTACAGATATTGGGTGTCTATTCGGGTGCCATTCGAAGAAATTGGTCCTGGGAAGCCTTTATAGAAAACGGTGTGAGGAGCCTGATTGCGGATAGGCGCGCCTGATAGACTCGCGCCAGGGACAGAGATAGGTACCGTCCGCAGAGTGTACACCGCAATGATCACGGCCTTGATCACGCGGTCATTTGCTTTCAAAGTATTGAGTCAATGGGCGAGCGTGGGTTCGAGATTCGCCCATTCCTGTGCGCATCAGCTGGATAAACCTTATCTGTTGAAAGGACCTGAGTTAATGTGAGAATTGTCGGATGGTAGATCTGGCGACGATAGATGACAGACTACGCAAGAAAACCAGGGAAAGTCCAGACGAGGGATAGGCCCAATAGATCGAGTTCCCCAACCTTATTGATACTATTAATCGTGTCTCTTATTTGTGCGGATTGCGACATGTCGATCGACGATGACTGCTTCTGATGAAAAAGTGGTGCGCCTGATAGTCTCGTATTGGTCTCGTATAATATTCAATGATGTAAATGTAACCCAAGTGACGGTTTATTGTAAAGCGCGATCGAACAAATCACGAGGAGAATGGCTCATGATCGAATGAGTTGCTGTGGTAGCACCCGGATAAGAGTGGACCGTCACAAATGTTGGTCGTCCCCTGGCTAGCTCAGTAAATTTGGAGTACAAACGGTTTGAAGGCTAGAGTTGCCACCTGGTACGGTGCATCGATTCAGAAGGGAGACGATGTAGAGAGTGCACAATCGCAAGCTCGGTGCAATGTGCTCGGCTTGCAGCAAGGAGTCTTCTCAGGAATCAGATTGCTGGGTAGTATTGCTCCCGTTGGCACGACGAGCACAGGTGAGACTCATATGGAGGCGGCGTCGCCAAACTTGACGGTTGTACGTCGCTCCCTGAACGGATGATTGTGGAACGATACCGCGAACTTTCTAGGGACACAATTCAGATGACAGTACAATGCAATTAGCAGGGGAGAATAGCTCCAATGTACATTATAGGGAAGATGGGCGTACGGGTCCTAATTTCGCGCAATCATGATTTAAATCATGGCAGCAACGAGACCACGCTTAATGAGGGAGTGTTATATACGTGGCACCTGACCATAATTCAATGACCTCAAGTTCGGGTTCTTGCTCGTGTCCCTCTGGTTGTCGAAATCGCATTCAGGTATCGAGCTGGAGGGCGGAGAATCGGTCTATGTTAGAGAGAAAAGAACGACCAAGCCGGGGTTCGAACCCGGGACCTCCCCATGACTAGTAGGGCGTGTTACCACTACACTACCCGGTCTTTTGTTGGAGGAATCATCAACTCCAACAGTCTAAGTGTTGGCGTCGAAGATACGTGATAGTCATGAACCATAATCTTCGAGTGTCTCGTCTTTTATCGAAAAGTCGTATCCCGCTGAGCTGGTGGCAGGTCCAACTCCGATGGAGGCTGGATTTCATCAAGCCACTCCTGTGAATAAATCATCTTAAAACTCATGGACGACGTTGAATTTTGCTTATATTAGGGCCATCGCTTCATACAGACTGATTTCCCACCCTTCGTCCTGATCTCTCCTCGACGACCCAGCGGAGACACCGTAGCCACGATCGGCTATGAGGACCTAGTGGTATGCCCCTTTCCCTCTGCTGCAAGCTTCCTTTCCAACATCTGAAAGCCGACTCCTCTATCCGCCCTTGAACAAAATCTCCCTTCTCCCGCATAGCGTTTCAGGGCTCTCCACAGCGACCTTGCAGTGATAAACACTATACTGGTATCACCGTGGTCCAGAATCAGGACGTTTACTCGAACGCATTGCTCTTCGGTGAGCTCGCCGATTTGGAATGTGAGCAAGTCTTTAATCCGGGTGTCAATGTCTTTCCCATCTAGTTTATTCATCTCCTCAAACTCTCGTCGTAGTCGGTGGTGTTCTTGGGTGAATGTCGCGATAGGTGCACTGAGCATATAGTTCGTAGCAGCGGAGAGGGGCGGATTGCAGGTTACGGCATCGTGCATTTTTGGTAGGTCGTAGAAGTAGGATGGCTGAATACCGTAAGGAGGTTCGGTGGGGTCTCCATTCGGAGAAAGCTGGTGTTGCATACCGCCCAAATGATTGCTGAAGATGACGAGGAGGTGAGGCGTAAGAGGCCAAGATCGGGTTAAGTTCAGTGTCCCTTCTGTGCTACTCTGGGTACCTGTCCAGTATCGTGATTCACCAAACATCGTATCCAATGTAAGACGGAGGATTGGGTCTTGGATTGGAGAGCCCTCCAACAGACCCATCGCCCCCGTGAAGATGAGGTCAGAACCAACGGGGGTGCAAAAAAACCGAGGTTGAAACCAATTTTGCTCGAGCTTATAGTCAAGTCGATCGGCGAAAAATATCTTTGGGTTCCGGGCCACCTGCCAGTGCTCCGACTCGAGAATGTTCTTGAGATTGAAGAACCACACAGATCTAATGTCTCGTAGCCCGTGTTCCGTTTGGAATGTTTTGATACGCTGGTGTGTAGCCTCGTCAAAATGTTCCTCGACAAATTGCTGGGAACGGTGACCGTTGCGGTAAGATAAGATGAATAGAAACTTGCGAAGGGTATTCATCTCTCCACGCTGGAGCGTCACTTTTCCTTTTTCTATGCATCCATCAATTTTCTTGACAATTCCGTTTGCCTCGCCCTCGAGCTGCGCAAAGCGTTTCTCAATATAATCGACGTGCCGGACATATTTGTCCTCTTTGTAGATCTCTATGAAGCCGCTAGGCGTCGTAATCGGTGTTCCGTCCATCACAAGCGTGTTCGTTGAAAGATCACAACAATTCATGAACTCGGTTCTGATATGTCGAGGGCGCTTCTTCCCCCTAAACCATGTTAGTTGGGATAGTTAATACGGGGTTTGGTGCATACCTTTTTGTCACAGTTTGAACCGTTACCCAACGCTGGAGGAGGGGGCGAGAAACATAGCGCTGGAATTGAATATATCGTGGTCTAGATTCCTCTGGGTCCATACTCAGAATCTTTTGAAGGCAACCCTCTTAGCGGAGCGCTTTTATTGATCTCGCCCCCACGAGGACTGCGGAGCCTGATTACTGATACGCGTACCCGATAGAAGCCGAGGAGTATTGATGAAGGACCTGATATGACGTAGCAAATCCGCATGCTTCTGATAGACATGAGGCTGAGGGTAGGGAGGATGTCCAATAGCGCGGCCACTTCCAAAGCGTCCATTGACAACGCCGTGGACGAAGGCGAAACCCGGCGCATCTCTTTTTGTAGGAGGCCCTTCTGCTCAAAGTTTCTCTTTCCTTGGTGGAGCAAATCTTCTTTCCTGCGCCTCCGGTTGCAGCTGTCGTGCTGATGAGAGCACGCAGCTAATAGGCTGAATTCCCCGGAACAACGAGATCCTATTTGTTTTAGGTGTATGAAGGAAAATACCACACAGACCTTGTAGCTATCTGTATTCGTTTGCTGCGTGACTTGCTTCCTGCCCTCACGGTAGGGCGTCCCCCTCACTTGGGCCTGATCAGCAGATCCTCGAGTGGGGGTTGACAGGTTGACAGGTCAATTAATATTTCATGTGTATGCACAGCATCGGTTCGCCGAGACAGGTGAGTGAAGACTCCGCTCGTGGAGAATGGACACTACTTCGTATTCGGTTGACATTGCCACGAGGGTATGAGGCTGGACTCTGGTTCGGAAATCGCTCGAGTGCACGAGTGCAGATTGCAAGGCGACGAGTACGGTGGTGATGCACAGATTCTAATGGCCGACGAGAGCCTCCAGGCTTTCTGTCCGTCCTGAGCATCCTTCGAACCAATACGTAGTTCTTGCCTGTAGTGACGAGCACATTAAAGAAATTCTGTTGCTGAGTGATGTGGAGACGCGTACGTACTCTTCGAGGAGAGCTACAGAGAGCCTGGGGCCAACTAAAGAGCAGATTTATTGACAGAGTAGGTCGATGTGTACATCCGCTCCGGTGGTGAATTATCACAAATTGACTAGTACCGAACTTAGAATACAAATGTACTGATATCTGCAAATGCCGTCGTGTGCAAACGGAAGGCCAAGTTGCGTTGTGCTTTTTCTGAACGACTCTCAACCGTTAGTCCGCAGGCAATATCCTGCGTCAATGCGTTCATCTCTCGCCATTACTCACACCGTCGACCGCGGCACCACCCCCCGCACTGCTGGACACCCTCCCGCTATGCCATGCACACTCGATGACAAGGCCATTCTCTTAGTCACCAACCGACTGGAACCTACCCAATAGCTGTCCTACTCGCCAACAATTATCAAGTCGAACCTCTCCCCACGTTCCCGGCGGCCGTACCCTCCCTCTGGCCAGCAGTGCTTGGTGTTTCAAAGTGGTTATTTGACGCGTGATCTATCACACTTGGTCCCTCTCTTTCTTGTTAGTTACGTGCTCTCCAACTGTCCATCACTCATTCGTGTCTCCGTCCGGGTTTTTCTCTTGACACCCGACCTCATAAACCCACCATCCTCGCCTACGAGTCCATCGCCCACACAAGCACTATTGGCAGCCCCCATACTGTCTATGGCGAAGCTGGATGTCGCTGGTGGCATATTCAGCTCACGGCTCCACGATCGAAGAAATCCGTCACTCTC
>Ga0307513_10009422_pt1 | contig 12352 bp, 8 predicted proteins | sample 15_EM_MG_FD_202174 | JGI IMG/M metagenome (GOLD analysis project Ga0307513, IMG submission 202174) | Populus trichocarpa ectomycorrhiza microbial communities from riparian zone in the Pacific Northwest, United States - 15_EM | ecosystem: Host-associated > Plants > Roots > Unclassified | place... | reverse complement strand
CTAATTTACTCTGACTAAGCCCATCTAATCAGCGCCCATGATACTTTTCCTTTTGCACCGTGTTGAGTCCAATTTCTTTTTCTTTTTTATTTTATTTTATTTAAGATGCTAAATGAGGCTCAGCCACCGAAATAGTTTGAGGCCTTGAGCAAGGAAACTCGAGATGTAAAATGACCATCTGAAGCATTTGTGACCTGCTAGAAGGGCAGCCCAAGACGTTTGAATTTTCCAGTTGTCCCTGCGTATTTCCTTGGTCAAGCAGCGAGAATGCATTCTCTCATTAGCTTAGAGCCTTGACATGGTCTTTGACTGAACCCAGGAAATGGATTTAGTCTAAACACGTGAACATTGGCCTAAGGATACTATTTGCCCACCAAAAAATGAAGCATCCTGTTGTGTTCTGCATTTCTGTCTCCATCCCAGTTTAGTTGCTGGAGCTAACCTTGAAGATATCGTTCTCAGTGGAATGCAATAATTTATCTGCCTTTATCTCCAATTCTCTGCATTTACATCACTTGTATTCCTCGCTTGGCTTGTGTCTAAAGTAACCCTCAATTATTATTTCATTCAGTCCCATCAGAGATTACAGGAAGACTCGTTCCAATGCCGGTTGCCTGTTAGAGCAGTGTTAAGAAGCAACTATTTCTTTTTTCTTGGTACTAAAAGAGACATTCACTGGATCCCACCCATGTTTGTCTGCAGTGGCTGTCCTTACTACTACTCTGCAATTAATTAACAGCTCCAACATTCCAAAGGCATATAGGGAAATTATTTATGTTTGTTCCCAGCCACCAACTTAGATTTCCTAAAGACAAAAGGTAGAGCCAGCATTTTGCCATGGCCGGCTTTCTCAAATTTGTTCTTTTACTTAAACAATTAACTATTTTTTGTCCATTCACTTGCCGAGGGAAAAAGTATTTAGACGACTACCATGATATAAGAGAAGGATGAGGATGCCCATGGCTTCATCAATACAGGAGATCAGAAGCAAAGGATCAGACAGATTACGAGTACCAGATATCATTGTATCATGGTCTTCATATTTGGCTGCTTCCTGTTCTTCATTCTCTTCATCTCACAAACGTAGCAGTTTGTTTGACTTGATGAAAGTTGGAAGCAAATCTCTGAGGAGATTATATCACGAAATTGATTTGATTTTGATTAACACATAAGTTTATACAATGATATAAAAGTACTAGCAAATATGGAACTAGCCCTCACGTAAGAACTGCGGTCGTTTATTAGAGAAATGACAAGAATTAGCTGCTAATTTTATTTTTTTGTTCTTTTTTTAAGGTACTACGAGAAGCAACTATTTAGACGTTGGGCAAACCTAACAACAGTGAGATGTAACAAGTTTCGTAGATTGGATGTCCTCAGTGTCCAGTAATCAAGAGCCCCAACATTCCAAACTCCGAAGGCAACTAGGCAAGTCATCTCTGCCCTGTATTTTTATGCCCAAATGACCATACTTGGATTTTCGTAAAGACAGAGGGTAGGAACAACATTCGGTTATGGCCGGCTTTCCCAACATTTTTATCCAAGTTACTTATTTTTTTAGCTCCATATACGAAGGACTGTCTTTTGTCAATTTCACATGCAGAGGGGGGGAAACGAGAAAAAACGAACTCAGAGAATAAGATGACATCAGAAATAACAGAAGAGAAGGATGATGATTCCCCTTGCTTCTTCAATACAGAAGATGAGAGGCAAAGGATCAGACAGATTATTGAATACCAGAAATCGTTGTACTGGTCTTCATCTTCACCTTCATTGTCATCTTCAACTGCTTCCTGTTCTTCATTCTCTTCATCTCACAAAAGTAGTAGTTTGCTGGACTTGATGAAAGTCGGAAGCACATCTCTGAGGAGATTATTTGACATGGAGCACACAAGTTTGGCAACCCATTTTCAGGACTACAGTGGCTCGCCGATGATAAAGCCTATCCCTCTATGGGGCAGTGATACTGAAAATGAGGTGCATGATCCATGGGCATCCATAAGACAGATTGGGGCTTTTAGTGATCCTGGGTCCGATGAACCTAGTAAGTTTGCTTCTGGTAGCTGCAAGAACGATGATTTTGCCTCCAAGGATAAAAAGGCAAAGAATCGCAAGTTAACCAGAAAAAAGTCATTTCGTAGGTTGCCGGGATTTCGTGTATGGAGATTTAGGAGATTTAGTTTCAGGTTGAGATTGAAAAGGCTTAGGATTATGATTTGTGGTAAAATATTCTGAAATCAGATAAATGTAACCTTAGTTCTTTTCTAGTTCACGAAAAGAAAGAAAAGATGATAACCTTGGTGATGCAAATCAGGAGACAGGGGAAGAGACCCTATAACTCACAAAGCCTACTGGATAACAGAAACGTGGGAAATTCAAAGAATCTTGAGAGCTGTTATAAGCTTATTAGCTGTTAGTTATTATTATCCTAGTTAGCAGGTAGTTTCCTAGTCAGATTAGTATTAGGTATTAATTACATATTAGATTGTAATTCCTTAGCCGGAGGGTATTTAAGAGAGGAACAGAACAAAAGATATGCAGTTTTTGTATTCTTGGCAATTGCTTTTCTTTAAACATAAATTGGAGTGATTCTTCTACGGAGAGATTCTGTGTTAATTGCTTATTGTTCTTATTAGGGTCAACGAGAGGTTGCACTCGAGGGCATTTACATTAATTTGGTATTAGAGTTATTCATGACTGTAACCCAGAGTAGTAACTCGTATATTATGTCAAACCCTCATGTTCCCAACAATTCCCCATGCCAACATACCAAATTCTAACAGCAAATCATCCATATCACCACTATGTTGGAACAGCTTTCTAACCAAATAGATGCTATGGATGAACGTCGAGCTCGAGAGAGGGTAAGATCTCCTAATAGAAGGGGGCGTGACCAACTTCGTGAGGAGTCACTGGAGGGAAATCACATAATTGGTGGGGAAAACTTGGAAACTGAATTCGGCAGAGATTTTTGAGCCCCATCACCACCGAGTTCAGCATCACAAAGATGACTTTCCACGAAACCATGACAGGCAAGGGCTGGAGAATCAACCCATCGACGAACTCACTAAGAGAATGAAGGTGGATGTGCCTGATTTCTATGGCAAATTGGAACCACATGCTTTTGAAGATTGGTTAACAGTCATAATATAAATTGAAGTGATTCCTCTATAAAGAGATTCTGTGTTAATTGCTTATTGTTCTTATTAGGGTCAACGAGAGGTTGCACTTGAGGGCATTTACATTACTTGTATTCAAATGTTGGATGACATGCAAATGAAACAATTAGTCGCCTATAATTCAGAACAAAAAATAAAATTACATCTTTGTTGCGAGAGATTTGCTTTTATGTCCTCGTTGTGATATTTACGTTGAATGGGAGATGAATGAAATCGACAAATAAAGATACAAAAGACTCTTGGAAGAAATATGGGACTTTCAAGCAACGAGTGGACTCATCTATAAACAATGGGAGGATTTTTGTTGATTCTGTATCTGATGACTCTGTACGGGTGCAGCTACCTGATTGAAGAAACTTTATACATCTCTATTCATAAATCTTCTTCAAGAGCTTTATTTGTATTCCCAAATGACACAATTATCTGAGATCAATCTACCCATGATACTTCCCTCTTCAATGCTGAATCTACTGCTCTGCCTGTTCCATACGTGTATCCCATAAGTCTCCCCACTTATAAGCTGAAGTAGCTTGGCATTTACCCATCTTGATTCCGCATTGCTTTCTGATTTCTTGAAAAAACCACCTATCCTATTCCAACCAACTGGATAGAATGCCATGGGAGGCAAGATTGTAAAGTTATATCCAGGTCTCTCAGCCACTTTCTGCACAACTCTGGAGACCAAATAGGGTCCATTATGCCCCCATTTATTTCCATCGAAAGTCGAAGCGAATTCTTCTATGAACTTGAAAAGTAGTGGATGATTCATATCAAAGACTAGAACTGCATTGTTCAATCTTGTCCAATTCTTGGACACACCAATACTTTGTGCTCCAATTGCGTTCCTCAAGCCTGCAAAACTTTTTAGGACAATGAAATCTGTATCCAGGTAAATCCCTCCATACTTGTTTAAAACTGCAAGTATAATGAGGTTTGATAGATTCTGAGACAATGGAATTTCGCCAGGGTCTTTGTTCCCACTCTTCATCTCTTCAAACCAAGTTTCTGCTGGAGTTTTCTTGAACATAAAGGACAAGTCAGGTAATTGCAGCAACTCTGTACTTATGGTCAAGTAGTGGTTTCAGAATCCTGCAACCTTGTATGGAATCCATATCTCTTGATAGAATCAACAAGCAGCCATGAGGGTGGACTTTGAACACACTTTCCAACTCTCTTCTTTCAAAGGATGCTACCGGCGAAATCCATGTCATGGAGATTTGAACAATACACTCATTGCTGAAAAATTCAAGAAATCGACCATGAAATTCCTTGGTCAAGTTTTTTGACTTCAAAATCTCAAACCCCGGTGCCTTTTTTCCGAAACCACGCAATTCTTTCTTCTTCTGTGAGATTGAAGGGCGGAATTACAGAACTGTGATGTTCACTATGATCAACTTCCTTAATCACTTTTTGCATAGAACGCAGTGGTTGCTTAATGATAGCTGTCAACGTGATTTGTCTTTCAGTTGTATGAACATGTAGTTCCCCAGAAAATTGTTTAGTGTCAACAAAAAATTATTGTAAAGAAACAGTAGAAATTATACTGTTTGCGTAGACAAAAAAGATTATAGCAGTGGGTGCTGTAGCAAAGAGGATAGGAGTTTTTCCACGACAGAGTTGCTGGTAATCTAACATCTTGTGAGAAACTTTTCTCAACATGGTTGTTGTTCAATGAATGATTTTGACAAAAACAATAATATGGATATAAGTTCTTTTTGAAGAAATCTCAGAAGAGAAAGATCTTCCGCGACGGTCAGAATTATGTGAATTACATGAAGTCACAAGTTTCAAGGAGGCTGCCACACAATATTTTTGGATGTTCTAAAGGTTTGTGCTGTGTTCCGAGTCTGAAACACCCTTCTAATGCTAAACCCTTAAACTTTTTAATGCCCATAGGCAATAATAAATTATTTTGATCGGTAATTATAATAAATAATGTAATTACAATTGAATTATGATAACATATATACACACACATGATCATTTTCCTTTCGCAATTCATAATTGAAATAAATATCCTATCATAGTTTTTTTTAATTAAGTCAACTAGCTTAAGTATATGTGGTAAATGAATTCTATAAAGAGTAAAAGAAATATATAGTATATTAATATTCATATAATTAAAATATCTAATCAAGAATGAATCTAGATTTATAGTTACTTATTACTCTAATTAATTATTGGATGATATTAAATATTTAATTTATAGCAAAAAAAAGGAAAGAAAAAGATTGAGTTGAATTCCTTAGGCCCCGTTTGTTTGCTGGAAAGTAGTTTCCTTTTGGAAAGTGAATTCCGGGAAAGTGAATTATTTTTCGATGTTTGGTAATGTAATGAAAAATAAATTGAAAAACACTTTCCAGTATTTGGCTATGTTATGGAAAATGAGCTGGAAAATAACTTATTAATGTTTTATTTTTTTCAAGTTTATTAAAATAATAAGGAAAAAATCTTACAAATTAAAAAGTTGAATGATAATGAAATTGAAAAAAAATATAATTTCATAAATTATCTCAAATACAATAAATAATAATCAAAATAATAGAGATCAAATCTAAAAAATAAAAAAAATTGAAAGATGAAGAAATTAAAATAATAATAATTAACATTTGATAACTTATTTCAAATAAAATAAGTAACAATCAAAATAATGAAGACCAAATTTGATAGATAAAAAATTTCAATTAAAAAATGATAAGGGAAAAGCAAATAACAATTATAAAAATGAGGACCAAAATTAATATAATTAAAAATTAAATTCTAAGGGATGAAATTGAAAAACAAATATTCAAAACAAAATATATATAACAATCAAAAGTTTGAGGACCAAATTTGATATAATCAGCAAATAATATAACATTTTTAAATTTTTCACAACTTCCGGAAAGTGTTTTCCGCCCAAAATAAACGAAATACACTTTCCTGAAAACCAAACCAAATTTTTTTTTGACCGGAAAGTGTTTTCCGTTAACCAACTTTTCTAATGATAAAACAAATATAAAAAAGTTTGGAAAATAATTTTCCAGAAATCATTTTCCAGATAATAAACACAGCCTAAATTGAAAAGAAACCGCCAGTGACATGGGCTCGAAGACATTTATTTTACTCAAGCTAGTATCTGATGTCTGGTACTGCTTCTATTTGCAGGTACTTTTTTAAAATAGTTTTGGTTTAAAAAATATTATATTGATAGTTTTTTTATATAGTTTTTACACACACACACACACAAAAACTATATAAAAAACATTAATATATATATATATATATATAATTATTTTAATATATTTTCAAATAAAAATTTGATTTAAAAAGCACTATACGTCATATAATTTTATACACCTTAAAACATGGTGATTAAAATATGTTGTCTTTAATTTACAATATTCTTGTATTCTCGGGCGAAATACTATATGTTATGTATATCAATTACAATACAATGTCTTAAAGTGTATAGATCGCTTAGCTAGTTAATATTATTATTATTATTATTATTATAATAACTATCATTACAAATATTATTATCATAACTACTACTATTATCATTGCTATACCTATCATAATTAAATATTATAAATGTACATATCATACTATTATCAATAAATAATAACATCAACCCATACCCTATTTTTTTTTTATCAATTATATATTAATTTAATTTCCCTAAATTTTCAACAAAATCTATAATTGACTAAAAGTAATTGGATCCCAACTAATTATCCATTATTTTTTTAATTCAAACATCTTATTTAACCTAAATTAATACTTTTTAATTATTATTAATTCCACACAATATCAATTTTCTTCGAGTTTCCAACTTAACCATAAAATTAACAAAAAAAAAAAATATTAAAGGATTACGGCTACCCTTAGGAATAGGCATAATGAAAAGATGTCACGGAAACTCTTGGGGACAGCAAGATCTTTGTTTCTTTGTTACACAATATCTGCCTAGCTCTGATATGGTAAAGGTTTCTTGATCTATTGTGAGCAAGTGGGGGACCAAACAATCGAAGACATGATAGGACTGAACCTGGTCAGAATCTGGACCGTATGAATGCTGTTTATGCTGTGGGTGAGTGGCCATAAATTTCTTCCACGCCCTTATACGTACTCTGGTATTATCTTTTCAGCTTTATTTGTTGTTAGGAAATTCTGCTGAAAATGAAATTAAAGGTTGGATTATGGATTGGGACCAAAATGAAGAGGAAGTTATTCTATACCTTCCCTGTTGCCCACAGTTCTGTCTAGATTCATGCTAGCTATATGCTTTGCTTGGGGTACTCGATCAACGCAAAAACAGCAACGTGCATGTTATCCTTGCTAGAGGCTTCATTTTCATACAAAGGAACCGCTAATATATCGGCAACCAACTTAGAATATAGGGAGTTTCTACATTCTTTCTTAACTACAGAAACGACATGACTGCAGTTAAAAGTATAAATGCTGTTAACTGCATGCTAATTTTTATTTGCTTCGTTTAGGTTCCATTAATATATTGTTTTGCATTTAAGCAATGACAAAGCTTTCCTTCAATTTTTCTTGCCTGTTTATTTCATAGATATGGTTATCAAGTTTCAATTAGTATAAAAAGATTTGGTTTGAGCCATCAATGAATACGCAAATACTAGTTTAGGTGTCCACGCTTCGCTAGACTAAATTAAAACTCGATTCAATCGAGAGAAAAAATGTGGGTGACGTGAAATTCTTTGTTGACGATGAAAAATTTGGAACACGCATCATAAGCTTGGTCGGCATGTTAGTAAAATTAATCAATCACCATATATGTTGATAAATGTTAAAAATAAACATTAACAATAAACAAAGACTGAACTGATATTCTAAGCAATGAATGTAGAACAAGAAATTAACACGATGTAGCCGTCCTGGACCTGTGAGAGAGGCATAGTAAATTCACCATCAGAATAGTTTTTTTCTATAATATAATGTCTTTGATTTTTAGTTCCTCAAATAAAAAAAGAAAAAAGCATTTACGTAGTCTTCATTTCCTTAATAAGAAGAAGAAGAAGCCAAATTGAGCTCAAATTGCACTTTCAAGAGAAACATAAGATTTCTAGATTTTAAAGCTGGTCACAAGCTGTTCTTCTTCTCTCTTTTTTCCGTGTCCAATTATCTTTAGTATATCTCTTGTTTTCTTTTTGAAGTATAAGAGTTTCAACAATTAGAAATACTTGAAAGGGATGCTTATCAAATTGGTGCCGAAAGGATAGGGACCTTAATTTGTTGTGATCAAATTTTAGTGTAATGTATAAATGTATATTCTCCTAGAATCTTAATAAGATCTACCTCGAAGATCTGAAAAGGAAAGGCTGGATGTCTATCATCATAGAATACGAAAGAGTTGAATTATTCTCTTTATCACAATCTCCCATCCACTCAGCCTATTGTTGCGTCTAGATTCACTATGTACTACTAGCTGCTGTACGAAACAGTTCCTATATAAGTTGGCGACCATCACTGATAATATAAACAACAAGAGGATTAGTAATTTGGTATAGGTGCAATGGTGCATAGATCAAGTGTCCCCTAGAGTTCCCTTGAGCACTTCACTGGGACCCTTCAGACCGAAAGAGTATTATCTTTCCCACTGAAGTGTTTGGGGGAACTCCTGGTGTCATTTGATGTTAATAATTAGTTAATTGCAAGCTCAGAAAACAAGAAATCAGTCTTGTGTTACTCCCTGGTCCTCAGATATAATGGTATAAGTGATTTTTCATTAGGTCATCATGGTGAATTCTCTTCTTCCTGTTTTCCTTTCATAGTTTGCTAGCATGTAAATATTACTACAATATGACCTCTTGGTATAAAGATACTGATAAGCTGGCCCTTAATCCTCCATAAGATTAGAACCTGCTTTTTCAATTCATTTCCACCATTTAAGGGAGATTCCTAGTACAGAAATTTGATAGGTTTTTCCATGCAACATATGCATTAAGCACCATCCATTACCTTAGGAAGAACCTACTAAGAGAACTTAAGCAAGCCGAATTTCTACAATGAAACCCCATGAAACGGTGAACAGGTCAGAGTTACTGATTATTTGAAATGTTTTGGGGCACTCTTTCTAAAGTAGTGTGACTCACTGTGAATTGTGAATTCTTTCTTTTTCAGTACTGATATGCTATTAAGTATTTATGGTATTCAATGCTGTTCTTTATTTTGCCCTAAATCATATTCATGTCTGCCTAGAAATTGAATTGTATATCCTAATAATTAATGTATATACTGCAGGAAAAAGGGTTGTTGCACCATTTTAAGGGATTGCTTTATAAGACTAGAGAAAAGAGGACTAATTCTTCCTACAGCAAAAGCAGGTCAAATGAATTTCTTTCTTCTGTTATTTGCCCGTGCTTTTAAACTAAGTTGACCCGTTGCATATTTTTAACTTGTGTTTTCTTCAAACACAAGCATGTGTTGGCCATGTGTGTGCTTGCCTTCAGTTTTAGATCATAGTCAAGTAGATTAAGTATATATCCTCCAGTTTCATTTTACCAAAATATCTGGAGCTAATTGCTTTTAAAACCAGGGTCATTATGTTTGCTAGTGTCATGTCTTTTTGTTGAAGAATAAAAGTATTTGGAGTACGAATATCTCAAATGATTGCAGCTGGAACTGGAGGACAATCTTAAAATTTAGAAGCATTGCAAGGGATCATCTGGTGCATAGTACTGGGAATGGACGGAATGCTTTTCCTTGGTGGGATCGGATTGGCATCCTGTAGGTCGTTTGAATGAGATTGTTGGAATGAGACTTCTTTATGAATCAGGCTTTCCTCCTTCTAATGCTAAATTTTGTGATTTCATCTCAAATGGAGAATGATATTGGCCTAGTGCTAGCTCAGATGAAATGCTTATCATACAAACTGCAGTTTGCGGTGGTCTTTCCTTCAATGATGATGTTTCTGCTAATGGGATCGCAATCCGAGTTCGCCTCATGCAAAACTAATTCAAGATCCGCACAAAATCATGAGTTCATGGAATGATTCAATCAATTTCTGTAATTGGGTTGGTGTTTCATGCTGTCCATCTAATGGAAGTGTGGTAACTTTGAACCTGGAGTATTAAAGTTTAGTAGGCTCTAAACCGCCTTCTATAGGAAATCTTACATATCTTACAAGAATTAACCTGTGAAACAACAGCTTTGGTGGGTGAATTTCCTGAAGAACGGGTTGGTCGTCTCCTTCCCTTGCAGCATATCATCTTGACCTTCAATTACTTAGGAGGAAAGATTCCAACTAATCTCACTTATTGTACAGAAATTAGAGTGCTCGGTCTTGCTGTCAACAAGTTTATTGGGGAGATTCCAGACCAGCTTAGCTCACTGACAAAGTTGGTTATCCTAGGTTTTGGAGGTAATAGCTTTACAGGAAGCCTTCCACTTAGCGTTAGTTGGCAAAATAAAGTGGGGTAATTGTAGAGATTTATTTTGCTGTGTTTGTAAACTTCACAATTTACGGGTCGAAGTAAATTAGAGCAATCAACTAATTGATAGCTAAGGATAACTTTCTAAATTAGCTATCCGTACAAACTATATATGTAGATACCTTGTAAATTATAAATGGTGGAAAGCCAAATCAATCTTTAAAGTCACAGTTACAAACAGGAGGAGGACGCTGGCCATACTGTGGTAATTTAATTCATGCCCATGAGACTTGTTTTAAATTACATGGGTATCTAAGATGTTGGGACGAACTCAAGGCTCGAAAATAGCATGAGACAGGTTTCAATGATGGTTCAAGGAATGTTGCTTTGGTAAATGCCGAACCTTAGTTATCTCTTATCTCACAGATTTCATTACTTGAAATCTGCTCCTAGAAAAGCGCTCGTGTTCTCGAAGAATGATCATCTGGACATTAGTGGCTATACAAATACAGATTGAGTAGGAAGTGTTACTGACAAGTATCCATGTTTGACTATTTTACCTTTGTGGGAGGTAATTCAGTTACTTGAAGGAGCTAGAAACAAAATGCTGTGGCATTGTCCAGTACATATTAACAAATAGGCTAGAACCTATTTGTTAAGTCTAATGACTGGTTGGCAGACATATTAACAAAGATAGTTTCCAGTAAAGTATTTCACAACTCGCTCGACAAGCTGGGTATCAAAGATATCTATGCCCCAATTTGAGGAAGAATGTTGGCGAGAATTAACAAGATAAAGTGGAGTAATTGTAGAGATTTATCTTTCTATGTACTAACTAGTTATGTAGATGCTCAGTAAACCAAGAGAAATAGAATAGGAAGTTAATATTTTACCTACTGTTAACACCACCTTGGATAGGGAATTTTTCTTCTATGTTTGCTTTGTGATCACTTCCCCTGAATAATTCACGAGGAAGCATGCCTAATATAAGAGGATTGGGTTATTTTCAGGTTTATGAAAATTATTTGTCTGGTATGATTCCATCTTCAATTTATAATATTTCTTCAATATACTAGTTCTCTGTTACTCAAACCAGCTGCATGGGCAGTTACCACCAGATGTAGGTTTGACTTCGTGGCGTGGAAATATTTGCTGGTGGTGTTAAAAGTTTTACAGGACTCATACCTGTATCAATGTCTAATGCTTCTGGACTTCAGGTTCTCGATTTTGCTCAAAATGGTCTCACTGTAACTATTCCAAGGAATCTAGGATGGTTAAACAGTTTAGTTAGACTCAATTTTGATCAAAACAACCTGGGAAATGGGGATGTCGTTGATGACTTGAGTTTTCCTAGTTCTTTGGCTAACTAGACGAACTACACAAAGATGTTAATACGACAGGATGATTTGTAAAAGGATGTAGAGCTAGGGTGGCTTAACAAAAATATTAGAGATTCATTCATGATAAAATAACTCATATATAAAATAATGTTTCGTGATGGAGAAGAGTTTGTGACTAAGTTTTAAATTCAATAACTAGTTCCTTCCAATTAAGGAAGACTACTGCAAGATTTTTTTTAGAATATTTTATTTTTTTTAGTTTAGTAATTTTAGTTTTTTTTCCCATTTTATTTTTCTATTTAATACTATTAAGATTTTCTAGTTTTTTTATTTGAAATTAAAGGAATAATTTTTCTATTTTTTTTATTTAGTATTAATGTAGTTTTCTAAAAAAATATCTATATAAAGGATTGTAATAATTATTTAGCAAGTAAAATTAAGATAAATAAAAAAT
>Ga0307513_10009421_pt1 | contig 12352 bp, 7 predicted proteins | sample 15_EM_MG_FD_202174 | JGI IMG/M metagenome (GOLD analysis project Ga0307513, IMG submission 202174) | Populus trichocarpa ectomycorrhiza microbial communities from riparian zone in the Pacific Northwest, United States - 15_EM | ecosystem: Host-associated > Plants > Roots > Unclassified | place... | reverse complement strand
TTCCTAGGTGGTGTCGTGCGATCCTTGCTGGCTGTATTCCTTGGGTCAGGACTGCTGCGGCACCTACTCCCCCATCATGGCTTGATCCGTCGGTGAATATCTTTATATCGCTTTCGTCATTGTTTGCTAGCTGTATGGCATCTTCTCTCATTTTTGCTATAACCGTCTTGACTTTGTTTCTCCATGTTGGCGGTTTCGTGTTAATGCCTATGGTTTCAATTTTGTTAGCGCGTATCTTTGCTGAGTCCAATATATCATATAAAGGGGATGGATAACCAAGGTAACTTGCAATTGGTTGCATCACTGTTCATCATCTTACCTTGGCTCCACAAAGTTGATAGGACCCTTGGCATAGAAAATTATGGCTGTGGCTTTCTGGTCATAAGAGGGTTTGTGGGGGCACCATATTTAAAAAATTGTTCCGCCAAGGCCAGTTTCATTTCAAAACCAATGATGGTTTGTAGTCTATATCTATGCTGTAGTCCCCACTCGTTATTTAGATAGTTTAGTCCGTCTTGCATTGGCATTCGGTGTTATGGATCATGCAAGGGGGTGGCGGAACGTGGAAAATAGATCAACACTCACAATTTTTTTTATGTGGATTTGGCTGACCCCCTCTCCCACATCACGCATATATAAAATGTACCGCGTTTTTAAAACTAAATTACATAAAACCGGAGAGATAAACAAGATGTCATGCTTCGCATATACACACTTGCAGGTCATGGCGGCAGAACCCCACTGGCATGCCATTCTCATGGAAATCGGTTGTCATTTGTTAATTAGGTCTGTTTCAAGAGACTATCAAGTTAGGGCGAAGTTGGCTACCATGAACCACACTAAATCGCCAGGGCCTGTGTGTGGGTCCTCGACCTTCCTCGACCGAACCACATCCATATTAACGTCAATATCAAGGTAGGTATTCATGCGATTTTGCGGCCTTGTGTCTAAGTACCTGCCATAGGTGTGAATGGCCGCAATGGAAGAGCCAGTCGAGTTAACACCAATTAGAATTCGAAATACCTTCTACAAATCCAACTCATGGAAATCAGTGGAGAATACTGAAACTGAAAATGAAAATGGGAGGAAGCCACCCAAGGAGGACATCTGAGTTATGGAAAATCCGAACGTCCGAGTGTCCAGCGGACAGTCCAAATGTCCGAGTTACTAAATATGGCTAGAGATCGTCATCTCACAGGACGTGTCTGAATCAGGGCCAGCACGCCAACAACGTGCCGCCGCGCAGGTCCATCCACAGGAGATTACTTACCTTAAGAAGTCGGCAGTAGGGGCATTAATTGAATTTATTTAATTACAACAGGATGAGGCGGTAGTGCAGACTCCCAGAATGAAAATGAGGAATGACTCAGACAGGCAACGGGAGACTTCCCTATAACTAGTAACTACATACAAACCAAGTATGAACTGGCAGACTGGACTCTGGAGAGACAACGCACATCCGGTGGGTCATACATTGGCGACACAGCTTGTGTTGGTGCCGGGAAATAAGTGGCGTGGTGGTGACCAGAGGTGTATTGGTGACCAGAGTGCTGACAACTTCACAACACTCGCTGATCACAAAAACCATAATTAGTATTTGCTGATTGATGAATGCGCCAGGACGCAATGCATGATGTTTGGAACCGCCGGATACACGGACGTTCGGATTTTCCAAATCTCAGACTTTCGAGGGCATTTGTGTATTGGAAATTATGGCGCTGTATTATGGCGATCGTTTATGGCGGCAATTTCCGCTGTCATCACATGATTCATGCCCACTCAAACTTAGCACTACTTAGCACCAGGTTCACATTTGTACACTTTATTATTTCCCAAGCAATGCGCACACCTTTTTTAACTTGTGTATTCAACTTTAAAATTCCAAAATTAATAATTATTGCACAAAGGAGGGCAATGGAGATGATGGCGGCTAAATTCCCACCATTTTCCCGCCATCTGGCACCTCCTTTCCTTTTCTGCTCCTAATTTGTTTGTTAATCATAATTTCATTCAGAGGTATGGGGTATTTTTAGGTCACGACAAAGAAAATAATTCCACACAATATAAAAGTGGTGGATTTTAAACAGGTGAAGGGCAAATTGATGCTGTCGCTTTGGGTGGAGTCGTGCTAACCGTGGCTGAATTCAGCTAGTAGAAATTCTACCCCCGCCTAGGTTTTATGGAGTGGAAATTTATGTGCATAATAATTGCCATAATTAAAAAACCACACTGAAGGTTATATGATAACAATATGATAATTCACGGCGAAGCAAAACTCTCACAGAATAATGTAAATTATAATTCATGGTGGGGTGAAACTGCAAGCTAACAATGTCATTACTGACGTCTCCTAAGGTTCCTGGCCCCTCGCTATAGCACTAATCCACCACAAGGGTACTCTCAGTGGCTGGCGGGACCGTCAGAATGGCTATAGCCATCACGTTTTCTCCTCACAGAAATTGCCACTGTAAACGATCGCTGTAATGCATGCCAGAACTTCCAATTCCCAAAATTACTGAGACTTTCTCAGTAAGTTTGGGAATTGGAAACTGCAGCATGGACTGCGGCGATCGTTGTGCAGCGGGACTTGCCACACCGCGAGAACATGACCCCACGTGTCCAACGCCAGGCGCGAGAAGTTAGAACTACCATTTCTCTGGACACATTTAGTCTCATGTAGCATTAGGAAGGCGGCCTTGCTACCGTGACTTTATCGCATAGATTTTGGATGACGTCACACCTATAGTAGGAGCACCCTAAGTGTAGAAATCTAGATGTGATACGGCTCAGCGGTTTGGTAGACAAACGACTGATGAATTGAAATACCTAGATGTGATACGGCTAGGTACTGAATGAGTAAAGGTAAAGTACAGTAAAGTAACGAGCTCACCTCAGCGGTTTGGTAGACAAACGACTGAGGGGAGTCCTGGCGAGTACATAGAATATAAGTATGAAAAAGGTATGGTATAATGTCCAATGAACGGGGACATGTGGACACGAAATGGGGGAGATATAGTAGAATATGAAATATATATGAAACATATGAAGCACAGACAGGAACAAGAGCACGAGGGCTCGGAGTAGGTTGCCAGCTCATTTCCAACACTCCCCCTCAAACTAATACGAGTCCCAATTCCTTCGCAAAATGCTTGACCTTCGGCAAGGGCAAGGCTTTGGTGAGAACGTCGGCAACCATGTCATTGGTAGGGCAGTAAACGAGACGTAAGGAGCCGTTTTCAACGATCCAGCGAATGAAATGGAAGCGGATGTCGATATGTTTAGTCCTGGCATGATACTGGTGGTCCTTTGTAAGGGCTATCGCTGACTGGTTGTCCGAAAAAAGTGTCGTCGGTTCGAGATCTGTGGCAAAGAGTTGTGAGAGTAGAGAGCGAAGCCAAAGAGCTTCCTTGGCGGCATTGGTTGCAGCCACATATTCGGACTCGGTGGTTGAAAGGGAAATGATTTCTTGGCGTTTCACGCTCCAGGAAACAGCGCTGCCATGCAAAATGAAAGCGTACCCGGAGATGGCATGCCTATCCTCTGCCATGCTCCCATCTGCATCCGCATACCCCAATAAATCCTTTTTGTTGCTGCCATAAGCCAACCAGAGTTCTCTCGTGCCCTTCAAGTACCAAAAAATGCGTTTTACGGCCTCCCAATGGTCCAAACCAGGCTTTGAGGTGAAACGCGAGACAGTTTGGACAGCATACGCGATATCAGGGCGGGTTCCAAGTGACGCATACATCAAGGAACCGACAGCTTCATGGTAGGGCACATCGCGCATATGCGCAAAATCCTGGGTGGTGGATGGTGACTGGGCAGATGAGAGGCGAACATTCGGATCCATAGGGATGGAGATGGGTTTGAGGTCTTGAAATCCATATTGGGCGATAATGGAGTCAAGATACGACCATTGACTGAGGAAAATAACATGGCGTTCGCATTCGCGGCGAATTTCAATCCCAAGGAGCCAGTGGAGCTTGCCAAGGTCGGTGATTTTGACATAGTTGACCAGATTAGCTTTGAAATCGTTGATCAGTGGCAGTGCTGTTGCCACAATGGTACAATCATCAACATGCACCAACACAATAATCAACAAAGTGCTGCCTCGTTTATAAAACACAGCTTGGTCCACCTCACAACGCGAAAACCCCAAAAATTTGACCAGAATTTTGATGAGCCGTTGGTACCACCGCCGCCCGGATTGCTTCAGCCCATAGAGGGTCTTCTTGAGCCGACAAACTTGGCCTTTGGAATTGGGAGCAGGGTAATTTGGGGGTTGTTTCATGTAGATGACCTCGTCGTTGGTGAGTTTCCCATTTAAATAGGCCCCTTTTATGTCGACCTGATGAAGCTCCAAGTCATGGACAGCGGCCATGGCAAGGACAGTGCGTATGGATGCTAGACGAGCCACTGGCGTGAAGGTGTCAAAATAATTGACGCCGGGCACTTGGGAGAACCCTTGTGCCACGAGCCGTGCCTTGTAGCGTACGACATTCCCTGCGGTGTCCTTCTTTGCACGGAAAACCCATTTCAAACCAACAATATTCGCGTCTGGCAGTGCATCCACAACCTCCCATGTACCAGCCTTCCTCAACAACTCCAATTCCTCCACGATCACCTTCTCCCACAGCAGCCAATCAGGGCAAGATTTTGCCTCTGCAAGCATACGAGGTTCCAGTGCCTCCGCTTCACTGATTTCAGCCGCCATTGCATATTCCTCCAGAAAATCTGCTGCCATCGGCAAATCCCCTTCATCATCATCCAGATAGCCAGGGGCAAGCTTTGCGAGCATGGCCTCAAGGATCGAGGTTTCCTCTGTTGGGAGTTGGACACCTGCAGCGACTTTCGGGCCCTTTGGGAGGTCTGATGTTACTCCACGGCCTTCAAGGAGATCCTTGACACGCTGCATTGGTTTTCGGACACGTTTGGATCGGATTTTGGGTTCAGAAGCTGCGTCGGAAGCCGTATCATCCACGATGGGTGGTTCTGGGATGCGGGAAGTCGGTTGAGAGTTTGGTGTGGGAGTAGGAAGCTCTGGAATGGTTGTTGAAGTCCCAGTAAGTTCATCAACCTTCGTTTCGACGAAATCATCCCAATCCTCCCCCTCAAAACGAGAGGCTGATGTACCTGTCTTGTCATAGTACACATTCCACTCGACCGTAACATTATGCTTGTTAGGCCAATAAATGCGGACTCCCTTTGACGTGTCATCAACTCCCATCCAACGCCCTTCCTTAACCCTTCCTCCAATTTGCTTCCCTTCTCAATGCGGATCCAAACCTTCTCACCCCACTCACGGACCTTGCTCAGGTCAGGCTTCTTCCCAAAAGCCGCTTCGTAGGGAGTATTCCCCTCAATAGCCTTCGTCGACGTCTGATTCAACAACCAGACCACATGGCGAGCTGCCTCACCCCAAAGTGATTTTGGCAACCCACTCGTGTGCAGAAGAGCACGCACTCATTCGACGATGACTCGATTTCAACGTTCCGTGACCCCATTATGCTGTGGAGTGTCATGGACAGTGTGCTTCTGCTTAGTACCCCGTGAATTGAGATACAGGATAAATTCTTGTCCCTCGTATTCTCCACCACGGTCAGAATGGAGGACCTTAACTTTGGCCCCCAGCTGGGTGTCGCACTATGCCTCATAGTCTTTGTAGGACTCGAGGGTGTCGGATTTCTTTGCAAGGAAGTAAAGATTGGTGAGCCGGGTCTTGTCATTGATGAAGGTCACATAATAACGCTTTCTGCCCTTCGTAGCAACTGGTGTGGGTCCCCAAAGATCCGAATGTACCTCTGCTCCTCGGCCCTATTCCCCTCCCTTTCCTTCACAACTGACTTCCTAACAATAGGCATAAATCCATGCCAAACTCCACAAATTTCTGAACATTGTCCAGTCACCTTTGCATACACACAGGATTCACAGAAGAATGGATCTCCTGACGGCGTCTCTGCAAGGCGTACTCCCGTGACAAGTTTATTGTCGACGAGCTTCTTGGTGATAAGAGGAGAAATGTGACCCATTTGGTGGTGGAATTGGTCGATGGTTATCGCTTCGGTGGTGGCATTCGCAGAATCGGCTTCGTGTTCAACATGATACAAGCCCTTCGGATTCTTCAGCACTTGTCCAACACACTCGCCTTCAGGACCTCGAAGAATACATTTCCCGCCACCAAAAGTAGCAGAAAAACCCTTTTCGTTGAGCCGCCCAATGGAAACCAAGGTGTATCCAACCTGTGGCAAGTAAAGGACTTCTGTAAGATGAAGCTGACCGATGTCCACTCCATTTGGTACGTCGATGACCAATTCACCAACGCCGACTGCGCTAAAACTTTCTTTGTTTGCAGCGCGGAGAGTCTTTGGGGTGATGGCTGAGAGGTTTACGAAGTCATGTCGATACGGTGAGATGTGGCGGGTGGTCCCAGAGTCGAAGATTTCCATGCAAGGTATGTTGTCAGCCACTTCTCCATGCAGAAACATATTCAGCACCTCAGGAGCAGTTTCCAGCCCTTCGTTGGCCTCGCTTTCTTCATCAGACTCCCATCCAGGATCAGCAAAGTCACCACCATCACTCGCAACCTCTGAGAACCAGCTGTCGTCCTCCCCCTCACTCTCAACATCCTCCACTTCCCCATCTGTAGCCGAAACAGGAGCCAAACCAGGCATCGAGCCATGCTCCGAAGGCGCAGAGATAGAAGTTGGAATAGTGGATGAAGACCCATCGAACCCGGTTTCGGTTTCGCAGCTGACAGCGAAAACACCATCACTATCTGATCCATGGTCTTCCATCACAGCATTCGCAGAACCTGTGTTCTTCTTATTCAAGTCGCCTCTGCCACCACTGCCACTGCCACCACCACCACTACCACCACCTTTCTTCTGCGCAGCAAGGTACCCTTTCGGTTTCGGGCACTTGTACCTGCGATGGCCCTTCTCTCCACAATTCCAGCAAGCTCCAGGCAGGAGCTCATCCTTGTTCCCACAGTTCCCTTTCGCCTTTTCTTTATACGACGATGACGAGCCAACAGACATGGCCTCGTCAGGTTTCTTCCCCTTTCCACCAGAGTCTTGGTTACGCTGGTTCTTCTGGCGCTCGTACTCCTCCGAGATGAGAGAAATAAGTGTATCAGGGGCAATGGTCTTCGTATCTGCAAACAACTGCACAGCGGCGTAAGCACAGTGATGCAGGGCATCTCTTTGAATTTAAAGGGTCTGTATGGAGTGGCAATGCTGGATGCAAGCCTAACGTCAAATACCAGTACCATTGCTGAGTGACACAACTTGGAGATTGTTCATCAGTAGTTTAACAAATAGCTTTTTTCCGCTTGTGCAAGGGAAAAAAGGGACAAAAAGTGAGGAAAGTACTGTGGGTAAAAAGCTAGGTAGTAAATCACAAAAAGCTGGAGCCAAACATTGCCTACAAAAAGCTACAACAAGCAATTACAAATAGAATAGCTACGGTATTTAATCTACCAAAGTAATTATAATATTATCATGACTAGCAGATGCCAGTGGGAGTTAAGCACACACAGCAGCGACCTTTATATACCTGTGGCCTCAGGGTTAGGACGCTAGAAGTCCCCAGAACATTCCATCAATTACATAACCATTCCGAGCTGTTCCGATTAATGGAATATTCTAGTGAACTGACCCTGAATTCACTTATATAAAGACCCAATATTTTCTTAATTCTCCTCACTAGCGTTTGTGAGGGCATCCTTGAATTGGAAACACTGGCGGTGATCAATGCCATCAAACACCGGCGGCAAATACTGCAGCACGTGTCCCCACCAGGGGCCTAGAGCTTGCCGTTGCAGACAATGGCAGGCATAGATTAATTCCCTAGGACTGTAGGATCTCGCATAATACCACTAGTTGAAAGTTTAGCATACTTATATATACTGTTTTTATCAGATCGTGGCATTGCCCAATGAACCTTCCACAGCTTCTCAAGGGTTGGTCGTCTTCTTGGAGGTATTTATGAGTTGCTGAAATAGTATCACATGATCTTCTCATATGTGTAGACATTTATTATGCTCCGGATGCTAGGTGTTGCTGGTATTACTTTTGCATGTTCCTATTATCTCTAAATTTACCAAGGAATGATGTATTTGAACATTAAATCTCAGTCTACTGTTAGCATTACAAATTACATACATGGCGAGAACAACTAAAGCACCTGCTGAACATCAAAACGTACAGCGCTGGGCAGGAGGAAAGGCGGGGTGGCTGATGAAGCCAGTCAGTGCCGAGTCTGCCAAATGGTCGGTCTATTTGCTGAGGGTGCTTATACAGCAATTAGGTCATCTTTGGTAGTGTTTGAAGGTCCAGTCTTTGGGCTTTTTGACACTTTTTTGAGCTAGGACATTGTAATAAAAATTCCCCACCACAATTAGGGTTTTAGAACACAAAATTTCAGGGTCGGTCCAGTCTTTTTCCGGTCTTAAGACCGGAAATTTTCCTTTTCAGATGCCCTAGTTTTAATGCAGAATTTTTATGGCACCTCACTAGCTCAAAAAATGCCCAAAAAGGCAAAAGACCGGACCTTCAAACACTAATCTTTGGGTACTGCCACCGTTCACACCGCCAGTGAATGACGCCAGTGTTTCCAAATCCCAGATTCTTTGGCGTTTGCTAGTCATAGATACTCCTTGTAACATAGTTATATATGTAAATTATTAACTTTTTGCTTTTTCTGCTTTTTGCTTTTCCAAAACTGGGCAAAAGGTTGAAAAGTAGGGGAAAGCAGAAAAGTAAATTGCAAGCTTGCTGATGTTGGGATGAATTGCTCAGAGCCTCAAGACCTTAAGTTCCAACTGCGCGATTTCATTATTCCTCTTGAGCTCATTAAATTTCGCAATGAGCGAGCCAGAGAAAGCTCGTTATTGCCATTGGAACAGATAATTTTTGGCGTAACTCAACACTTTTCCCTCATAAGTTATACTTCTCCTGTAACCTGTTCTGCTTCGGTTATAAATGGCGGGCACCTCCTGATCACTCACCTCTCTGGTTCCTGAACCCTTGGATGAGTGTATAGTAATAGATTATTTATATGAGCTAGTATGAATGCCATAGTTGAGGAATGTTGTAAGTACTAAGTGGTGCGCTTGATCATGAAGGCGGGCTGTGATACCATCAAACCGAAATGCATGGCAAGTGGTCTTTTTTCTGGTCTCTCTCAATACTTATCGATGTATTTTATGCCATATCTTGTTCCAGTACAGCAGGCAGAGCAGTATTGTGAGGGATGGCTGACCGCCCAGCGCGCACACGGAAATTCCTGCCACAGTGATCACCACAGTGATCGCCGCAGTATTCCAATTCACGAATGCACTCGACTTTCTTTGAGGGCATCCGTGAATTGGAAAGAACGCCGTGCAGAACGCCATCAAAGAACGGCGGCCGATCCCGAAGTCGCGTGACATGCTGACCAACTACCCAAATTTGCCTGCGCGTGATCGCTGACGGACTTAGCGCTGATGATCGCCTCCTGAAGTTCCTCACCATTTACCTACATCAAGTGATCCCCGCCCTCTTTGCTCATCTCGCATTCGCAGGCGACCCCGCCTTCTCATTCCTTCCCTACGATTTTACGGACCACAACGAGAAAGCCAACCCGACATGACTCGAACCGCACCACCGACGCGCCCCAGCCTTTCTCCCAGCAGATAAACCCACCGAAAACGACAGACGCCGCTGGAAACGAGCGCCGCAAGCATTGTCACCTAGGGCGGTGAGCAATTGCTGGTGTACAAACCCTACCCAATTACTGTAATTTTTAAATAACATTCATCACATAAAGACTTAGATATGTATATAGGAGCGCTCGCAGTGCCGTGGACTGCCGGTGAGGAAGAACATAGCACTGCTCCATTTCGGATGTTGCCGCCGTGCAGACGCCGTGCAAGAACGGCGTCTTTTCCAAATCCCAGATTCTTTGGCCTAATTATAAGTACGCCCAGCCTGACATTCCGGACGACTGCTCATACAGAGGCCTCATCTTCACCGCCTAACACGAAGATTTTTTCCTTGATTGCACTTGGCTCGCACAGACATTCCCAACCCATCTCCCTGGCAAGGCCTCTGACCCTGGTTCTGCCATTGCCACTTTCTGAGGCATTTAATAATACTGGAGCGTTTTTATAGCGGCAACGACAAACAACTGCTGTTTCCACCCCACGGAGGAACACCTGAATCTTATCTGCATTCCAGATTCGACTATCTGGCACGCCAGCCGTCCTATTGCCACCTTGACCTCGTCATCGTCATTTGAACCCAACACCACCATCTCCGGCGTCGGTAATGGCCCTCAATCAACAGAATATCACCTCTTTCGCGCTCGCACTCACGACCAAGTTCGTTCTCCTCCATGCCAACGATCAGAATCCACTGGTAATTTATTGACTTCGTGGAGTACGGCTGGGGCTGCCTCAGGTTCTGGAAATCTTGGTCCTGGGAGCTTTGGTAGAGGGGGCAGCTGGAAATACGCTGGATCCGTCATTGGTAGTAACGCCGACGATAGCAGGGAGCATATTACCGATGCTGATCGCTTACCTGGGCACCCATTGTTTGTGGGTAATCTCGCGAGATTGCCGACTATGAAAATCAAGTCAGTTTTTTCTCAGTTTCTTCTCGTCCTTTTTAACTGAGTGAATCCCGTACTAATGTGATTTTTCCTTATCAATTTCTTTAGCAATCCATCTACGCCCAAGTCGCACTACCTCCCACATACACGTCATACGTCGAGCACCACCCTTGGTAGCGCATCGCTGGTAAAGCGACTTGGGAAGGTTCGCGCGTGTTCTCATGGTTCGCGTACGGCTCGTGGCCAAGTGCCATCAATAGGATGAGCGGTAACAACACTCGGCTGGGAAGGACAGGCTCGTTGGGAGCGAGGCCGGATAATGAACTTCATGACTGAGGGACAAGCTCCTACGGACATCACCAGGACATAGCCCAATCACTATCTATGAGTTTGGGTACTACATAAAGTCGAAATCTCTTTTCATGGATTTTTTATTTCCGGGCTTTCTGCAACAAGACGTAGGTACTTGCTGCTGTTTTTTTTTGTTATCTTGTTGCTTGTATGTAGAGTAAGGCCATTACTGTACCATTTCGACCGGATCACATCTGAAAAAAACTATTTCTTTTTTATTCGTCTTAAATCAAAACAAAATTTATCGGCCATTTCGGACGAGTTTTTTCCAAAAAGCGTGAACATCCGGTCGAAATGATACAGTACTATGGAAATTCTGAAGGTTGGTTGGCTCGTATGATTTCGCATATCATCTTTACAGTAAACTTGCAGCGAGTACTAGAATCGCTTGTGTGAACTTCCTTTTGGGGATGAAGTCCATCAATAATAGGTTCGTTGTAAATGTCAAATGCTCAATTATGTATTGATAACTCCCTAAACTTGACCTCATTCCTATCAACCCGACATATAAGTGGGTACCTTTATGGTTTTAAGCGCGTATTCTCGACGAAGCTGATCTACCGTAGGTGCGAATGGAGAGTACTGGATCCGGCGTGACTTCCAACCAATTAGCGAGTGGGACTTCTAAAGAGGAACATGAACCTTCGTCACCAGTTGGGAGCCCTTCAAACCTCTTCAGCGGACCCAGTATCACGAAACCAGTTAGAAGAAATGTGAAAGGTGACGGAGACCAGAGTGGAACTGAGTTGCGAAACGTGGCTCGAAATGGGGGTGAGTCCTTTTGTTGGTTGACCTTCAATTTTCTCATCCCACTCAGTCTCAAGTTTTAACCACTTTCCGGGATTTCCCCATCTTATATTACCTCGCCAGGACTTCCACGCGAACCAGACCTACGCCCGGTCTTTTTTCCCCTCGGGTCATGGATTTGCGTTGTTCTCGCCGGAAACAGTTGCTACTGTGCCCGATGACTTTAAGCAGAAACGTGGAATCAGTATCGGCGACGTTGGTGTTCTGACTCGGTATAGCGACTTCGCTTTCGCGTTCAATATTTTTCTCCCTGCGGACCACCCTTACAACAAGAATAAAACCCCGGATTCCTTCTATCCACTGGACCCTTTAAAGGAGTCAGAAGTTTGCACTTCAGTGGACTACTTTCCTCGCGGCTGTGTCATCGCAAGTAAGGGTGTGAAGGTGACAAGGCATTCGGAAGATCCACTGTGAGTACTCTCATCTTATGGTACTTACTATGCATTGCTTGATAACTGCTCTTTTTAAGTCACTTGACATTTCGTTCTTCGGAACCCCAAGGTTCTTTTCTAATATTACCAGAAGGTGCTACGCGTCAGAACATTGCAACAACTACTACAAGGGTATTAGACTATGTCGCGCACAATGCCGTCAAGTGGGCCAGTTT
>Ga0307513_10009420_pt1 | contig 12352 bp, 10 predicted proteins | sample 15_EM_MG_FD_202174 | JGI IMG/M metagenome (GOLD analysis project Ga0307513, IMG submission 202174) | Populus trichocarpa ectomycorrhiza microbial communities from riparian zone in the Pacific Northwest, United States - 15_EM | ecosystem: Host-associated > Plants > Roots > Unclassified | place... | reverse complement strand
ATGCTGGACAAGAACTTTTTGCGAAATGGCCGTAGCAAAGTCAAAGTAAAATAGTATACTTAATACAGTATGTTGCTCCTCCGGACTCGTACCTGCCATGCGAAGCAATGGCCCACATTACAAGTCACAAGCGGGTGGTGCGGGCAATGAAATTCAGGAGGTGGGCTCTCGCTTCCTGAGTAATGCCCTTCCACAGGGACTTCACCAGAAGCCGAGGTGTTTGAAGGCGCGGTTGGAGGTTCCATTGTATTAGATGAATGCAGTATTCGTAGATGGCGTGTCGATACAAGTGATACTTTATTCGATCTCTAATCATACGACGCGTCTCGACGCGTTCATTAATTGGCTTGTTTGGCGCTAAGTGGCTTTGCACGTGATGGTTGAAAGTCCGAATTATCTATTCAACCAAAAACGAAACCCTCAATTTCACAATGTCGACCACCACTACCTAAAAAATGGCCACCTCGCTCAACCTCGCCGAACGCATTCCAAAATTTCGCACCGTAATTTAAAACACCACGAGAGCCCAGAAACGCTACAATACCTCAGCACCACTGACGCAACCCTGTTCTCGCCACCACGCACTGGCTGAAGATCCTTGTCCACAGTCCGCATGCGGTTCGAGAACACCAGCGACTTTGAAAGCCAGGAATTGCACGAGTTCTCCGTGGGCTTGTTTGACAAGTACAGTAATATCCGTCCGTGGCTCGTTCGTCGATAGTGGAGCGAAAAGCGGCTCCGGGTGTTGGGCCACAGAGTTGAGCGTTGGGATATGTTGTACATATGTTGAGGATGTGCTGGTTAAGGAAGAGGTGTGTTCTTGTTTCTTTCGTCTTTTGTGTGTGGCTTGATGCTCAATGGTTTTGAATTTCTATCTAATTTAGATAATATCGAGTTCGTCTCATATGAGATGTAGAAGCCATGCGTTCTGTTGGCCAACCAATTGGATCTGGGCACAAAACACGCTGCTATCACTCTCTTTTATCGCAAAGTACGTTGTTTCCTCCTTCAAGTCGCCCCGCTTTGTTTCACAACTATCTCCCCTACCCCAGAACAGCTTCCGCCGCATCGGACTCACCCCATTCCTCGCCTACTCCTCCTCCCCATCCCACCCCCTCACGCAAACTCACCATCGCATCCAACTCCGAAACCCCGTTCGTAGACTTCGAATCCACCAACCCCACCGCTCCAAATCTCAGCGCAACACAAATACGCGCGCAGGACCTTACACTACGCAATCGGCACTACTGGAACTCGAACGCTCTCCGTACATTGTTGTTCCTCGATCCTCTTGGGATCGCTGAGGATTTAAAAGACAGGAATAATAAGGACGGTATAATCCCTCGAGGGGATTGACGATCTCGATGAGTGAGTTGTCGCCTAGGAAGAGGTTCCAGCTTCTAGGTGGGCATTAATTAGAAGATGAATTATTGGACGTGAGCTAACGCTTTTTTTTTTCCCTCGTTCGTTCGTATCTAGCCCAAGCGTAAATCCAAGAAGACATGCTCACGACGGACCTGTCAACCTTCCAACCCCGCCAACCAACATTTGTCTAATTGGAACGACTTCATCCGGAGAATATGGTTCACGGCCGGAGAAAGTCTGGTCAAACAGGTCTCAGCGAGGAGTAGATATGTCATTGAATGAGGCTGGGGCTAGTGTTGTTGATCAATTCAGTGAAGAGACTGGTTTGGGTGAAGAAATGATCCAGGATGTGAATGTGGGGCGCGACGCCCTTTTGAAGATGAGTGGGGCATTGGGCAGGGAGCGGGGAAAGGTTTTTAATCTTTCGAAAGCTTGGAATAGAGATGGTTCTTGTTTACTCGTCCCATTATGAATGGCTGTAGGCGAACGCTTTGTAATTAAATCCTCAGCGGGGGGGATGGCTAAAACTTCTTGCCCGAACCCATTCAATTAGTATCAATACTACGAATATAACTCTCTAATCTATGTACATGTACGATATTCTAGTCCAGCAGTTCATCGTATACACCCCTGTCCACTCCAAAATCCAAATCCGGGTTCATCCTATGGCCTTCCACGATAACGCCACACCCACCAAAACCCACCAACAAGGAAGATGCACCACCCTCCCACTGCATGCATCCAGTAAGGAAGGTGTTCGTACGGTTCTGATTCAGGGGGCGGCCTGATGAGAGGGACCACAAAAAGGAAGACGTTTGCGCATCCGTAGATAAGCGCGGGGAAGAGGAGTGAACGTGAAGGCGCAAACACAGGAACAGAGCCGTCTGCAGTCACTGTCACTTGGTTCGGTATTACCTCCTGTGGTATTGTAGGAAATTTATGACGGAAGGCAAGATAGATTAATCCAAACGAGATTACGCAATTGATCACTGCGAGTGGGTACATGCTCTACATGCGATAAAATCAAGTTATTGCGTAGAAAGGCGAATGGGCCGTGATCGTACACACCATATTGATAATAAAGTTGAAGGCATCGCCAGGTGGGACGGCGAAAATGACGATGATACACATCGCCCAATCTTTGAAAGGTAAGCAAGTTGTTAGAGCGAGAACAGTATGAACTTACGAAGACCAAGGCCTGCGAATGGGGCCTTTTCAGGCCAGCTGGATGCCCAGAACGAGCTGAATGGGAGAATTCCTTCCTTGCCTAGAGCTTGATTCACTCGGCCTTGGGAGAACGACTTGACAAATTATCAGCCATTGTTGCGATGAGAACAGCGAACAAAGACGCACGACCGAGAGGATGTTTCCCAGCGCTGAAAGCGCAATAAAGGCATTCAGAAATCGCTCAGCTTTGGGGCCCCATACGTTCTTGAAAAGGAGGCCAGCTACGAGCCTCCCTGAACTCGTGATTTCCTCCTTACTCGCTGCGGCGAAATACGCGATGTTGCAAAGTAGGTAGAAAGTGGCGACGGCAATGATGGAGAGTGGAACTGCTATCCGAAGCGTTCGAGCAGGGTTGTGGACTTCGGAGAGGGCGTAATTGGCATTGCTGAGGCCGTCCAAGCAGTATATGATCTGAAAAAAATTATAGTCGGAATGAACTGCGTGAAGAAATATAGACATACATTGTACAAGCAAGTGCAGAGAGCACTGCCTCCCGTCGTTGATGCGGCCCAAATCTGCTCCCAACTATCAAAGTTTCCTGGACGCGGAACTCCCTCTTGAAGGTTTCCAGTGAGAGCGATGAATCCGGTCCCAACGACAAAGAGGAGAATGCCGGTTTTCATAAATCCCAACACGTTCAGTAGCCGAATCCCGGCAGGGATGTTCAAACCGTGTAATAAGAAAACTCCGGTAAGGCAGATGAAGGCGACGAGACGGACAGGAGAAAATATGGCATGCGATGGCGAAGGAGCTGATCCAAAGGATGCGAGAGTGTATTCGGCAAATACAAGAGTGTTTGCTGCACCTTGCGCTAGGCCAACAGGTAAAAAGGGAGGTTGGGGTCGAAAAGTGAGGCATACCGAGCAGTACTGCGTTCGCGGCGTATATGGATGTGATGAGTTGCTTGGGACACTAAGATTGTCACGTGGCCAAGGCTGTTCTATGTAAGTCGTCGTTTAAAGAGTAATGACTGAGAGGAGAGATGAACTTTAGGGTTAGTTTAGCTATCGTACATCTCTCGGAATAAGGACATCTTCTAGAAAGAATAAAGTAGATGCAAAACTTTTGCTGTATAAGTAGTCAGGTGATTCGGAGGAAGTAGACTCTCAACCCTGTCACACTCGTGGGGCCGTGGGCTTTGACGTCGGATAGGCGAGATGGCCGACAAGCAATACTACACCACATGCGGCGAGCAGCACAGTAACGCAATCTTGATTGCCTTTCGCCCTCATCACGGTTAACCAACATCCACATTTCCAAACGCTCCAAGAAGGATTTTCTCACCACCATGAAGAAACCCACCAAAAACTCGCCCAAAGAAGTTGATCAGTCGAATTCGCCGTCGCGTCCTGGCAGCTCAGGAGGTCTAAGAAGCCGTATGAAGAGCGAGCTGGAGACGTTCTTCAACAAATTCTCGAACAATTTATCGAGTAAACCTCCTAGCCGGTCGCCTTCACCTTTCCCTTCGACTTCAACAGGGAATCCAGGAGGAGGGACTGTCATCGGTAAGTACACCATCTCCTCTGTGGGGACCCGATCGATAATCCCATTTCAGATTCCTCAGCGGCCACCCCTCAGAGTGCTACGCCTCAGATGTCATCTCATAAACCAGGGACTCATCGCACACTGCCAGCATCGCCACTACCGGGTACTTCGCAAGTGGTTCAAAGTGAGCGACCTTGCAAATCAGCGCTACTCGTCAGACTGATCGTCGACCATAGATCAGGATGATCCTTCAACCCTTCAGGACCCGGCTACGACCACCTCTGCTGGTCAGTCCCCTGGTGAGAATATGCTCATATTCTCGTGGTGGTCAGATGCTTACATCCTGTAATCGTTGTCAAGGGTGCAACAACTTTGCCCGGACGGTGGGCAACTCGCGGTCAGCAACGCCGAACGCAGGATCGACTATAAAAGAGAATCTCAAGCTTACGGGAAGGTTTCTACTGACACTTGTCACGAAGGCCGCAGATATCGTGGGCGACAATCCCGCCCAAGTGGCTCTAAGGCGATCATCGAGATCACAAACGTTCGTTGTCGCTCTCCACACCACGTTCTGACTGACCATTATTCCAGGCCGTAAAAGACAACAAGGATGCAGTCGCATGACGGATGGCGTCAACGGGAGGTCAGTTGGAGGTGGTGGTGGAAGAATTACGTGACTGGAACCCAGACAACACGGAAGGAAATCTATGGATGAATCAATTCAAAACGTACGGGTTTCATAATCCTAACGAGAATGAACGGGTGACTATATAACTGCTTAGGACTCTTGAGGAAGAATTAAAGCAGCTAAACGAACTCAATTATGAGTCGAACTTCAGGAAATTTTTAGACCACAAGGACGAGCAAAACCGGATCGTGGATATTTTCGAGCGGATTAATGAGGCCAGAGTGCGGTTTGAGGTACGCACCGCTACCCTTGTTCGTTCAGGTTATCTCAATTCGCCTCTACTTAGCTAGCCCTGGGTATAAGAGTCTTTAAGAGCGTGTATGAAGTGGACAAAACCGTCAAGGTACGTAACATGACCTTGCTCAAACCTAGTTCTAGTCTCATTATTTAAACAGGAATTATTCCTGGAGCGTCTCGAACCCTCGAAGATCGCCCACCACGATTACCTTCTCGAGGGTACGGGAATCGGGTTGCTTCATCGTGAGATTTGCACCGCCGGAACTCGTGTCCGCATATTGGATGACATTACGATGTGGGCCAAAGATAACTCGCCAGACAGCCCGAATGTCTACTGGCTCTTTGGTTCAGCGGGGTCGGGGAAGAGTACCATTGCTTATACTATCGCCCGCCGCTTCGAGTTCGCCGGTGATTCCAACGACACGATCATCTTGGGAGGCAATTTTTTCTGCTCGCGACAATTCGAAGAGACGAGACTCTCCAAGTATATTATTCGTACCATCGCGTATCACCTAGCTCTTACATGCAAACCCTTCGCTGACGCTCTGCATCGATCCGGGAATTTTATTACCAAGGATCATAGCGTCAAGACCCAGATCGAAAATCTCCTTGTGAAACCCTGGCCCTGGAAAGAACCCGATTCTGCTCAGCGCCGAGATCCATCAGTGGCACCTCACCCGGATTCGTCAGTATCACCGCACCCGAATCCACCAATGCCACCAATGAACTACCTCATTGTCATTGATGCGCTCGATGAGATCGATGGCAATGGGGGTTACGATTTTTTGCGGAATCTGCTCAACGTCGTCAACAAACATCGCTTGCCGGGTCTCAAGTTCTTCGTCACAAGTCGGTCGGACCCAGGTCTCGTTGCTGATGTGGAGAAATTTGAGCGCAAGCACCGTTACCGTCTCCAAGACGTTAACGAAAAGGAAATCAGGCACGACATCGCAACATACATTAATGCAAACCTCCCAGATCCCCTTGATCGTTCGCAGGTGGAGGCGCTTGTAGCGCTGTCGGGTGGCCTATTCATCTATGCCACTACTGTTGTGAAGTACTTGGCAAAATGTGGACGATCGGAGCAACATGTTTTCCTGGCAGAGCTCCTCCCTACCGCCAACTCATCGACGCCACAATCATTGTCAGATACAACGTCCTTTACATTGCTTGATACGTTATACCTTCAGGTCCTTCGCCAGGCTTTTCGCGAGTTCATTCCGAAAACCCCAAAATGGGTCGACCGGCTCAGGATCCTCCACACATCCCTTTGTACCGCTGACCGGACACCAACCTCTGTTATTGCTGACCTTCTCTTCACTTCCGACTATACCGATGTCGCCGAGAAACTCCTCTCACATCTTCATGCTGTGCTCTACACCGAAGATGGTCGAGTCCTGGCATACCACAAATCCTTTTCGGACTTCCTATTCGATCCGGCTCGCTCAGATGTCTTTTGGTGCAATCAAGCGACGCACCACCGACTTCTCACTGACTCATGCTTCCGCATAATGAAGAACCGATTGCGCTTCAACATCGCGAATATCTCTTCATCATTTATGCTCGACAAAGACAATCCTACGCTTGCGGACGCCGTCAAGACGAACATCCCTCCAGTCTTGGGCTACTCCTGCCGGAACTGGGGTTGCCACCTTTCCTCTACCGCATTGGCCACCCCTGATCACCTGCGCGACACCCTCACAGATTTCCTGGAAATTCGTACATTGTTCTGGATCGAGGCCATGAACCTCCTGGGGATGCGCGGCCGCTGTGGTCCAATTCTTCGAACAGCGCAGGAGTGGGTTGCGAAGTCGGAGGTGAGCGTCTTGTAGCTGAATAATTGATGGCTGACTTACCGTAATATTTAGGAAAACTCGCCGTTGGCGGAAAACCTCGCTGAGGCTGGATCTTTCGCTTTATATTTCAGCGGGAGCGGTGCTTCGTTGTCGACCCCACACCTCTACATCTCCGCACTAGCCACTTGGCCACGAAAGTTGAGACCCTGTTGGGGATGGAAAAGCCGCTTCCCTGGAATTCCCGGCTTTACAAACGCTTCGCTAGGCGGCACGCTGTTGATGACTCTCAACATGAATAGTTTAGTAGATGCAGTTGCAGTTTCGCCAGACGACAAATACATTGTCTCTGGCTCTGACGACAAATCGGTACGGGTGTGGGATGCGTCGACGGGAAGCGAGTTGAAGGAACTGAAGGGACACACAAATTGGGTCACATCGGTCGCGTTTTCACCAGATGGAAAACACATTGTCTCTGGCTCAAGGGACAAATCGGTACGGGTGTGGGACGCGTCGACGGGCAGCGAGTTGAAGGAACTGAAGGGACACACAAATCCGTAACCTAAGTACGTCGTCAGACCATCGATATCTACGAGCAACTGCTAACCTACTCAGAAGAGTTCGGGCTTCGGTAACGGCCAGCGAGATTGAACGTGTGGGCGGTATCCAGTACCAGCGAATGAGAAGGGCAGCATGAAGGCGTCCGCGTATTGTACGGGTCGGGCAGATCGAACAAGGGGGTGGTATTGAGAGACTACAAGAGACACATCACTAAGTCCAGAAACACCTCCGATTGCGAGTAATACTGTAGTCTGTATTTACCAAATTCCCTCTCTCCCTCTCATTAGACCTCTCTTCGTCTTCCTCGCGTCCATTGAATCAAACAAGATAAACATAGGTACGTTAGCAGATCATATCACGCCCTTGAGAGGCAAAAACTAACCTGGCTAGGTAACAGAGAACGAAGGGGGGATCGATGACGGTGGCTATGGGGGGATATGGTGAGTACAGAACATCTCTGTCGGAGAAGTTTCTTACCAGTATCTACTGCTCTAGCCCTGGTGTATGACTTTGGGAGCGAGTGCACACGTCGATGAGGAGGGTATCTACCTCAACGGATCAAGTCGGCGGTGGGAAAATCGACAATGGGCTTATCTATGTTCTTCGTCGGAAGACTCGGCAGCAAGTCGAGAAACTAGAACAACAAGCAAAGTGGAAGACAGGAACAACACGAGAATGACTTACCATCGACGAGTCAAGCACCTAGTACATCGACAATCAGTAAACCAGAAGACAAGCACGAGAACGAGGACAAGTTACCTTTCTGTTCCCGTTCGAACCAATAGGCAATGCCAGCAACGGTAACGGAGAAAGAATAGGCGACAACTCTGGTTGCGGCAAAAGTTGAAAGGAACTCCTGGTTTATCTACTTCCAGAGAAGGTGACGACGGGAAAACAGGTTCCAGGTTCTAAACATGTTTTTATAGGGACGGGATGAACCCGGACCGTGCCCGACATCGAGTTTTGCCACAAGATCACGTGTGGCAAAACTCGATATCGGGGCACACAGGTTTTTGGAAAGTTGGAAATTGGGCTCACCGTGCGGCCCTACTCTTATTAGATATCAAATCGATGGTCAACTTATGATTTAATAAGAGTAGGGATCAGGTATGGTGGAAAGATATGGTCTCAGACACGAAATCATTCTGTGAAACATGCGTGGTTTGCAAACGTAGCAAACCCAGTAATCAGAAGCCTTATGGGCTATTAAATCCGCTATCCATCCCTAGTTATCCTTGGGAATCGATTGGCATGGATTTCATTGGACCATTGCCAGAATCTAGCAACCGAGATGGGTCGTTCGACTCAATAACCGTGGTTATCTGTTTGTTAACAGCCATGGTTCACTTAATACCGAGCCGAACGAACTATAATGCTCGTCAATTGGCTGAATTGATGTTTGAGGAGATCTACAAGTTACATGGACTCCCAAAAAATATCATAAGTGACCGAGATGTGCTATTTACGAGCACCTTTTGGGGCCATCTTCATAAGCTACTTGGAACAAAACTACAAATGTCTAGTGCGTATCATCCGCAAACGGACGGCTCCACTGAACGCGCTAATCGCACGGTTACACAAATGCTGAGACAATGCATTAATGATAAACAAACTGACTGGGTTGCTAAACTCCCAGCCATTGAATTTGCAATTAACTCGGCTCGTTCAGAGAGCACAGGCTTTGCACCATTCTTCTTGAATGCAGGACGGATGCCACGTTCCATGATTTGGAACTCGGCGCCGGCTAATGAGTTCCCTTCAATTCGGAACTTCACCTTGAATAAGAAATTGGCCTTAATGGTGGCACATGACAGCATCCTAGCGGCTCGTGTAAAGCAGACCCGCGATGCCAACCGGAAACGACAGGTTGCACCGTTCGAAAAGAACGACCTGGTGTATATTTCAACAAAGAACATTAAGTTTCCTAAAGGATTAGCCAGGAAACTCATTCCAAAATACATTGGACCGTACAAAATCCTTGAGGACCATGGAAACGAGTCCTTTATAATTGATCTACCAGCCAGATTGAAACAACGCGGTGTACATAATGTTTACCATGCGTCTCTCATGAGAATTCACCATCCTAATGATGACCGGCTGTTCCCTGGTCGTATGGACAACCAAATTGGTGCCGGAGGGCGAGTGGGCAGTAGATAAAATTCTGTCCCACTCTGGATCGAAAGATAATGCAATTTTCGAGATAAAGTGGAAAGCCGGAGACGTCACCTGGCTCCCCTATGGCGAAATTTCGCATTTACATGCCCTTGTGGACTACCTGGAGCTTTTAGGTGTTAAGTCCATTTCTGGATTACCCGCAGGCACAGGAAAACCCCCGACAGATGACCCACAAGTACATATTGGGTCGATCTCCTTCATTCGGCCCTTATCTCCCTCCAAATTTTATAAATTCACCATTCGCACCCGACAATTTTTCGGTTCCCTCCTCAAGCACCCCTCGCCCGTGTCGAGAATTTTGCCGTGTGTATTGTCCACCACCGCCGACTTCGAGTCCGACTGTTCATCCATCTATTCATCGGCTACTACTATGTCTACGCCCGTCATATCCTATCCCCCCGTCAATAATCGCGGCGTCACTCAGACCGGAAAGTCTACTTTTGTTCTTAAGCATCCCGACGACACCACCGGCGCCACCGTACCCATGACCGTCAAGGTCGGCACCATCTTCGAAATCTTCGAATACCACGACGCCATTTTAAAGCTCGAGAACCTTACCACCGAGTTAAAGCCCGAACCACTCGCCTGGGAGAAGTTCACCAATTTTTGGAACTTCCACGCCCCCGAGGATGGTCCTCGCTTCGTCACCTGGGACATCACTCTGGGCATGTATTTATTCCCCACCAATGTCGTGTCGCTTGCCGACTTCAACCTCTCCCGTCGTATCCCGAAAATAACCTTGGACGTCCCCAAGGTTCCCAGTAACGACACCCGCGCTTCTCGTGTTCCGTCCCACGTGTCCACTCCATCCGTGACCCCATCCGTGGCAGCTTCGCCATCCCAAGGGATTTCCAAAACGGGTAGCCAGGACCGAATTCGACCGAACGACCAATTTGAAACCGACAAGACCGATTTTTGAGAGGCGAGGGTCATGTGCCATATTTTACCAATCGGGACAACCACTCAAACCAGCTCGTCTTCGACGTTCGTGGTCCGTCACACATCACTCACCCCATTCTCGCCACTCAGACGATGCCAAAGCATCGATCTTCAACGTCAGAGCGCCACTCTCAGACATCTCTATTCAAATCTGAATCTAGGAAAGCAATTCAACCCCAGGTACACCCTTCTGTGACGAATCTAGTACGTCGTTGCACTCCTGATTGCAACAGATCTCTTGAATCAACGCCGCAACACCCAGTGCCCATTCGACCGACGACAGCTATGCACCACAACACACCAAAATGTGTACGGGATCGCAACCACCAAGCTACTGCACAGGCTCTGGTGCGGGACAGACTCCGTAAGGCCGAAGGTAATGCAATTGTTTTATGTGCCCATTCAAGGTCATTTGCTCACCTTGTATGTACTGTTTACAGCCAGAGAAAATGCACGAAAGGATCGTGCCTACCACCGTCGTGCAACCATAGAAGCTGTGGAGCGGGATCGACTCCGCACAGGTATTTATGTTCTCATTTAATTCCGTGCTTGTAATTTTCTATTCATGCTCTATGGCTGCAGACAATCGACAGCTGGCCCAAGCGAGGCGGGAGAACAGAGCACAGAGCGAAGCCCAGGAGGATGAAGTTAGCACAGGTATATTTTATTCCTTCTGTTTTCTGTTATCGACTGACATTTTCGAGCCGCTTCTCGTCATGAAGAGGCCGGCCCTTCAACAGGCCGGCATTAGGTTGACCCACCTCCACCCACCTGTGGCCAATCCCTCCCACCACATTCTTGGGTCAATGCCATCGGATTATAGCTCCTCGCTGCCCACGCTGCGTCAGTCATCCACCTCCAGTCTCTCCAAGCTTTATCATGGCTCTCTTCGTGTAGCCTTTGTCTCCCTTCTGCATCCCAAAATCTCTAATTTTGATCAATTAGTTTCGTATGGCTTTTTTTGTATGGTATCTCAGTTCATTAATATCTGGCATTCTTATGAGAACATATACTCGTGCTCTTCTATATATCTCATTCCCTGCTTATGACAGAAATCTAACCTTCCCTGTTCTTGAAAGTAAAAATAAAAAAGGTGAACTGGGCGGGGAGTGAATTAAATTCAATATAATGATCGACTGCCTGAGGTCTGACACGTATAATCTGGGGTGCCAAATCCTACCTTGCCTCCACTTCTGTCTTCTATGTCGATTTCAGGAGATACATTTGAGCCAGCTGTTATTCGAAGCATTCTGAAGGGTTGTGTGAGTAATAAGCGGGATTTTGAGAGAAATTGGAATGAGAATGTACGTCAATGCCAGTTACCTTTTAATGAGGGCTAGTCTAACTTACTGGTTTGCAGGTCCAGAAGCATGTCAACAGCTGGAAAAAGAACCGAGAGTCCCAGTCCACACATAGCCTGCAATTGGAGTGGGAAGCAGAAGTTGTTGAATACATCGAATATGTGCATGGTGAAACCTCGGTTCATGGCAATGCAGGTGGCAACAAGATTCCTCCAAGCCTCAAGAAAGATATCCCTCTCTTGGGTCCACGGTTTCTTCCGCCATCCTATTATCACATAATGAAGCGCGAAGCAACCCCAAAAATCATACCTGATATAGCGTACATCAAGCCGTTGACAGTCATTCATCCTGTCTACACCGGATTAGGATTATCGCAATGCCCACAGTGTGAATCAACAGACATTCGCTGGGATGGATGGACAACAACTGGTGCTCGTGATGTCCATGGGGTACATCGTGAGGAGCGAGCCCTTGGGTATCAGCTTCGCTGCAAACCCTGCAAGGAAAGGTATGGGAAGGGTGGGACTCATGAGAATGAGAACAAGCTATTCTGCTTTGCAACGACGAACAAAGCTTTCTGG
>Ga0307513_10009419_pt1 | contig 12353 bp, 10 predicted proteins | sample 15_EM_MG_FD_202174 | JGI IMG/M metagenome (GOLD analysis project Ga0307513, IMG submission 202174) | Populus trichocarpa ectomycorrhiza microbial communities from riparian zone in the Pacific Northwest, United States - 15_EM | ecosystem: Host-associated > Plants > Roots > Unclassified | place... | reverse complement strand
TCGCCAACACACAGATCAAATAGTCAGGGCGCGCATCCCGTTCTAGCCGATATTATTCTCGTCCAAGGAGCGAGGACTGACGGATTATTGCCGGTGGCATGCTTCACAACATAGAGCTGATCATCATGTGATGCTGTTCGGAACGGTTGTCGGTGGGACCGGCTTCGGCACGGTCTTCTCCGGGTCTCTTCAGAGCGTGCTCGCCTATGCCGGGCCGGGCGAGCGCGCTGGCCTGCTGTCCGCCTATTTTGTCGAGGGCTATCTTGCCTTCAGCCTTCCCGCGCTCGCGGCAGGTTTCCTCGCGCCCATTCTCGGCCTTACACGGACCGCCGACTTCTATGGTGCCGGCGTCATCCTGCTGGCAGTCAGTTCGCTCATCATCACCCTTCTGCGGCGTCGGCATGTCGTCGTCGGGCCAGAAGAAAGCCCGCACGACAATAGACTGGGCGCGTGAGATCTTCCCTCATGGAGAACGGCATGACCACCACGTCACCCGAACAGAACAAGGCGCTTGTGCTTAAAGCCTTCGATACGCTGTTCAACAAACGCGACTATGCTGCAGCGGAGCGCTTTTGGTCGGACAGCTACATCCAGCATAGCGCCCATATTCCGCCGGGCCGCGATGGCTTGTTCAATCTCGTTCGCGCCCTTCCCGATACGCTTCGCTATGAAAATCACGTGATCCTCGCCGAAGGAGACTACGTCATCGCCCATGGGCGCTTTTCGGGCCATGGGCGTCCCAGATCATGGATCGCCGCCGATATCGTGCGCTTCGAGGACGGCAAGCTCGCCGAGCACTGGGACGTTCTTCAAGACGAGGCGACGGCAGCGGAATCCGTTAGCGGTCTGCCAATGTTCGGCGATCGTTTCCCGGCCTGAGTATGATGCGGCGTGCCCATTGCTTCTCGGCGGGAGTGCTCTGCCTCTGTCGCCGTTGCTGTTCACGTTCCCGCTACTTTGTATGCGACAGCAAATAGGCCAAACGAATCTGCTACAAACCGGCAGGGAACCCCACTATGTCTAGGAGCATCAAGGCCATAGAGTTCGAGGCATAGATGATTGCTCGCCGCAAGTTCCTGACGTTTCTCGCTTCGAGCCCGCTCGTCGCGACGCCGATGGTCTCTTCCACCATCGCAACCCTGATCGCCTCCACGCCGAGCGAGGTGCTCGCGCAAAGTTACGACGTGCTGCGTGGCTCGCGAAGAGCGCTCGGCCCGGACGGCGTCATTACCGCGCCCGGCGATGCGCTGGACGTGTTCGAGTTCGAGCCGGCGGCCAAGAAGGCCGTGCTCAGCCAGAGCGCGCCTTTAGGAAGCGCGCCGGCGCATTGGGGTTACCTCCAGAGCGGCGTGGACGGTGACGTGACGCGCGATGCCAACCACACAGCCTACGCGCATTACAACATTCGCGTGAAGCGCCTGATCGACGCGCGCAAGGTCGACACCAGCGTGACCATTTTCGGCGAAACCTGGAGCAGCCCCATCTTCATCTGCCCGGTCAGCAGCCTTGGCGCCTACGACCCCGAGGCTGGCGTCGCCGTGGCGCGCGCCGCCGGCAAGCGCAAGCACCAGATGCTGCTCTCCACGGTCGACAATGCGAACATCGCCGACGTGAACAAGGCGCACGGCTCGCCGGCCTGGTTCATGCTTTATCCGACCGACGATTGGAATGTGACGCAAACGCTGGTGAAGCGCGCCGAGGCGGCGGGTTCTCCGGCGATCATCCTCACGGTCGACCGGCAGGGCGGCCGCAACACCGAGACCCTGTTCAGTGCGCGGCGCCTGGACGATCGCGACTGCACCGGCTGTCACACGCCGGGCTTTGCCAATGAGGTCAGCCGCAAGACCAACTTCGCCGACATCGACGTCTCCAAGGTCACCAACCTCTACGGCACCGGCATGACCTGGGAATTCATCGATCGCCTGCGCGGGATCGTCAAGGGCAAGCTCCTGCTGAAAGGCATCATGACCGGCGCGGACGCTGGGGAGGCGCTGCGCCATGGCGTGGACGGCATCATCGTTTCCAACCATGGCGGCCGCGCCGAGGAGAGCGGACAGGCGACGATCGACGTCCTGGCTGAGGTGGTGGACGCCGTAAAGGGCCGCATCCCCGTGTTGATCGACGGCGGCGTGCGTCGCGGCACCGACGTCTTGAAAGCGCTCGCATTGGGCGCGACCGCTGTCGGAATTGGCCGCCCCTATGTGTGGGGCCTTGCCTCGTTCGGCGAAGCCGGCGTGGACCGCGTACTTGAGATCCTCGATGCCGAGTTCATCACGATCATGCGGCAAGCGGGGGCACTGAACATCAGCCAGATCACGCGGGATAATGTGACGCGCGCATAGCAGCGACAGAAATTGGCGGGGCCTGAAAGTCGGTCCCGCCCTGCCAAGCCTGACGGCCTTTTTCCGAAGCCATCCGAAGGGGTCTACTATGACGTTTCAGATTACTGTGAATGGGATCGATCGCTCCGTCGATGTCGACGGTGACACGCCGCTGCTCTGGGTGCTCCGCGACGTGCTGGGCATGACCGGAACCAAGTTCGGCTGCGGCATCGCGCAATGCGGCGCCTGCACGGTCCAGGTGGACGGCCAGGCGATCCGCTCCTGCATCACCACCATCGACAGCATCGGCGGCTCCAAGATCACCACCATCGAGGCGATCGGAAACACACCCGCCGGCGCGAAAATCCAGAAGGCCTGGCTCGATCTTGAAGTCGTGCAATGCGGCTACTGCCAGTCTGGACAGATCATGTCGGCCTCGGCCCTGCTGGGAGCCAATCCCAATCCGAGCGACGGCGATATCGATGACGCCATGGCCGGCAACATCTGTCGCTGTGGCACCTATGTCCGCATTCGCGAGGCGATCAAGCACGCGGCCGCGTCTTCCCAGGCAACCGGACAGAAGGGGTAACCGATGTTTAGCGATCATGTTTCCGGGCTTGCCCGCATTGGAGCCGAGAAGCTCAGCCGCCGCACGGTCCTCACGGCAGGACTTGCCGCTGGCGGAGGGTTGCTGCTTCGCGTCAGCCTTCCGAACTGGATTGACGCGGCGGACGCGGCCGAAACGGCCGACTTCGCGCCTAGCGCCTTCATACGCATCGGCCACGACGGGCTGGTCGCGGTGATCATGCCCCAGATCGAAATGGGCCAGGGCACCTACACCTCGATGCCGATGCTGATCGCGGAGGAGCTGGAGGTCGACCTCGCGCAGGTGCGTGTCGAGCATTCCCCTCCGAGTGACAAGCTCTATGGCAATCCGCTTCTCGGTTTCCAGGTGACGGGCGGCTCGACGTCGATCCGTGGCTTTTGGAAACCCTTCCGCCTCGCCGGCGCAACGGCGCGGACCATGCTGATCACCGCTGCCGCGCAATCCTGGAAAGTGGATGCCGCCGCCTGCCATGCCGAGAAGGGCGAGGTCATCCATGCCGCCAGTGGCCGGCGGCTGGGCTATGGCGCGCTGGCCGACGGCGCGGCGAAGCTCCCGGTGCCCGCCAATGTCCCGCTCAAGGACGCCAAGGACTTCAAGCTGATCGGCACCCCGGCCAAGCGGCTGGACGTAGCCGGCAAGGTGAACGGCACGGCCGAATACGGTATCGACGTCAAGGTGCCCGGGATGAAGATCGCCACGGTCGCGGCATGCCCGATCATCGGCGGCAAGCTGGCCAGCGTGGACGATACGGCCGCCAAAGCCGTCAAAGGCGTGGTGCAGATCGTGCGGCTCGACAATGCCGTCGCGGTGATCGCCGACCATATGGGCGCGGCCAGAAAAGGGCTGGAAGCACTCAATATCAGTTGGGACGGCGGCGCCAATGCCAGCTTCTCCAGCGCCGATCTGCGGCAGCAGATGAAAGAGGCGTCGGCCAAGCAGGCTGTGGTGGCGGAGACGCATGGCGATGCGGCGAAAACCATCGCGGCGTCTTCGCGCAAGGTCGAGGCCGTCTACGAGATGCCATTCCTGGCTCATACCACCATGGAGCCGATGAACTGTACCGTGCACGTTCGCAAAGATGGCTGCGACGTATGGGTCGGCACGCAGGTGCAGAGCCGTGCACAGGCGACGGCCGCCGCCGTCACAGGCCTGCCGCTCGACAAGGTGAAGGTGCATAATCACCTGCTCGGCGGTGGTTTCGGCCGGCGCCTCGATGTGGACGGCATCACCCAGGCCGTTGCGATCGCCAAGCAGGTGGACTACCCCGTCAAGGTCGTCTGGACCCGCGAGGAGGACATCCAGCACGATGTCTACCGGCCTTATTACTACGACCTGCTCAGCGCGGCGCTGGATGACAAGGGCATGCCCGTCGCCTTCAATCACCGCGTGGTCGGCTCGTCAATTCTTGCTAGATGGGCGCCGCCTGTCTTCAAGGATGGGCTGGACGGCGATGCGGTCGAGGCCGCGGCCGGGCCGTACAGCTTCCCCAATCTGCTCGTCGACTATGTGCGCCACGAGCCGCCGCAAGGCTTGACCACCGGCTGGTGGCGCGGCGTCGGCGTCACCCATAATGCGTTCATGGTCGAGGGCTTCATCGACGAACTGGCGGCGGCGGCGAAGGTTGATCCGGTTGAATACCGGCGAAAGCTGCTCGACAAGTCGCCGCGCGCGCGGGCCGTGCTTGATCTTGCGGCGGCGAAGGCCGGCTGGGGGCAGCCTTTGCCCAGCGGGCGTGCACGCGGCGTCGCGGTGATCTTCGGCTTTGGCAGCTATGTGGCGCAGGTTGCGGAAATCGCGATCGGCAAGGACGGGGCGGTGCGCGTTCACCGGGTGGTCTGCGCCGTCGATTGCGGGCAGATGATCAACCCCGACACCATCAAGGCGCAAATGGAGGGCGGCATCATCTACGGCCTGACCGCCGCGCTCTATGGCCAGATCACGCTGAAGGACGGCCGCATCGAGCAGAGCAATTTCGACAACTATCAGGCGCTACGGATCAATGAGGCCCCGAGCATCGAGGTGCATCTCGTGGAAAACCGCGAGGAGCCCGGCGGCATCGGCGAGCCAGGCACGGCGACCATCGCCCCGGCCGTGGTCAACGCGATCTACGCACTGACCGGCAAGCGGCTGCGCAAGCTGCCCGTCAATACGGATGAGCTTCGCTCGTCTTGAGGCATGCATCCGTGCAGAGCGCCATCGCGATCCGCACTGGCGCTCTGCATCTCAAAGCATGCGGTGCCGCTCTTGCGAGTGGACACTGGGCCTGAGCATCACCCGCGAAAGTGGTCTTCCGGTTTTCGCGGGTGATGCGCTAACAGCCGCATCGATCCAAACGCAGGCTTTGCCGGAGTTTGGCAAAATCGATGCGCAAACAAATGACCTTCATCGATCCAAACGCAGGCATTTGCCGGAGTTTGGTAAAATCGATGCGTAGGCAAAGACTCTAGAGCGGGATGATTTTAGACGGACTCGGCTATCCCGCTCTAGACTCTTGTTTTATCGCTCGATTTTTCCGAAAAGTGGTGTCCACTTTTCGGATCTCGCTCTAAGCAGGCCATTCGTTGGCCTACCAACGCGGAACCTGCTTAGCTCACGGCCAGCTTGAAGTCGATGTTTCCATAACGTCAAATTTCGCCGCGACGCTGCTGGTCAGCGGCTCCGTGGCGAGTGACGAACCCACACCGCTTGCCCACAGAGAGAGGAACGCCGTGTCCCGAGGTGGTAAAATGGTCATCCGGGAGACGGCACGCTCGGTCCATTCTCTGCTGCGCCAGATCGGAGCGTCTCGTCCGGCCGTGCCGCCGATCTGGCATGCTACAGAGGCGATAGGAGGCTTGCCCAACGCGATTACGATGCGCCGCTTTTCTCTCGCGAACGACGCACGCTGATCAACTCGGCGAGGATGGAGATGGCGATTTCGGATGCGGTCCTGGCGCCGATATCGAGCCCGGCGGGGCTACGCATCCTTGCGAGCGCCCCCTCGGAGATGCCTTCGGCGACAAGGCGTTCGCGCAGGGCCTGAGCCTTGGCGCGGCTGCCGATGAAGGCGACATATGAGGCATCCCCGCGCAGGGCGCTTGTGAGCGCCTGTATGTCGCCCGCCCCCTGCGTGGCGATCACGATGAAGCCGCCCTCAAGCCGCGGATGCCGCGTCCAATCCGGGTCCTGGCTCCGGCCGTCGCTGGCGACGATCTCAAAGTGCAGGCTTGCGCCAAACGCGGCAAGGAAGCGGGCGATCTGGTTGGTGCCGATGATCACGAGGGGAGGTTTGGGCATCACCGGCTCGATGAAGATTTCCGCGCATCCCTTGCTTGGGCAACCGCTGGCATGCAGCGCGACACCGTCGGGATCGTGCGTCGCGGTGATCTGCTCTTTCGGCCTGACACGGATGAGCTGCGGCGTCGCCGTTTCCAGGGCCTGGCGCGCGGCACGCATAACCGCGCCGCGAATGCAGCCGCCGCCGATCCAGCCGATCAGGTCGCCGGCAACCGTTACCACCGCTTTAGCGCCGGCCTTGGCGGCGGTCATGCCTTCGGTGTGGACGATGGTCGCGCGGGCATAGGGCGTCACGCCGTCCCAGTTGCGACAGTAGGTTTCGACGGTTTCGTTCGGGTCGGCGATCATGGGCATTACCCGGTTCATAGCCGCGCCAGTTCGTCTTCCAGGGCGGCGAGGCTTTCGAGGTTGTGCGCGGGAGCGAACAGGTCGAGATGCGGCAGCGCGGCGGCCATTCCGGCGGCGCGCGGTTCATAGGAGGCCCGGCCGAGCAGCGGATTGAGCCAGATCAGCCGCTTGGCACGCCGCTTGAGGCTGGCGAGCGCAACTGCGAGCCGCTCAGCCGGGCCGGTGTCGAAACCGTCGCTGACGATGATCGCCAGCGTCCGCGAGCCCATCACTTTGGCGGCGTAATTGTCGTTAAACGCAGTGAGCGAAGCGCCGATCCGCGTGCCGCCCGACCAACCCTGGCTGATCAGCGCCATCTTCTCCATCAGCTTCACCGGATCGGCTGTGGCAAGCGTGCCGGTAATCTGCACGAGGCGCGTATGGAAGATGAAGGCTTCGGTGTGGGCGAAATGCGCGGTCAAAGCGTGGACGAAGCGGGTGAAGAAGAGCGAATAAAGATCCATCGAGCCGGAGACATCGACGAAGACGACGATCTTGAACGGCTTCGGTTTGCGGCGGCTGTGGATGAGGCGGAGCGGCATGCCGCCCGTCGCGACTGAGCGCTGGAACGTGCGGCGCAGCATCGGGCGGGTTCCGCGCAGGGCGAGGCGTCTGCGGCGCGAGAGGCGATAGCGGATGCGCTCGGCGAGCCGTTCGGCAAGCTGGTGCAGGCGTTGCAGCTCATCGGGATCGGAGATACTGGCGAAGTCGGCTTTCATTAGATTTTCCGCAGGTGATGCGCCCGATAAGCGCGCCTCGGCGGGCACGGTTTGGGCTTCGCCGGGATCGCGGCTCCAGTCGAAATAATCCGCCAGCGTGCCGGTCCGCCCGGTGTCGCCGCTGCCCCGTTCGGCGGAGACGCTGGACATGGCGGCGCCCGCTTGCCGGATAACGGTCCGCCTCTTGCGCGCCCGTCCGAGCCAGAAGGCATCGAAGATTTCGTCGAAGCGGCGCCAGTCGCGCTGGCGGGAAGCAAAGAGCGTGCGCAGCGTATGCCGGACCTGACGGATATCGCGGGCATCGATCCGGCCGAGTGCGTACAAGCCATCCGCGATCTCCGTCACGCCGACGGAAAACTGGTTGTCATGAAGCAGCCGGACGAAACGCGCCATCTGCCCCTCCAGCAGGGGCGCCGCCCTTTCCTTCACCTGGTCGGTGGCGATCATGACGCCTCCTATGCCGTCGTACCGGCCAGCCGCTCGAACACGGCAAGCGGAATCGCCTCGCGGTCGTCGCGCGTCTTGAGCAGGCATAGCAAAGTCTGATGGACGGTCCTCGGATCGTCCTGAAGCGTTGCGACGTCCAGCCCGACCAGCGCCGCAACCCAGTCCAGCGTCTCGGCGACGCCAGGCTTCCGGCGCAGATCCTCCTCGCGCAGCCGCCTCACGAACCGAGCGACCTGCCCCGCAAGCCGCATCGAGACGCCGGGATACCGGGCCTGGACGATGCGCAACTCGGTCGCGGCATCGGGGAAGTCGATGTAGTGATAGAGGCAGCGGCGACGCAGCGCGCCGGACAGTTCGCGCGTGGCGTTCGAGGTGAGGATCACCTGCGGGATGCTGGTCGCGCGGATGGTGCCGAATTCCGGGATGCTGATCTGGTAGTCCGACAGCACCTCCAGCAGGTAGGCTTCGAACTCCTCATCCGCGCGGTCGATTTCGTCGATCAGCAGGACGGGCGGCGTCTTCTGGGTGATCGCCTCCAGCAGCGGCCGCTTGAGCAGGAAGCTCTCGGAGAAGATGTGATTTTCCTTGGCCTCGGTGCTCGCCTGCTCGCCTTCGAGCACACGGATGGCCAGAATCTGGCGTTGATAGTTCCATTCATAGACCGCTTGAGAAGCGTCCAACCCCTCATAGCATTGCAGGCGGATAAGCCGCTCTCCCGCGATCTCGGCGAGCGCCTTGGCGAGCTCCGTCTTGCCGACCCCAGCCTCGCCCTCGACCAGCAGGGGACGGCCGAGCAGGCGCATCATGGAAAGCGCCGTGGCAAGCGCGCCATCGGCGATATAGCCGGCGCGCTCCAAGCCCGTCTGAAACTCGGACGGTGTCTTCATCACGGCCCGCTCAGCTCACCAAACCGAGGCCCTTGGCGTAGTTCCACACGCGCGGCGCGGTATGCGGCATCTGCATATGCACGCCGCCAAGTTTGGCGAAGGCGTCGTTGACCGCATTCGAGAAGGCCGGCACGCCGCCGACATTAGGGCTCTCACCGACGCCTTTCGCCCCGATCGGGTGATGTGGGCTGGGGGTCTCGGTGTAGTCCGTTTCCCAATAGGGCGTCTCGACCGCCGTGGGCAGGAAATAGTCCATGAAGCTCGCGCCCCGGACGTTCCCGGTCTCGTCATAGTCGATGATCTGACCCATCGCGATACCGAAGGCCTCGGTCAGCCCGCCATGCACCTGGCCCTCGATGATCATCGGATTGATGCGGGTGCCGCAATCGTCGAGTGCGTAGAAGCGACGGATTTTGGTCTCGCCGGTCTCCACGTCGATCTCCGCGACGCAGATATAGGCGCCGAACGGAAAAGTGAAATTCGGCGGATCGTAATAGTCCACCGCCTCCAGCCCCATCTCCATGCCGGGCGGGACGTCGTTATAGGCCGCCCAGGCCAACTCCTTCATGGATTTGCGCCGCTCCGGCAGGCCCTTTATCTGGAAGCCGTCCACATCCCATTCCAGGTCGTCGTGATGCACCTCCAGCAGATGCGCCGCGATCATCTGCGCCTTCTGGCGGACCTTCTTGCCCGCCCGCGAGCAGGCGGCGCCCGCAACCGGCGTGGAGCGTGAGCCGTAAGTGCCGAGCCCGTAAGGCGCGGTGTCGGTGTCGCCCTCCTCGATGGTGATCATGTCGGCTGGGATGCCGGTCTCGGTCGCGAGAATCTGGGCATAGGTGGTCTCATGACCCTGGCCCTGGCTCTTGGTGCCGAGCCGCGCGATCGCCGAGCCGGTCGGATGCACGCGGATCTCGCAGCTGTCGAACATGCCGATGCCGAGGATGTCGCAGTTCTTCGACGGGCCGGCACCGACGATCTCGGTGAAGAACGAGACGCCGATCCCCATTAGCTTGCGCGACGTGCCGGCTTTGAAGTCGGCCAGCATCTGCGCCTGCTCGGCTCGCAGCGCGTCATAGCCGACCGCGCCTAGCACCTTGTTCATCGCGGTGGGGTAATCGCCGCTGTCATATTCCCAGCCGAGCGCGGATTTATAGGGGAATTGCGCGGTCTGGATGAAGTTCTTGGATCGCAGTTCGGCCGCGTCCATGCCGAGCTTCTGCGCCAGGATATCCACGAGACGCTCGATCATATAGGCGGCCTCCGTCACCCGGAACGAGCAACGATAGGCGACACCGCCCGGCGCCTTGTTGGTATACACGCCGTCCACCTCGACATGAGCGACCGGAATATCGTAGGAGCCGGTACAAATGTGGAACAGGCCGGCTGGAAACTTCGTCGGATCGGCGCAGGCGTCGAACGCGCCATGATCGGCCAGCACATGCGCACGCAGAGCGGTGATCCGGCCGTCGCTGGTGGCCGCCAGTTCGCCGGTCATGTGATAGTCGCGGGCGAAGGCGGTGGCCGACAGGTTCTCGATCCGGTCCTCGACCCATTTCACCGGCTTGCCCAGCACGATCGAGCCGACCACGCTCATCACATAGCCCGGATAGACGCCGACCTTATTGCCGAAGCCGCCACCGATATCGGGCGCGATCACGCGAATCTTATGCTCGGGGATGCCCGCGATCAGCGAGGCGACCGTGCGCACCACATGCGGCGCCTGGAATGTGCCCCACAGCGTCAACTCGCCGTTGATCTTGTCCATCGAGGCGACCGACGCACAGGTCTCCATCGGGCAAGGATGGCAGCGTTGATAGGAAATCAGCTCCTTGACGGTGACGGCCGCACCGGCGAAGGCGGCATCGGTCGATGGCTTGTCGCCCACGGCCCAGGTGAAAATGTGGTTGTGATGCTTGCGGGGGCCATGGGCGCCGCTGGCCTTGTCCTTGATGTCTTCGCGCAGAAGCGGCGCATCCGGCGCCATCGCTTTGAACGGATCGACGAGCGGGGGCAGTTCCTCGTACTCCACCTCGATCAGTTCCACCGCGTCGGCGGCGATATAGCGGTCCGTGGCGATGACGAAGACCACCTCCTGGTTCTGGAACAGCACCTTTTCATGCGCCAGCACGGCCTGCACATCGCCGGCGAGCGTCGGCATATAGTGCAGGTTGAGCGGAATGAGATCGGCGGCAGTCAGCACCGCCTTCACGCCCGGCAGCGCGAGCGCGGCCTCCTTGTGGATCGCCTTGATCCGCGCATGGGCGTAGGGACTGCGGACGAAATCGCCGAACAGCATCCCCGGCAACACGATGTCGTCGACGTAATTGCCCTTGCCCTGGACGAAGCGTATGTCCTCGACGCGCTTGCGTTTGCAGCCGATGCCTTCCAGCTTGGCCGTGCGCTCGGAAATAGGGGTGTGCTCGTTCATTCGGCGGCCTCCCGCACTTGAAGCTTACCCGCAGCATGGCGGATGGCTTTGACGATGTTCTGATAGCCCGTGCATCGGCACAGATTGCCGGCGATGCCCATGCGGATTTCGTCGTCGCTCGGGTTCGGATTTTCCTGAAGCAGGCGATGGGCACGCATGATCATGCCGGGCGTACAGTAGCCGCATTGCAGGCCATGCTCCTGGCGGAAGCCTTCCTGCAGCGGATGGAGCGTCCCGTCGGCCTCGGCCATGCCTTCGATGGTGCGAATCCGCGCGCCCTCGGCCTGCACAGCAAAGATCGTACAGGATTTTACCGACCGGCCGTTCATATCCACGGTGCAGGCGCCGCAATGGGTCGTCTCGCAACCGATATGCGCGCCCTTAAGCGCCAGATCCTCGCGCAGGAAGTGGATCAAGAGCGTGCGGTCCTCGACGGCGCGCTCCACGGTCTCACCGTTCACGATGAGCGAGATCAGCTTCTTAACCATCCGAAAACGCCTCCCCCTGGCTTGATGTCGCTTGCCCGGCTCTTTGCTTCGATGAGCGCCCGCCGTACCATCACCCTGGCCATCTTCCGGCGATAGTCGACCGTACCCCTGCCGTCATCGGCCGGGCTGGTGATCGCCTCTGCCGCCGCGGCCGCCACGGCGATGTCGGCCGGACCGAGTGCGGTGCCGCTGACGGCAAGCACGGCGGCCTCGGCGTAAAGCGGTGTTGGGCCGAGATTGGTGAGAGCGATCGATGCCTTGCGCACCTTGCCGCCGGACATTTCCAGGATGACCGCGGCGGCGGCCATGGCGTAGTCGCCGATCTTGCGCTTGAGCTTCTGGTAGGCGTAGCCATGCCCGGCCGGCGGCGTGGCGATGCGAATCCGGGTGATCATCTCGCCTTGGCCGAGCGCCGTGAAGAACGGCCCTTGATAAAAATCCCGCGCGGCAACCTCGCGCTGGCCGTTCGTGCTTTCCAGCACGTAGCTCGCGCCGAGGCATTGCATCAAGCCCGGCATGTCGTTGCCCGGATCGCCGCCGCCGACATTGCCGCCGATGGTGCCGCAATAGCGAACCTGCGGGTCGGCGATCTGCGTCGCGGTCTCGCGGATGATGGGGCAGGCGGTCGCCAGTTCGGCCGAGGCGATCAGCTCTTGCTGGGTCACGCACGCGCCGATTTCGATCTGGGATCCGCCTACCGAGATCCCCCTCAACTCGGCAAGCCGCGTGATATCGACGAGGTGTGCTGGCGCGGCAAGTCGCAGCTTCATCATCGGTATGAGGCTATGGCCGC